>Ga0208897_1000897_pt1 | contig 12868 bp, 10 predicted proteins | sample ColrivemetaGS697_FD_187594 | JGI IMG/M metagenome (GOLD analysis project Ga0208897, IMG submission 187594) | Estuarine microbial communities from the Columbia River estuary, USA - metaG S.697 (SPAdes) (version 2) | ecosystem: Environmental > Aquatic > Marine > Intertidal zone > Estuary | place...
AATTCATGGTTGCCGGTATTGCTAAAATATCCAATCCTGAGCTCAACAAACAACTCGTAGTCATGCCCATCGAGACCGCCCAGTGGATGTACAACGCCACGGGACTGTTGACCACCGTGGTGGTGGATTTAGAACCCAACGCGGATTTCGCAGAAGTGAAAGCAGCACTCGAGCCATTATTAGGATCAGATTTTGAATTGTTAGACTGGGAACAACTGTTTCCAGAATTGGTCCAAACCATTGAAGCGGATATGGCCGGCGGCCAAATATTTGTAACCATACTGTACTTTATTATATCCTTCGTTTTGCTCGGTACGGTCATCATGATGGTAAGCGAACGCGAGCGTGAGTTTGGCATATTGGTGAGTATAGGCATGCGTAAAACGACGTTAGCGGCCGTCACCGTGTTAGAAAATTTGATGCTCCTCGTCGGTGGCGCAGTGGTGGGAATGGCCGTGGTGAAACCGGTCCAATTTTACTTTAAATACAACCCCATCGACCTTAGTGGACAGATGAAGGAAGCTATTGAACAATTCGATTTTGAACCCAAATTATACACTACCACTTCGTTCTTAATTAATTTGAACCATGGAGCAATAGTCTTTGTGATCGGTGTACTGGTGAGTAGTTATGCCGTTTGGAAAATCATGAAGTTGAACCCGGTTAAAAGTATGCGCGCATGATTTTTAAAGTGGCTTGGCGAAATATATGGCGTGCAAAAGTTCGTTCGTTTATAGTAATTGGATCCATTGCGGTAGGTATTTGGGCAGGGCTTCTCATCATTGGATTCTCTTTTGGGATGAATAACGAGCGTACGGCGTCCGCCATTGGAACGACCACCGGACATGCGCAAATACATCATCAAGATTTTGATGCCGAACCCCTTTCGACAGCGGTTATCGCAGATTCTGCAACGGTTGTAGCCCTTCGTGAAAAAGTAGAAGCACTCCCTTTTGTCAGCGGCACTGCACAGCGTACAGTATTAGGCGGAATGATTAACTCTGCGAAAAGTGCTCGTGCAGTTCGCATAATGGGGGTTTGGCCAGAAGAAGAGCGCCTTCAAACTACTCTGGCAGATTACATTGTTGACGGAGACTTTTTTGAGGACTCTGGACGCAACCGACTTTTGATTGGGGAAAAATTAGCTAAGCGATTAGGCTTGAAGTTACGAAGTAAGGTGGTCCTCACCTTTCAAGATGCAGAAGGCAATCTCAGCAGAGCGTCGTTTCGGATTTCAGGCATTTACAAAACATTGAATGCGACTTGGGACGAATTTCACGTTTATGTGCATCATGAAGATTTAGAAAAAACCATAGGAGCCCCCCTAGTACACGAGGTATTGGTAAGGTTTGAGGAGACTGTAGATACCGAAGAAAAAGCGGGGGCATTGGCTGCAGCAATGCCTGTTGGTTTAGCCGTGAAGTCATGGAAACAGGTACGTCCGGAATTGGGCTTTGCCGACGATATGATGGCAATTATGCTTGTACTTGTTTTAGGAATTATTATGATGGCGCTTCTTTTCGGCATCATCAACAACATGCTCATGGCCATTTTAGAGCGCCGTAGAGAATTAGGCATGCTTATGGCCGTAGGGATGAATAAGCGCAAGCTCTTTTTAATGATTTTGGTCGAAACGCTGATGCTGGGATTCGTTGGTGGTCCTATCGGGATTCTTCTGGGTGATCTGAGCACACGCGCCATGATGCGTATCGGTATAGATTTATCCAGCAAGCAAGACGGTCTGGCAGAATTGGGCGTGCAGAGCATGATTTACCCGGAAATCGTCCCCAGCTATTACCTCATTATTGCCGTAATGGTAATCACAACGGCTTTGATCGCCTCCATTTTACCCGCAATTAGGGCCTTAAAATTGAACCCTGTAGAAGCCATACGTGGCATTTAAGTTATGAGTAAACCTGTTATCGAAGTTAAAAACCTAGAAAAGGTCTATGAGGGTGCTGTTCCTGTACACGCTGTGAACGGCATTAGCCTTACCATAACGCAAGGCGAGTTTACGGCGCTCAAGGGGCCATCGGGATGTGGGAAAACTACTTTACTCAATATGCTTGGAGGGCTCGACCAGCCTACGGCCGGCTCCATTGCTATTGGAGGAGTGGACATCACTACGTTGCGTGAAAACGAATTGATCGATTTCAGGTTGCGCAACATTGGCTTTGTCTTCCAGGCATACAATCTTATACCAGTGCTTTCTGCTCAGGAAAATGTTAGTTTCATTATGCTTCTTCAAAACCGGCCAAAGGAGGAACGCGAAGCGCGCGCCCAGCAGCTGCTTGAAGCCGTTGGGTTGAAAGGAAAGGAGGACAAACGACCAGGTCAGCTTTCAGGCGGTCAACAGCAGCGCGTTGCCGTTGCCAGGGCCTTGGCTTCAAAGCCTCAATTTGTTTTGGCCGATGAACCTACGGCAAATCTTGATTCGCAGAGTACGGCAAACCTATTAGATATTATGGAGCGTTTGAATAAGGAGGAGGGGATGACCTTTGTTTTTGCTACACACGACGACCGCGTCATCAAAAAAGCCCGTCGAATCATTAGTATCGAAGATGGAAAAGTCCTCAGCGACGACTAAAGCCTTATTTTAGGGTCATGGATCCTAAATTTCTACCATACACACCCTGGCCAGCTTCTGATACAGATGCTCGTGCGTTGTTTGAAAACTTTGAAACGTCACTTCAAACTAGACGCAGCCTACGCATGTACAGCAAGAAGCCAGTCTCTCGAATGATAGTAAAACGTCTTATCGGTTTAGCTGCTTCCGCGCCTTCAGGGGCAAACAAACAGCCGTGGCATTTCGTTGCGGTCGAAAACCCGGAGGTTAAAAGGAAAATACGTACTGCAGCAGAGGAGGAAGAGAAAGCCTTTTATGGGGGACGTGCCACGGAAGAATGGCTCGAGGACCTCAAGCCTTTTGCGACCGACTGGGAAAAACCTTTTCTGGAAGATGCGCCTTGGCTCATTGTGGTTTTTCGCAAGAATTTTGACCTTGAAGCGGATGGTTCAAAAGCGAAAAACTATTACGTTCAGGAAAGTGTAGGAATTGCTTGTGGATTCTTGATTGCGGCTATACACGCGGCGGGATTAGTCACCTTGACGCACACCCCATCTCCCATGGGATTTCTCTCGGATATCCTTGGTCGTCCATCGAATGAAAAGCCCTTTTTACTGCTGCCGCTAGGATACCCTGCCGAGGGTGCAGAAGTGCCCGACATTTCTAAGAAAGGATTGGATGAGATCAGTGATTTTATCTGACCTTTGAAGAAAATTACACCATTATGTTTGAAGGAACGTCTGTACAATTCGTCGTAGATGCTGATGAGGTTCGTGAGGAGCTCAAAGCGGCCCAATTGAATTGGCCTATTGTCAAGATTCTAGGCCAAGAAGACGAAGAGGAGAAGGATCCGGAGGAGATGACCGTAAGCGGTGAAGGGGTTGCCATTTATATTGACAGTATTGAGGTGATTTTAAAAGAACGTATTGAAAAGGCCAAAGAAATTGTCGCAACGGTGGCAAGAATGATTCAGTATTTCAACGAGCGCGATGAAACAGCTGTACTTTTCTTTCACGTCAGTTGGGAGACCTATTTGATTGACGAGAAATAGGCCGTGAGCAGTTTGGCTTTGGAATGACCTACCACTTCTGCCAACTGTTCCGGAGCGGCAGCCTTTATGTTTTTCACGCTTTTAAAAACCTTAATGAGGTCTTTGATCGTTTCTGGTCCGATTCCCTTCACACCTTCCAATTCACTTTTAAATGCACCCTTGCTGCGCCGTGAACGGTGGTGGCTTAAGCTGAACCTATGCGCTTCATCACGTGCTTGCTGAATGATTTTCAATGTTTCCGAACGCTTATCTAGGTGCAGTGGATAGGGATCACCTGGGAAGTAAAGTTCTTCCAGTCTTTTCGCAATCCCGATGATGGTTATTTTTCCGCGCAGTCCTAGGCGTTCTAGTGCTTTAAGTGCAGCACCTAGTTGCCCCTTACCGCCATCAATGACAATGAGCTGCGGCAGCGGCTCGCCTTCCTCTTGCAGCCTGCGGTAACGGCGGTGCACTACTTCCTCCATAGACGCATAATCGTCCGGGCCTTCCACTGTTTTAATATTGAATTTGCGGTAGTCTTTTTTTGAAGGCTTCCCGTCTTTAAAAACGACACAAGCACTCGCTGGATTGGTCCCTTGAATATTTGAGTTGTCAAAACATTCAAGGTGTCGGGGTTCAACCGGCATACGCAGATCTTGCTTCATTTGCGTCATGATACGCTTCACGTGCCGGTCGGGGTCTACAATCTGAATATTCTTGAGTTTTTCTTGCCGGTAATACATGGCATTTTTAATGCTCAGTTCAATCAATTTACGCTTCTCACCTTTTTGTGGAACCGTGAATGTGCTGCCCTCTATGAGTAGATTGACCGGATGCGAAGTATAGATTAAACGAGAAGTAGAGCCAAAAAGGGACCGTATTTCAGGAATAGCGATATGAAGAAAATCCTGCGGCTCTTCTTCTAATTTTTTCTTGATCTCTACGGTATAACTCTGGACAATGGCACCTTCAATAACCTGCAAGTAGTTTACGTAGCCAAACTCCGCATCCATACTCACACTGTATACATCAATATTGGTCAGTTGGTTGCTCACTACTGTGCTCTTCGCAGCATACTTTTCTAGCGCGTCTAATTTTTCCTTGCACAACTGCGCCTGCTCAAATTCCAAAGCTTCGGCGTGGCCCAACATACGCTCCTTTAAATGCTTTTTGACAGCACTGAGTTGTCCTTTGATGATGTTCCGTGCGGCGCTCACGTCTGCTTCGTAATCCTCCTCCGATTGCAATGCCTCGCAAGGAGCCTTACAGTTCCCGATGTGGTACTCAAGGCAAATCTTAAACTTTCCTTTATCGATGTTCTCTTCGCTAAGATTGTATTTACAAGTGCGTGTGGGATACATCTGACGAATCAGTTCAAGAACAGCCTTCATGGACTTTACGTTGGGGTAAGGACCGTAGTACTCGCTGCCGTCTCTGATGATGTTGCGCAAACCATAAATCCGCGGAAAGCGTTCTTTACGGATGGTGATGTAGGGGTAACTTTTATCGTCTTTGAGATTGATATTGTAGCGCGGTTGATGCTCTTTAATAAGGTTGTTTTCTAGCAGGAGTGCATCGCCCTCGGAATCGGTCACGATCACTTTAATGTCGGCTACTTTTTTCACCATAACCGCGATGCGAGCGCTTGTGACGCTTTTGGTGAAGTAGGAACTCACGCGCTTTTTGAGATCCTTAGCTTTTCCTATATACAGGATGTTGCCAGATTTATCCATATGCTGGTAAACCCCCGGTTTGTTCGGGAGTGTTTTTAGCAAATTCGTGATGTGGATACTGTCTGCCATGCCTCAAAGATAAAAAAGGCCCGGCTCCCTTTGGGGCCGGGCCAGTGTTCTCGTGTTATCGAGTGGGGACTACGTTGTTAAGAATGCTATTGCGCATCCAGAATAGTGACTGTACCGTTGACTGAATATTCATAGTCGTCAGAGGCATTCACCAATTCTAAGGTGTACATGTATACACCGTCTGCCAGCTTGGTACCGTTTTGGTTGGTACCGCGCCATGGGTTCGCGTTGTCGTAGAGGTATTCGCTCTGCCATACGCGATCGCCCCATCTGTTGTAGATGGTCAACTGGCTTAGATCTTTGTAATCATCAATGTTCTGTATGATAAAGCCATCATTCACGTTATCACCATTAGGCGTAATGAAATTTGGTACTACCACTGTATCCGGGTAAGGAGGCGTATTGATGATAATAGGCAAACAGTTTGAATAGGCAGTATACTGCGTATCTACCGGATCTGTAGTTCTAATGCACACGCGGTATTCGCCCGGCGCTAATTCTAAGAACATGCGGTAGGTTGTATCTGGCGCGAGAACAGGGTTTTGAGGCGAAGCCACATGGTCGTGAATCCATTCGCCCATCCATGTTCCACCAATCTTCTCTTGTAAGAAAACAGTGTAACTATCAACAGCCCATCCGTTGTACTGGTTCCAAATAAGGTCTACTGGGTTGGTATCCGGATCAATGATTGGCACCATTCCATTGCTGCGTTCGAGAAGTACGCTTCCAATACTGTTGGTAGCTCCTTGCATATCGTCATTGAGTTTCATGTCAACACGGTATTCGTAGCTGTCTTGATCGACTTTAATGAATCCGATTTGGTTGTCTTTGAAGTCGTATTTGTATTGGTTGAATACAGTACCTACTTTCTGATATTGCGTCTGACCTGGATCCTTGCGGAAGATTTGCCACTCTTGGAAAAGGTAATCTGGGTACGATGAGGTATCAGCACTCCACTCAACGACTGGGTTCTGATCTTCTTCGATGGTTACATTCTCCATTTCGTAGATGGCGTTGAAACAGCCGGTTACATTTAATTGAATGGTATCAAATTCGTTCATTGGGAAACCACACTTATTCAAGAGCGTGTTTCCATCGTTACCGACTTTCGAGTACAAGAAGTATTTCCCGTTTTTCGAGAGTGGTTTGTAAAGCTTGATGGTCATCTGGGTTGCCTCATAGTTATTATCACAGTTTGCTGTGAAAGATTCTATCGCAAGCGGTTGACCATCGGGTTTTGTTAATCGGAAGTCGGTTCCATCTGGAGATATTGATGAACAATCCAGCTTCACCTTAAATTTCAAAGTAACCGTTGAATCCAAACAGTTGTAATCTACCGTAGGAAGACCATTGACTGGATCTTGATAAATCCCAGGAGCTTGATAGTCCAGTTGAACACCAGCCTGTGCATTAGGAGTACAGGCGGAAGCAATTGCAATCTGCATATCACGGTTTACTTCACCAATCTTGCGCCATACGTAGAGCACAGAGTCATAACGGTACTCATCTATCGTAACTGCCATTACATCAATCTCGACCGAAGAAGGTTTGAAAGTAATTAAACCCGTACTTGGGTTCATGGTAAGGGAATTCGCAGGGGAGGTGGTGATTGGCTGATCGTACGTCCAACCTGTTGCATAAGCAATGTTTGTGGGTGTACAGTTATTCGAAGCACCTGCTTTAACGTGTGTAATTCTGTAGAAGATTGAATCACCGTCTGGCTCAACGGCACTCTGCTTCCAGTTAAACGTACGTCCGGTACAGAAAGCGCGAACGGGCTCACTAACGAATTCAGGCGATGTGTTTTGACCAATTTGGTTATTTAGTTTTGCTTCAATGTAGAACCCTTGAGAGGATGGGTTGACAATATTATCAACGGCTGGATTTCTACAACATGTCGAAAATGAGAAGGTCCAATCCGGAGCGTTGCCCGGGAGGGTTATTTCACCTTCGTAGGTAACAACGTGAATGGTAACACCAGCGTTTGACGAGCTTACACAGTCAAACAGTGTGGGCGCTACGACACCTGAACCGCTCGTTGAAGGAGTCGTTTCCGACAGCGTTGTGCTGACCGTTGCGTAGTTTGCTGAACAAGCGTAAATAGTTGCGCTCGTGGGCAGCGTAATACCGTTATTATCGCGGTAAAGACGCATGTAAATTTTATACTTATGGCTATTACCGGTAGAGCTGACGTATTCATAATGAAGATCTCCTCCTGCGTTGTGAGATGCCGAGGCATTTTGAACGAAGAATACTAATGCTAAAGCGGTAAAGAGTGTTCTAAACAATGTTTTCATGAACGAGTGCGTTTATAAGCCTGAATAATTGAACCTTAAATATCTTCAATTCTCGCGGCTTTAGCAAACGAAATGAGTAAACGTTTAGCTTTGTTGAGAGAGTAACGCGTAAACGGTGAAGAACCCCAGTAAACCGCCGGATAAAAGTTCTTGAAGCGTGTGTCTTTTGAGACTAATTCGAGACCATGCTACTGCACCAAAAACTACCAGGAGTAGCAGTAGGTATTCTGGTCGCCCTACACCATAGCGCTGATGCAGACAAAGGTATAAGGCAAAGAACCCCGCCGCCCCGGCCATGTGGGCGCTGCTTTTGAAATAGGGTATGAGTATGGTACTTACAATAAGAACAAAGGCAGTACCGTATACGCTCAGGTAAATTTCCATTGGCGCCATAGCCGTTCTTAAAAATGCTGCAGTAGCAAATGCGCAAGCTGCTCCTGTGATGTAAGGGTAGATACGGTCTTCACGTTCGATCAGGTGAATACTGGAAATGATTTTACTGGCTCGAAGCAAAAGAATAGCAATGAGTGGAGATACATAGGTGCCCACGAAAACGGTGGAGGTTATTTTGAAAATGGTGCTCCAGGAATACGTTTCTGGAACGGACCAAAGCACAAAAAAAGCACCAACGGTTGGCATGATGCCTGGATGAAAGAGGTAGCTGATGGCTTGGCTAAAACTGTGTTTAAGGGAGCTCATCTACAATTCCTTTCGCATTCGAGCTACCGGAATATCCAGTTGTTCCCGGTATTTTGCCACCGTACGACGGGCAATGGGGTAGCCTTTTTCTTTTAAAATTTTAGCCAGTGCATCATCTGTCATGGGTTTACGCTTGTCCTCTTCTGCAACGGTATCCTCTAAAATTTTCTTGATTTCGCGCGTGCTGACTTCCTCACCATCGGAATTGGTCATGGATTCGGAGAAGAAACGCTTGATGAGAAAGGTACCGTAGGGCGTTTGAATGTATTTGTTCGAAGCAACACGACTGACGGTAGAGATGTCCATCCCGATTTCTTCCGCGATATCCTTGAGGATCATGGGGCGGAGTTTGCGCTCATCGCCCGTGAGAAAATAATCGCGTTGGTAGTTGAGAATTGACTGCATGGTGAGCATCAGCGTTTGTTGACGCTGTACAATGGCGTCTATGAACCATTTTGCACTGTCCAATTTTTGTTTGACGAACAAGGCGGCCTCTTTTTCAGCCTTATTTTTCTCTTTACTGGCCTTGTAATGCTCGAGCATATCACGGTATTGGCGACTCAAGCTGAGTTCAGGGGCATTGCGGCCATTAAGGGTGAGCTCTAGCTCGTCGTCCACGATCTGGAGGTTGTAATCTGGGATGACATTTTCAGTGGGACGGCTGAGGTTGGAGGAGCCACCCGGTTTAGGGTTTAACCGGCCAATTTCCTCGATGGCGTCGCGAAGTTCATCCTCATTGACGCCTAATCGGTCCATCAATTTTTGGTAGTGACGCTTCACGAAGCTGTCAAAATGATTGTCTAAGATGCTCAGGGCTAGATTCACTTTGAAGGAGGGCCGCTTGCGTTCCAATTGGAGCATTAAGCATTCCCGCAAATCCCGTCCGCCAACCCCGGGCGGATCTAAATCTTGAATAATCTCAAGAAGACGCTCCAGCTCCTTCTCTTCGGTAAATACCCCTTGTGAAAAAGCAAGGTCGTCGACGATATCTATGAGGTCCCGTCGTAAAAGACCGTCGTCGTCAATAGTGCCCACTAGGTAGACCACCAATTCAAGTTCTTCAGAACTTAAGTCGCGCAGGCGCAATTGTGAAATAAGGCTGTCGTGGAAGCTTTCGTTGACAAGGACAGGTGCCTCATACATCTCATCGTCAGAGCTGTAGTTGTTCGCTTTTGTGCGGTAGTCTGGGGTCTCGTCGTCTCCAAGGTAGTCGTCCCAGTTAATTTCTTCCATCGAGTCGCGCACTTCGCGTTCGTCAGAAGCATCGTTTTCAAAATTGTCTTCGGCTTTTTCTTTTCCTTCCTGTAGCGCGGGGTTTTCTTCAATCTCTTGTTTGATCCGCGCTTCCAAGCTCTGCGTTTGCAGCTGCACAAGCTTCATGAGCTGAATCTGTTGTGGACTCAGCTTCTGTTGAAGTTTTTGTGACAGGTTTTGTTTCAGCATGGATTAGGGAGGTGAAGGGGTTAGAAGTTTGCGCTTCCTGGTGTTCTGGGGAATGGAATGACATCGCGGATGTTGCCCATGCCCGTTGAGAATTGGACCAAACGTTCGAAGCCCAGGCCAAAACCACTATGAATACAGGTTCCGAACTTACGCGTTTCCAGGTACCACCAAAGTTCCTCTTCTGGGATGCCGACGGCAGCTACTTTTTCTTTCAGCACGTTGTAACGTTCTTCACGCTGCGAACCACCAACAATCTCCCCAATTCCAGGGAAAAGAATATCCATGGCACGTACGGTCTTACCGTCTTCATTTAAGCGCATGTAAAACGCTTTTATGGACGCAGGGTAATCGTACAATACTACAGGTGCCTTAAAGTGTTTTTCTACTAAGAAACGCTCGTGTTCACTTTGAAGATCTGCGCCCCATTCTTCAATACGGTATTTGAATTTCTTCTTTTTGTTCGGCTTGCTGTTCTTCAAGATTTCAATCGCCTCCGTATAGGAAAGACGCACGAAATCGTTGTTGGCTACGAATTCTAATTTCTCGATCAGGCCTTGTTCTGCGCGTTCATTCTGTGGCTTCCCTTTTTGCTCCTCTGCATAGCGACTATCCAGGAATGCCAAATCTTCACGGCAATTGTCCAGAATGTAGCGAAGACAATATTTCAAGAAGTCTTCCGCAAGGTCCATGTTCATATTGAGATCGTAAAAAGCCATTTCCGGCTCTACCATCCAAAATTCCGCGAGGTGGCGAGTAGTATTGGAATTTTCAGCACGAAAAGTAGGCCCAAAGGTGTAGATTTTACCCAGGGCTAAAGCACCTAATTCGCCTTCTAGTTGACCACTGACCGTGAGGTGTGTTTCCTTCCCAAAAAAGTCTTCGGCGACCTCACCGCCTGAAGCAGGAAGCGTGCTGACCCTGAACATTTCCCCTGCACCTTCGGCATCAGATCCTGTAATGATGGGGCTGTGCCAGTTGACAAAACCTTCTTTGTTGAAGTAGTTGTGTATGGCAAATGAAAGGGCGTGACGCACTCTGAATACCGCACTGAAGGTATTTGTGCGTGGGCGCAAATGGGCAATTTCACGTAAGAACTCCAAGCTGTGTTTTTTTGGTTGGAGCGGGTAGTCGTCTACGGGTGCGTCTCCTAAAACCTCAAACGAATCCACGATGATTTCTACGGTTTGTCCCTTTCCTTGGCTTTCAACGAGCTGGCCAGTGATGGAAAGACAAGATCCTGTCGTGATGCGCTTGAGTTCATTCTCGTCCTCTTTTTCAAAATCCACAACACACTGAAGATTCGCGATTGTAGAACCGTCGTTTATAGCAATGAAACGGTTGCTGCGGAAGGTGCGAACCCAGCCCTTAATGGTGATGCTGGTGCCAATGGGTGGCGATTGTAAGAGGTGCTTAATGCTCATGATTCAACTTGTTTGTAACAAAGATGCTATTTCATCGGCAAATTAAGGCAGAACAGGCGCGTATTTTTTTTCAAAAACTACTCTTTGGCACGGAAGTTGTTCAAAATGGCGAAACATTGGAAACATTTTTTAGAACAATTGTTTCCTCAACGTGTTAAATACCCATTACTCCGTACTTAACTAACCGAAATTAATGGATACTGAATTGTCCCGCGTTTTGTTCACTAGCCTCGAATTGTTTCTACAGTTCGGGGTGAAAAGCGTGAACATGGATCAAATCGCGAGCAGTTGTGGTATATCGAAAAAGACGCTGTATAAACACGTCAAGAATAAAGAGGATTTATTAGAAAAGGTATTTGAGCAGGCTGCTGCGTTTATGAAGGCAGAGCTGGAAGAAGCCATCTCTCAAGTTAATGGGAATGCCATTGACCAACTTTTTGCAATGGAACGTTTTGCAGAAGTACGCATGCGCGATGATAAGGACCGACTATTGCACCAGCTTGATCATTACTATCCTTCTATCGCTAAGGGGATGAAAGTGAAGCGCGAAGACATTGTTTTCACGGTGACAAAACGCAATTTAGAGCAAGGGATCCGCGAGGGTTTGTACAGAGCGGATTTGCATGTAGACCACATTACTTTGCTGTACTATGGCCACATTTTGGCGGTTCATGAAGGGGTGGTTTCAAACGAGAATATCAAATTGGACCAATTGCGCAAGACGAGCTTGCGTTATCACATTCGCGGTATCGCATCCGCCAACGGTCTAGAATATCTGAATCAATTAATAGCAACACAATAATGAGAAAAACGGTCATGCTCTTCAGCATACTATGCTGCGCCTTTACGGGCCAAGCGCAAGAAAAATTTACCCTTGCTTCCGCGCAAGAGTATGCGCTTGATCATGCGTACGGCGTGCAAATCGCGGAACTAGAGATTCAACGCGCGCGTCAGATTTATCTACAAAATTTAGCCATTGGACTGCCGCAAGCATCTGCCAGCGGTCAGTACATCTATAACGTGGAGTTGGGTGCTTTGGTGACCGATTTCGACGGAAATGGGGTGCTAGAAGAATTGGTGTTTGGTACAGATTATCAGGCGCAAGGAGGTTTGGTCGTGAACCAATTGATTTTTGACGGCTCATACGTTGTTGCCTTGATGGCAGCGAAAGTATTGAAAGAAAGTGCCGAGATAGGCATGGACCAGAGTAAAGCGTCTTTGAAACGTGAGGTTGCGAAAGCATACCATTTGGCACTTTTGAGTGAAGAGAGCGTCGAAGTGTTGAAAGCGAACAAGGGCTATTTGGCAGATCTGGCGGAGGAAATGAAGAAAATGAACGAGGCGGGTATGGTCAGTAAAGCAGATGCAGACCAAATGATGTTGAACTACAACAACGTTGAAAACGCATTGCGCTACACCGAAGGCCAGGCAAATGTTGCTAAGATGTTACTGAAGTTGCAGATGGGCTATCCCGTGCAGCAGGAGTTGTTGTTGGCGGATAAAATGGAAGATTTAGTAGTGAATGCTGCTGCTGCGAGCACCTTGACGACTGTAGGGTTTGATCCTACAAAATCGGTCGACTACCTCGGTATGGCGAATCAGGTGGAGGG
>Ga0208897_1000900_pt1 | contig 12831 bp, 10 predicted proteins | sample ColrivemetaGS697_FD_187594 | JGI IMG/M metagenome (GOLD analysis project Ga0208897, IMG submission 187594) | Estuarine microbial communities from the Columbia River estuary, USA - metaG S.697 (SPAdes) (version 2) | ecosystem: Environmental > Aquatic > Marine > Intertidal zone > Estuary | place...
TTCCGGGAATAATATTTCGTCTTCGCGATCCAGCCATCGCCGGGCGACTAGACTAGCACGCCAGCAGCAGCTGTTGTATTCGAAACCGGCAAACAGTTCCAGTTCCCTCTTGTTGGTAAAGTCATGATTCCATCGACCGACCCAGTTAAAATTACCCCAGGCGGGAACAAAGGCAGAGATATCCGCCTGTTCAATATCCTGGTCTACATCCATGCCAGAGAACAGGCGCGGTGGTCTGCGCGTATATCTGTAGGTGAAGTTAAGCAGCTGATTTTGACCATTGTTGTAGCGCACGCCAAGGCTGCTTTTCTCCAGCTCATTGTCGTGATTGTCGTAGATAACATCGCTGGTGATTCGCCAGTCCTTTGAGATGCGCGCGGCCCATTCAATAGATAGGGGGGATTGGTTGCGGCTCAGCTCATCAAGTTCTTCCATACTTGGATCAGCGGCCAGAGTGACTCGACGATCATCATAGTAAATTGACTGGGCCACACGGGCGCGAAATCTCTCTTGGCCGGTACTTTGGTCAATATAGAGGGTGGTAAAGGCTAGGGTTAGACGATTTTCATCAGAAATTCTGTCGCCACCGTTAAAGCGGTTTTCGCGGAACAGTAGGTCGTAGGAGGGAGTGAATTCCCTGGTGTCAAAGTCAGGTAGATTGGACTGATCTTTGTAGTCTGCTCTTACATAAAACAGTCGTGGGGCAAAATACTGTTTGTAATTATTAAGCCAGCCAGAGTTGCGCTCGAGGAATATGCCAGTGTCGATGGAATATACAGGCACAGACACCGAGGGATCGCTATCAAGTAACCTCGACTGTTGCCCCGCATCTAAGCTGTAGGAGAGATGCCTGGCTCTAAACTGGGGTTTAAAGTAACCCCAGGACCAGCGCTTATCCCAGCTGATACCATAATCAATACTGCTGCGACTGCCGGTTACAAAACGTTTATCACTGTGATTAAACACTGAATGACGATTTTTTAAATCTACCACCAGAGAGTTGGACCATCGATAATAACCATCGGCGGAAATTTGCGGCAGTAGCCAGTACTGCTCGTCGAGCCCCTGGGTAATCACCTGATAATCCTGAGCTGCCACGGAGTAATTCCAGTGCCTGGTTTTGTAGCCTGCCGAGGCTCTTCGCTGCAGATGAGTCAGGCTATTATCGTCCAGGGTCAGGTTGCCCAGATCGCGAAAGTAATCAACATCGCTGACATGATTGATATCCAGATGCGTCGACCAGGCTCGCCCTAGGCCACCGCTGTGGTTGATACCAGCAAGATAGCGATCTTCTCCCTGGTTAGGTCTGAGGCCAGTCAGCAGGTCAATTTTATCGTCATCCGCGCCACCTTTGTCACTTCCCAGATAGCTGGCGATAATCTGGTTTTCTGACCAGCTGTTTAAGTGCCGGAAGTCCAGCTCGAGCCCAGTTCCGCGCTCTTGAATATAGCGGGGCGTAATGGTGGCGTCATAGTTGGGGGCTATATTCCAGTAGATAGGCTGGGCGAAGTCCAGACCATTTTCTTTATCTGCACCTATGGTGGGGAACAGCAGCCCCGACGAGCGGCGATCATCCACAGGAAATTTAATATAGGGAATATAAAAGACCGGTACATCTTTGACTTCCAGGCGCGCATTTTTAACTGTTGCAAAACCGGTGTTCTGATCTATATCAATCTCTTTGGTCACCATCTGCCAGGTGTTGTCACCGGGCTCGCAGGCAGAGTAGGTCGCCTCATCAATAACAATAATGCCCTCCTGGTTACGCGACAATGTCTTGGCATTGCCGCGCACTGAAGCTTCGTGGAGCACATAGGTGGCGTTATCAATCTGTACTTCTTTGCTGTCGATATCCACCTTGGCGCTGTCTCCGAGCAACAGCATGCCTGGCTCGCGAAAACGCACATTGCCCTCTAAGACCACCTGGCGATTGACCTGATTGACTACAGCAGTATCACTGCGCACCTGACGGTAGCCCTGAGATATTTGCACGTCCCCCTCCAACAGGGCAATGCCCTCCAGCAGAGCTTCGGTGCTATTGGCATTCACTCGCAGCGATGCCTGGTCCGGTTCTATATTTGCGTCTGGGTAATCTCTGGAGGGTTCAATATAGGCGCCGCAGCAGTTTTCGTCGACCGCGGTTTTTTGTTCCGGCGTCATAGCAGTCACCTCAACCCAATCTAAATTTTGAACCCTGGCTAATCTGGGTTCTTCAGGATTGGGTGGCGCTGGTTTAAAGCTGCGGGCCGGTCTTGCGGTTGTCGCTTCAGGGTCTGGAGCCTGCTCAATACAGAGCCAGTCACCACTGGCATTTGCTGCGCAGCTCCACTGGGATTGCAACTGATCCTGGGCCACAGACACAGCAGGCACAGACACCAGCGCAAGTAGCGCTAAGCTGCACAATCTGCTGTATATCGCCGGGAAGCGTTTAAAAACGGCTAGCTGCAAAACTACCATCCAGAAAATCTTTAAAGTCCCCACATTTTACCTGATATATGCCTCGAGTAGAGACCTCTAATTGCGGGAAATAGGCTAGAATGAAGTTTTTTTACCCCAGCTCAAATTTGAGCTGGCATACATCGCCAACTGTTGGATAATAATTGGCATTGAACACAGGGTTTATGCATTGCCAAACAATCATCAAAAGCCACAGTTCTATAGCTGGATTGAAGCCTCCCTCCCCGCCGAAGTGATGTTGTCGGGCGCTCTTGAGGCCCAGGGGCTCACAGGAGATGCTGGCTTTCGCCGCTACTACCGCACCAACACAGCCCCCAGCCTTATTGCAGTGGACTCGCCCCCAGCTAAAGAAAATAACCCGGCCTATGTGAATATTGCTATGGCGCTGCAGTCGGCAGGGCTGCGCACACCAGTTATACATGCGGTGGATTTTGCTCAGGGTTACCTGTTGTTAGAAGACTTTGGCGATCAGTTATTGCAGCCACTGCTCAATGACCAGACCATCGCTGAGTTATATGGTCTTGCGGAGACAGCGCTGTTAAAACTGCAGCAGTTGCCCGACAGTAAAGCACTTTTCCCCCGCTACGACGCCCAACTGCTGGGTGATGAAATGGCTCTGTTTAAGCAGTGGTTTGTAACCGATTTACTGGGTATTGAACTGCAGGCAGACGAGTCGACTATGCTGGACAACCTATTTGGCCAGTTGATCCAGAGTGCCCAAGAGCAGCCCCAGGTCTTGGTACACCGCGACTATCATTCACGTAATTTGATGCTTTTAGCCAATAACAGTCTCGGGGTTATAGATTTTCAGGACGCAGTCTGGGGGCCCATCACCTACGATCTGGTGTCGCTATTAAAAGACTGCTATATCCGCTGGCCAGTCCAACAGACTCGACAGCGGGCTCTGGCCTTTAAGCAGCGACTGGGGCTGTCGGTTGATGACCAGCAGTTTCTGCGCTGGTTTGATTTGATGGGTCTGCAACGGCACATCAAGGTGATGGGTATCTTCGCTCGTTTGGCTCTGCGAGATAACAAGCGGGACTATCTTAAAAGCCTACCTATGGTTATTGAATACAGTCTTGAAGCCGCCGAACAATATGCTGAATGCCAGACCTTTTGCCAATGGTTTAAGCGCCGTGTCAGCCCGCTTCTAGCTAATCAGAGCTGGTATTCAGAGCCTGAGAGGTTAGAGCTATGAAGGCTATGATTCTGGCAGCCGGGTTTGGCAAGCGCTTGCGGCCACTCACTGAAACCACAGCCAAACCAATGCTGCCAGTGGGCGGAAAGCCATTATTGCAGCACCATATCGAAGGTCTGGCTGCCGCAGGCATTACTGAATTGGTGATTAACACCAGTTGGCTGGCCGAGCAGATTGAGGACTATTTTGGTGATGGCAGTGATTATGGCGTCTCTATTCGCTGGTCGCGAGAGCAGCAGCCCCTGGAAACCGGCGGTGGCATAGCCAATGCACTGCCATTACTTGGCGACCAGCCTTTTTTATTGATTAACGGGGATATCTGGACTGATTTTCCTCTGCACTCTGCCGCCAAGAAACATTTATCCGGTCACCTTGATGGCTGGTTATTGCTGGTTGAAAATCCAGAGCATAATCCTCAGGGCGATTTTGGGCTCTTAAACGGTCAACTGTTGTCCCAGGCCAGTGAAAAATATACCTTTAGTGGCATTAGCCTATTGCGCCCCGAGCTTTTTTCGGCCGCTGTGACCGCCAGCCCCTGTTTTCCACTGCGGGAACTATTGCTGCCGGCAATTGATGGCAACCGTATTTGCGGCGAGGTCTATAATGGTCAGTGGTGCGATGTGGGCACAGTTGAACGCTATAGACAGATTGATAACCAGTTAAAATAACAAACTATTCAGGGTCTGCATCAGTATGATTGCCAAACAGTATTTTAAAGTTTTCTTCTGGTTATTTCTCGCCGCTCTGCTTTATATGTCGCTATCGCCGGTTCCTGCAGTGACTCCGAGCATCCAGAATATCGACAAAATGGTTCATGCCGGAGCCTATGGCCTGCTATTTGCACTGGCCGTCAAAGCCTATAATGCACGGCTTCCCCTCTGGGCCCTAGCAGTAGCCACAATGGTCTTTGGTGTTTCCATGGAGTGGGCTCAGTCCCTCACAGGTTACCGCTATGCCGAGCCTATGGATATGGTGGCCAATGGCACAGGTATTGCGATTATGTGGCTGTTGGTTATTTTGATCCGCAGGTACAGAGCTCAATGATTTCTGTCTATCGCGGCAGCGATTATTTCGAGGCTCAGCTCCTCAAAGGCTTAATGGAACAGCAGGGGCTACAGGTGTTTTTGCAGGGGGCCGCGCTGCAGGGTGGTATGGGCGATTTACCTGCTCTGGGACATCTATCCATAACAGTCAATGATGCGGATCAACAGCGGGCAGAGGAAATTATCGCTGCCTATGAAGCCGGGGACTATAGCCTGGATGACGGGGATTAAACTTTGATAAAAAACAGCGGGCAAATCAATGACACCTAGGTTAAAAAGTCTCTCCCTGTGGCTGGCCCCATTGGCCGCAGTTTTGGTCAGTCTTGCAATGATGCAGCTTGGCTGGGCCAAAGAGGGGGCTATGGCCGCTGGCCTGACTCTGCTCTGCGCCCTCTGGTGGGTCTTTGAACCTATTCCCATTCCGGCCACTTCTATGATTCCGCTGGGCGTTTTTCCACTGCTGGGTATTCTCGATGGCAAGCAGGTTGCTCAGGCCTATGGCGACCCATTAATTCTGCTGCTTATGGGGGGCGCCATGCTCTCCAAGGCTATGGAAAAAAGTGGTGCCCACAGGCGTCTCGCCCTGTCTATGGTGAACCTGTTTGGCAGCCATGATCAGAGGCGGCTGATTTTTGGCTTTATGGTGGCCTCGGCACTTTTAAGTATGTGGGTTTCAAATACTGCTACCACTTTGATGTTACTGCCGGTGGCCTATGCTGTACTGGAAAGTGCCGAGTCTCCGGCGGCGGCTAGTAAGTTGGCTGTGCCCCTGTTTCTGGGGATTGCTTATTCGGCCAGCATAGGTGGGCTGGGCACTCCCATTGGGTCACCACCCAATGTGGTGTTTCTTAAAATCTATGCTGAGGCCAGGGGCATTGATATTGGCTTTGGTCAGTGGATGCTGTGGGCTCTGCCAGTGGTACTGATTATGATTCCGGCGGCCGGCCTATGGATGACTCGCAATCTCGATAGAGGCGAGCCTCTGTCCATTCCCGGTGTAGGTCAATGGCGCACTGAGGAAGTCCGAGTGCTGATAATCTTTGGCCTTACAGCACTGGCCTGGATTACTTTGCGCGAGCCCTTTGGGGGCTGGAGCCTGCTGTTCGATCTGCCCAGCGCCAACTATGCTGCTGTGGCGCTGACCTCTGTGGTGCTGATGTTTGTGTTGCCCAATGGCCATGGTGGCAAACTATTGGATTGGGAGTCCGCATCCACTATTCACTGGGGGGTTCTGCTGTTATTTGCCGGTGGCATCGCCATTGCCAAAGCCTTTGCAGTCACAGGTATCAGTGAGGCCATTGGCCAGTCCCTGTCCGGCGTCACCAGGCTAAGTATTATTGCGATTATTGCTATTGTGGCTCTATCTGTGACTTTTCTTACCGAGATAACCAGCAATACAGCCACTACCACATTATTGATGCCCATTCTGGCCGCCGCATCCCTGGGGGCTGGCATTGAGCCGGCCCTGCTTATGCTGCCCGCCGCGCTGTCGGCCAGCTGTGCCTTTATGTTGCCTGTGGCCACAGCGCCCAATGCCATTGTCTTTGGTACCGGAAAGATCGGGGTACAGCAGATGGTGAGGGAAGGCTTTGCTCTTAATTTAATAGGTGCAGCAGTGATTACTGCTGTGGTCTATATATGGCTGGCCTAGAGGCTCAGTTATCCAGCAAAACTTTAATATTGCTGGGTTGCAGTGTTTGACTGCCCGCCAGAGATAACACCAATGTGGTCAGTTCATCCCAGATATCGGCTCTGCGCTGGCCTTTGATGCCGCGATCAATAGCGCCGGCCTGATGTACCAGCATGCGCAAATGGGCTGGGCTCAGGCGTCTCAGGGCGCCGCGAAAAAGAGGGATACGCTTATCCCAGACGCCGGCGGATTTCAGTGCCGAGTCACTGTGGACTCCCTGACTGACCTGCTCGCTAGCCTTGGTCAAAATACGCAGTTCTCTGGTGATGGCCCAGAGCAGGGGAACCGGCTCTATGCCCTCATTTTGCAGGCCACGCAATGAGCGGGCTGCGCTCTGGGCATCCCCTGACAAGACTCTATCGATAAATTCGAATAGGTTGTATCTGGCGCTGTCGGCTACCACTGAAGACATGCGGCTGGCATCTACTCTGCCATCCAGGGCCAGCAGTTTGAGCTTTTCTATTTCCTGTACCGCCGCCAACAGATTTCCCTCAACCCGGTCGGCCAGTATCTGCACTGCCTCTGCATTGGCCTGAATATCCGCCTGCTGCAGGCGCTGCTGAATCCAGCGGGGCAGCTGCGCACCGCTAACCGGCCACACCTGAATATGGGCGCCAATGGATTCCAGGGTTTTAATCCACTTGCTGTTTTGCGTAGCGCGCTCAAGTTTGGGCAGCAGAATCAGCAACATATTGTCCGGGTTGAGATTGGCGCACATTTCACACAGAGCCTTGCTGCCCTTGTCACCGGGCTTTCCATTGGTAATGCGAATTTCTAAAATCTTTTTATCGGCAAACAGGGACAGAGAATTGGCCTCATTAAGCAGCTGATTCCAGTCATAGTTGCCCTCAACATAGAATAGCTCTCGCTCTGTGTAGCCTGCTGCTCGGGCTGCAGTGCGCACGCTGTCTGTGGCCTCCTGTGCCAGCAGAGGCTCGTCCCCGCTAATAATATAAACCGGCAGCAGCTGCTTTTGCAGATGGCTTTGAAGCTGCTCTGGTTTTATTTTCACTGCAGGGTCTGGACAGTCTGAGCTGCCGCAGCCTGGTCGTTAGATAGGGGCTCAGCCTCTGGGGGTAACAGTCTCAGACGATTGAGAATCTGACGGACGATTTCTTCGCGCATAGCATTTTTGACCAGACGCTCCTCGTTGTCTGACGACAGGACGTTCTGCTCATTAAATTCATAGATGCGCTCCACAGAGGCCGTGGATAGGGGAATCAGCTGTGAGCCATCGGCACTGACAATAAGAAAGTCGACATCTTCATTGAGTTGATATTCTGCAACCCGGGCGCTGGAATTAATGGTACTGGTGCGTCTGGTGCGCCTAAAGTCGACAATCACTACCGAGTAGCGGGCATCAGCGGCACTGGCCACAACCTCAACACCATAGAGGTTGAGCGAGCGGGTCAGCTCTCTGATCAGCGCACTGTGGGGGTCTTTTGCAGACAGGTGCAGGCTACCTAAGTTTTCCGGTACTATCTGAGCGTCGCGGAGTTGCCAGCCGCAGGAGGATATCAACAGCGCGGCAAGGGCTAATAGTAGGTTCTTGATCATCGCAATGAATCCTCTCTGCTGGCTCTGGCTAGTTAGCTACTATGTTAACCAATCGCCCGGGAACCACAATAATTTTTCGAATAGTAACGCCATCAATGAATCTCTGTACGTTGCTGTCTTCAAGGGCCATAGCTTCCGCAGTCTGTTTGGATGCATCCGCAGCTAACTGAATTTTGCCCCGAACCTTGCCATTGACCTGAACCACCATCTCAATAGAGCTGCGCACCAGTGCCGACTCGTCCACACTGGGCCAGCGGGCATTGGCTACAGCATCGCTGTGGCCCAGCAGATTCCAAAGGCTGTGACAGATATGGGGCGCTATGGGTGACAGTAATAATACCGCACTGTTGAGCGCCTCATGACGAACAGCCAGAGTCTGGGGCTCAGTGCCGCTGAGTTTGCCCACCTCATTGAGCAGCTCCATCACCGCTGCGATAGCGGTGTTAAAGGTATTGCGCCGACCGTAATCATCATTGACCTTGGCTATGGTTTCGTGGGTTTTGCGGCGCAGATCTCTCTGAGCCTGACTGTGATTGGCGGCATCCAGCTGAACATTAGAATCCTCCGCAATATGGGTCTGGACCATGGTCCAGAGCTTGCGCAGGAACCTGTGGGCGCCGGCAACACCTTCGTTGCTCCACTCCAGAGTTTGCTCCGGAGGTGCGGCGAACATGGTAAACAGGCGCACCGTATCTGCACCATGTTTATCAATTGCAGTCTGGGGGTCAACGCCATTGTTTTTCGACTTGGACATCTTGGTGATACCGCCGCTGTGAACTGTCTCACCAGTGGCAGTTTCTGTAGCTCTAATGGTGCGACCTTTGTCATCCCGCTCCACACTCACCTCAGAGGGAGCCAGCCAGCGTTTGCGCCCATCGCTGTTAATATAAAAACTCTCGGCTAGCACCATACCCTGACAGAGCAGGCTCTTAAATGGCTCACTGCTTTCAACCAGGCCTTCGTCCCGCAGCAGCTTGTGATAGAAGCGTGCGTAGAGCAGATGCAGTATCGCGTGCTCAATACCACCCACGTACTGATCCACTGGCAGCCAGTAATTGGCGCGTTTCGGGTCCAGCATGGCGCTATCTAAATCGGCGCAGGTAAAGCGTGCGTGATACCAGGACGATTCCATAAAGGTATCGAAGGTGTCTGTCTCATGCTCCACAGCCTGACCATTGAATTCGGCTTTTTTCCATTCCAGGTCAGCTTTGATTGGCGACTGAATGCCGTCCATTTCTACATCTGTAGGCAGCAGCACCGGCAGTTTCTCGAGGGGTACGGGAATTTCACCGCCTTCGGCCAGGTTATACATTGGTATTGGCGAGCCCCAGTAGCGCTGGCGACTGACACCCCAGTCGCGGAGGCGATAGTTGGTAGTAACAGAGCCCCGACCTATGGCTTCCAGGGCACCGGCAATAGCGTCGAAGGCAGAGGCGAAGTCCAAGCCATCGTACTTGCCGGAGTTAACCAGAATACCTTTGGCGACAAAGGCTTCATGTTCAATATCGCACTGTTCGTCGTCTGCGGGGGCAACCACCTGTTTGATGGGCAGCTGGTATTTGCGGGCAAACTCATGGTCGCGCTGATCGTGGCCAGGCACGGCCATTACTGCGCCTGAGCCATAGTCCATCAACACATAGTTACCCACCCAGACGGGTACAGACTCCCCAGTCAGCGGGTGCACTGCGCTGATGCCAGTATCCATGCCCAGTTTTTCCATGGTGGCCATTTCGGCCTCAGAGACCTGCTGGGTCTGGCACTGCTGAATAAACTGAGCCAGCTGCGCATTCGATTCCGCAACTTGCAGCGCTATGGGGTGCTGGGTGGCTAGGCTGAGATAGGTCACACCCATCAATGTATCTGGTCTGGTGGTATAGACATCAAAGCTTGCATGCTCGCCAACTGGTGCGGCCAGATCAAAGGTCATATTGACGCCGCGGCTTTTGCCAATCCAGTTGCGCTGCATGGTTTTGACTTGCTCAGGCCAGTGCTCAAGATCATCCAGATCGTCGAGCAACTGCTCGGCATAGTCGGTAATGCGGATAAACCACTGGGGAATCTCTTTGCGCTCTACCGGGCTATCACAGCGCCAGCAACAGCCATCGATAACCTGCTCATTGGCCAGTACAGTGGCATCATTGGGGCACCAGTTAACCGCGCTGGTTTTTTTGTAGACCAGGCCCTTTTCGTAAAGCTTGGTAAAAAACCACTGTTCCCATTTGTAGTAGCTTGGCTCGCAGGTGGCCAGCTCTCTGGTCCAGTCAATACCAAAGCCCAGAGACTGTAACTGGGCCTTCATGTAGGCAATATTTTCCTGAGTCCATTTTGCCGGGGCAGTTTTATTCTGAATCGCGGCATTTTCCGCTGGCAGACCAAAGGCATCCCAGCCCATGGGGTGCAACACATTTTTGCCCTGCATGCGCTGATAGCGAGCTATGACATCAGTGATAGTGTAGTTGCGCACATGGCCCATATGCAGTTTGCCACTGGGATAGGGGAACATAGCCAGACAGTAAAACTTTTCTTTGCTCTGGTCTTCACTGACTTCAAAGGTCTGGTGTGTGGTCCAATATTGTTGGGCATCCCGTTCAATACTGGCGGGATCATAATGCTGTTCGATGGTCATGAAACTCACTGCTTATAGGGTTGGTCTATTAGCCGCGAATTATAGGGGAAGTGGAGCCAGTCTAACAGCAGTTAGACTGGCCAGAATAGACAGATTGTATTAGCGGGCCTGACTGTTGGCTTCAGCTCGTTTGACGCGCGGGAATACCCAGCTCTTCGAGCTTGGCCGCCATATCTTCAGCCGAGGTGGCGGCGTTTATGGCACGGTCAATAAACAATACTTTGCCATCCTTGCCAATATAGATGGTGTGACGCTTGGGCAAGCCGTACAGGGCTAGTACATCATAGGCCTTGGCTACTTTCTTGCTGGGGTCGCTAAGCAGCGGGAAATCTGCGTCGTTTTCCTCAGCAAAGGCCTGATTATCTTCCAGGGCATCCACGCTGGCCATAAAATAGGTGACGTCCAGGCGCTTCAAAAGATGACCATTTTGGGCCAGAGATTTGCACTCAATAGTGCAGCCGCTGGTAAAAGCCTTGGGATACCAGGCAATGACAATGGCTTGCTTATTGTGGAACTGTTCCAGGCTGTAGGTTTTACCATCGGTTGCCTGCAGTGAGAACCCTGGAGCCTGATCGCCAACTTCCAGTGCGCTGGCTGTTGCAGATAGCAGCAGGGCTAGCGAGATAAGAACTGTACTAAATAATGTTTTGATTGCTGTCATTTTAGTTTCCCCTATTAGTTTTTATTGCGTCGACGGCAGATTACCAGACCGCCACAAATCAGTGCGGCAAATATTACAATGGGCCAACTGCCGAGTTGAGTAAATACTGTTTGCCCTGTTCTTGGTTTTACAGTGCCGCTTAGTTCTGCGGTGCTAAATTGGTCGAGTTGCTGTTCCACTTCACCGCGGTAATTGACCATTGCGGTGACGCCGTTATTGGTGCCACGTACTAATGGTTTGGCATTTTCAATGGCACGCATGCGCGCCATTTGCATATGTTGCTGCGGCGCCATAGACCGACCAAACCATGCGTCATTGCTGACGGTTAATATTATGGACGCTGTGGCTGCTGTTTTGGCTACCAGATTTGGGTAGGCAATTTCATAGCAGATAGCTGTGGCGATTTGCTGCCCTTTGGCGGTCAATAACGGCTGATCAGCGGCACCCAGTGAAAATGACGACATTGGCAAATCGAAAAAACGATTTACACCCCGCAGCAAACCCTCCAGCGGCACATATTCGCCGAAGGGAACCAGTCTGGTTTTATCATACTGGCCTCTGGAATCACCCAGCGCCAGCATTGAATTATAGTAGCGGCGATTGCGTGCATCCTGAGTAGGTATACCGGTCAGCAGCGCTGTTTGGTTCACTTTTGCCCTGGCATCCACCTCTAGTAGGTAGTCCATCACCTGTCTCGGCAATGCTGGAATTGCACCCTCTGGCCAGATAATCAGATCAGCACCCCAATAGGGCTCTGTCTGGGCAACCAGCCGATCCAGAATACCGTCCTGCTCTGCCAGAGACCATCGATCTTCCTGCTCTACATTGGGCTGTATCAGCACCACAGAGAGCTCAGTGCCTGTGGCCTGGGTCCAGTCAATTTTTTGTAAGCCATAGCCAGCTAAAGCTATCACTGCGACCAAACTGCCGGCAGTTACTACAGTGGGTCCTCGCTGGCCTCTGAACAGTACTTGGCTGACAACTGCAGCAGCCAATGCAGTGAAATAACTCAGCAGCAACACGCCGCCCAGGGGCGCCCAGCCATTGAGCCAGGTATCTGTGTGGCTGTATCCGGCATAGAGCCAGGGAAAGCCGGTCAACAGCCAGCCGCGCAACCATTCACTGAGCACCCAGAGGGCGGGCAAGCCTAGGGTCATAGCCCATGGAGACTGCGGTATCAGGGCGCTGAGCGCAAAGGGGGCGGCAAATATCAGGGCGATAAACAAACAGAACAGGCTGGTGCCAAGCAAAGCTAGAGGAGCGGCTATATAGCCGTGATCATGAATGCTCACATAGACCCAGCTAACGCCGGCAAAAAACAAACCAAAGCCAAAGATACTGGCTTTGATAAATGCCTGTTTTAGGGTTTGGTTTTCCAGAGCCCAAAAGAGAACCGCAATACTGACAATGGCTATGGGCCAGATCGAGGCTGGCGCCAGAGCCAGCGGCAGTAGCGCACCTGAGGCAAACAGGGCCAGAAAGTTTTGTCCTCGGCTCAGGCGCATAATTAGAGCCCGGTCACGGGGAGCATTTGCTAACTTCGAGACTATTGACTTTGCGGTTATCGCCATCAATCACTTTAAAGTTAAAGTTCTCAAT
>Ga0208897_1000901_pt1 | contig 12828 bp, 4 predicted proteins | sample ColrivemetaGS697_FD_187594 | JGI IMG/M metagenome (GOLD analysis project Ga0208897, IMG submission 187594) | Estuarine microbial communities from the Columbia River estuary, USA - metaG S.697 (SPAdes) (version 2) | ecosystem: Environmental > Aquatic > Marine > Intertidal zone > Estuary | place...
CTGTTTCTCCAAGAAAAATCTGGGGAGACTCAAGAATGACATCGATTTCCTTAAGACTGACCCATTCATTATTTATAGTGTATTGTTTCATCTTCTAATTTTCTGGATCAGTTCTTTTAGCGTCAATTCCTCCTGCTCACCTGACTCCATATTCTTTAATTTCAAAACATTTCTGTTTAACTCTTCTTCACCGACCAAAGCAACGTACTGAACATTTCTGTCATTCGCATACTTCATTTGTTTTTGCATTTTTGCTGACGATGGATATAATTCGCAATCGATTCCTTCCTTTCGGATCTCGCGAACCATTTTCATACAAGCCTTTTGCTCATTCTCTCCGAAATTCACGAACATCAATGTCAGTCCTTTATCTATTACTGCCGGAAACAAGTCAAGCTCAGTCAGAATATCATAAATCCTGTCAGCTCCAAAAGAGATTCCAACACCTGACATCCCTTTCATACCAAATAGTCCGGTAAGATCATCATATCGCCCACCTCCAACAATAGACCCCATCTTTACTCCATGCGCTTTGACTTCAAAGATGGCACCTGTGTAATAGTTTAGTCCACGTGCTAGCGTAATGTCAAATTCGAGATCTGCTTTCTCAAGTCCTAATTCAGTTGTTGATTCAAGAACAAATTGCAGCTCATCCAGCCCTTGCAATCCTCCTTCGCTTGCTGCAAGGAATGTTCTCATCATTTCGAGTTTTTCATTATTGGTCCCAGAAAAACTAAAGAGCGGAGATATTTTTTGAATAGCATTGTCAGAGACGCCTTTTTCGCGTAATTCGTTGATCACGCCTTCCTCACCGATCTTGTCCAGCTTATCAATTGCAACTGTAATATCGATCAAACGATCAGCCTCACCGCTTACTTCTGCAATTCCGGTAAGGATCTTACGATTATTCATCTTGATCGTAAATCCAGGAATTTTTAGGTCATTAAGCACTTCATCCAGTAATTGAACAAAATCTACCTCGTAAACAAGCGAATCACTTCCAACAACGTCAGCATCACACTGGAAAAACTCCTGATACCTCCCGTGCTGAGGCCTATCTGCTCTCCAAACCGGTTGGATCTGATATCTCTTAAATGGGAAAGCGATTTCATTTTGATGCTGAACGACAAAACGAGCAAATGGCACAGTAAGATCGTAACGTAATGCCTTTTCAGAAAGACTATTTGCAAAACGTGGCAGGTTATCTTGATTTAGTGCATCAAGATCAGCCTTTTTCATTTTTTCCCCCGAATTCAAAATTCTGAAGATCAATCGATCACCTTCTTCACCATATTTCCCTAACAAAGTAGTCGATAATTCAAATGAAGGGGTTTCAATTGGAGAAAACCCATATTTTTCATAAGCTTTCTTGATCGTTGTGAAAATATAATTCCTTCTTGATACTTCCATTGGAAGAAAGTCACGAGTACCCTTTGGAATTGACGGTTTTTGTGCCATATTATCGGAATTTGTAGCCAAAGATAGCAATAAGCTATCAGCCTGAGGATGTTGTTTAACCTAATAAAAATCATTTTGTATTCTCATTGAAGGAATTACCTTCAGAACATGAAAAATGGAATTCATTGTTTTTAGATTTTACCAATTTCAGAACTTACATACAAAAAGATATTATACTCTGATGTAACTAAAAAGCACCTAAGCACAAAAATTGTATCCTAATAACCCCCGATCAAATGGGCATTTCTTTACCAATCCATCTTCTTACATTTTCATTCCAGATACGATCAGATTCAGCTTGAGTAAGAATATCTGCTTCAACAGCAAAATCGATAACTCTTCCCGGATAAGAACGAGCCACTCCTTCCATTTCTCCTAATGGATATGGATCATCCAATCCAGCCACAATCTGATCTGCTCCTACCCTAGTTTTCAATAGTTGAAGTGTATATGAATCATGAACCAGCGTATCAAAAAATAAGTTAGGGTGTCCGAGTGCAGCACGCGGATCATGTGCTCCTTCGAATAGATCAGGACGACCATCATAGCCTTGCAGACGTCTACCGTAATTCGCTTGACCTAGCATACAGCCATGCGCAAAACAAGTGCGTATGCCGGGAAATTTATTTACATAATCTTTCAAGGAATAGAAATGTAATGTGTCAGCTGTCTGTGCCATCATCCAAACCAAGTGAAATCTCCAATACGCATCTTTTAACTTTACCATCTTTTCACCATCATACGGATGGATCTCAATGGCAAGTTGATACTTATTTGCCAATTCAAAAATTGGTTCGACCAAATCATCTACGACCGACAACCATTCTCCATCTTTATTTAAAAAATGAGTTGGCAAACACAACAAAGGCATCTTTAGTTTCTCGACGCATCTTTCAATTTCCAATAATGCATCTTCGATATACAGCGGCTGGACAACAAAACCAGTTGTAAATTTATCTGGCCGTCTTTCCTGAACACTTGCATTGAAATCATTTTGCCATCGGATGGCATCATTTGCATCTTGTCGTTCCCAGCCATTACAATACACCTGAGATAGATTCAACATAACACCATGGTCAATCCCGTACTTCTCCATCCATTCAAGCTTCTCATTGAAGAAAAAGCTTGGATCTGTTACAGGTCTGGCCCAGTCACCCTGTCGCATGAATTTTTTGTCATCATCAATCCAGAACAACTTTTTATCCTTCATGAATTTTGGAATTTCCGAAGGTTCAGGAAGCAGGTGGCCGTGACCGTTGATCTTAGTTTTTCCGTTTTTCATAGATTGACCAATGTGAATGCAAAAGTAAAGAATAAAAAAAGAGGTGGAATCACCACCTCTTTCTATTATTGACCGATAATAAATCGTTGTTTAAAGGTATGTTGCTCTGCGATCACATTTACAGTATAAGAACCGGCAGCAATATCTGTGATCTCAAGATCGATCACTTCGGCATTCACACCACTATACTTCTTAACTAACCTACCCGCTGCATCATACATTTCAATTTCTTTGATCAAGTCATTGGATACTTCAATGCTTACCATGTTGATTGCAGGATTTGGATACAATGTCAAGTATGAATCACCAATTTCATCAAGATCAGCGCATCCAACGGTAATTGTTTGTTGAGAGCTCGCACTACATGTATTCACATCAGTGTATGTGTAGGTAATCAAGAATGTACCATAACCCGAAACCGAAGGATCGAACATGTTCGCTGAAACACCTGTTCCACTGTACTGACCACCCGCCGGGCTACCTCCTGATAATGCAAAGGCTGGAGTATTGACACAAACGTCAGAAAGTGGAGCAAGAGAAACCGTTGGGATCACCAATGGAGACGATTGAGCCGGAGAGACAGGGCTCACACAACCCGTAGCTCCCTGCGATACGTAGAATGTACTTGCCGTAGTAACTGTAATGGACGAAGTTGTCTCACCTGTAGACCAATTAAGATTAGACCCTGTTGCTGTTAACACTGAGTAACCACATAAATCTTGAACAGTCACTACAGGTGCTGTTGGTGCATTCGGAGCAGTCAGAGAAACAGAAATTTGATTAGAAGGGCAACCATCATCAAAAATGAAGTTGGTTGTTCCTGCCGCTAATCCTGTTACCGTATAAGGCAAATTCACAGACATTGCAGAACCTGAGCTCGCTCCTGACCACGTAAGATCACCAGTTCCGGCTCCACTTATTACAGCAGTACCATCAGTCGATGTACAAGAAGATGGATCATTTTGCGTTCCAACTGTAATCGTTGCCCCAGAAATTGGGCTAGCTGTTACAGTGGCTGCTGAAGAAGTACAACCGGCTACGTTTTGAGTAACAGTATAAGTCCCTGCTGAAGTTACAGTAATAGAAGATGTAGTTTCTCCTGTTGACCACACTAATCCAGTACCATTAGCTGTAAGGGTCGAGATTCCACAATCATTGACTGCAGATGTTGTGGGTGCCGACGGAGCTCCTGGATCAACCAGTGAAGCCGTAATCGTATTAGAAGAACATCCATTGTTAAATGTTATGGAGTATGAACCAGCTACTAGATTCGGTATGGTGTATGGAAGATTCACTCCCGTAGCATTACCTGAGGCTGCTCCTGTCCAACTAACAGTTCCTGTACCTGAACCATTCACTACGATTGAACCTGTTGGTGTTGCACATGTCGAAGGGTTTGTTAAAGTTCCACTCGATATGGTAGGAACCGTCAATGGAGCTGCAATTCCAGAAGCAATACCGCTTGAACAACCACTAACTGTAGAAGAAACAGTATATGTTCCTGCAGTTGTCACAGTAATACTTGAAGTTGTTTCAGCCGTGGACCAAGTCAAACCAGAACCTGTTGCAGTTAACACCGAATTTCCACAGTTATTAGAAACTGAAACTACCGGATCAGCAGGTGTTGCATTTACAGAAACCGTCAACTGAGAACAAGTCGCCGTTGTTTCGTTTACACAAGTCGAAGCATCCTCTGCTCTAATGTAATATACTGTTCCCGGAGCTGATGGAGTAACATCGAATGTACTTGTTGCAGTAAACCCCACCAACGTACCACCGCATGAGCCTTCATAAATGTACCATGCATCTGCATCATTAAGGTTACCTGCAATGGATAATGTCACAACATCACCTTCACAATAGCTACCCGCTGGTGCAGTTACTGTTGGTGAATCCGGTGTATTACAAACTACTACAGGAGTAACACAAAGCTGTAATGACCATCCATTTAATGAACCACCATCTTGATTAAATTCATCAAGTACAGTCAATGTCCATGTTCCAGCTGCGTCTTCTCCATTAAATGCAGATAATAACTGATTTGGTATATATGTACCTCCACCAACTGGAGGACAAGGAACGGTGGCACTAGCCGCTGCATCATCATAATTCAAATTGAAATTATCCTGATTATTACACACATTATTCATCAGGATAACAGTCGTACCTCCGGGAGAGGTGAGTGAAATGACAAGATCTGAAATCCACGTGTGTGTACCATTCAAATCGATCACATTGACATCATTGATCGTTCCTCCTGTTGGAACTACGATCGTGGAAGTAATTGTCGGAGCGCCGGAAGCAGAGATTGCAATTGGCACATCTGTAGCTGAATACAACATACAAGAGTTCGATGTAAAACTGAAAGTTGTAGACCATGCAGAGCTTCCACATCCAGAAACTGCTCTAACTCTCCAATAATAAGTAGTTGTAGTACTTAAAGATGGTGAAGTATAATTCGCTGCCGTAAGTCCAGTTTGCTGATCCGCAAAACTCGCAAATCCTGGATCGGTCGAAATATCAATGTCATAAGTAACACCTGGGTCAGACGAGGCCACCCATGTAAAATCAGTAGGAATTGATACTCCTGTCGCTCCATTTGCCGGTGTTGAGAGTGTTATGGCTGATGGGGCACCTGCGCTTATAGTTAAAGTTAAAGTTATGGTTTTAGTTCCCGAAGCACTAGTACCAGTAACTGTTAATGTATACGTACCCGGTGTTGCCAAATTTGTATTTGAGATAGTTAATACAGATGACCCAACAGGAGTTACTGGATTTACTGAAAAACCAGATGTAGCTCCAGCAGGAACACCTGAAACACTTAATGTAACTGGATCAGTATAACCTCCAACCTGTCCAACATTTAACGTGAATTGAGCATTCGTTGGTTGACAAATACTTACGGAGCTATTTGCTGCCGTAAGCGTATAGTCAAATGTAGAAGCAACAATGGTGAAATTGTTATTCGAAATATCGAAAAATGTTCCATTTGAACAGATGACCATTACTCTACAAGTTGTAGATGGAGTATTTGGAACTGTTACCACCTGTGAACCGTCGTTAGGTACGTTTGATGCCAGAACCGTTGGATAAGTCAATCCTCCATCTGTAGACAATAAGATGTCAACATTAGCACATGAAATAGGTGCAAGATTCGTATTTGCAACACTCCAAGTAACCGTTTCAGTTGTTAAACCAGTCCAGGTAATTCCAGTTGCAGAAGGATAATTCACTACAAAAGGGCCCGCTGTAGCCACAGTACTAACCGTAACATCCTCGTGATCATTACATCCACCAGCTCCAGGTGCATTGTCTCTTACGGTAACTCTGAAGTTCATGGTTCTTGAAACCGATGGAACTACCTCCCATGTATAAGGACCTCCAGCAGCTAGAGAAGCCAAACTCGGGAAATATCTGGTCGGACTTGTTGAAGAAGGATTACTTCTAAAATTAGGTCCACCTGTCGATGTTGCCACAGGTGGTTGAGTAGACACCTGATTATCCATTTGTTCCCAGTTATAAGTTACCGGATCTCCATCTGCATCGTTTACAACTGCCGTTAGTGCAAAAGGTGTATTGGCAGGCACTGAAACGTTTCCATTTGTGCTTAAAATGATCGGAGCAGAATTAGCTAAGGCCGTAATCTGTTCGCAAGTATGCCCTGCACTCATGATTTCAACATCAATTTCCTGTAAACTTTTTCCAGAGAAATGATCATCTGAATTATTTTGTACGTTAGGTGCACAAATACCTGCATACCCCATGATCGTGCTTGCAGATCCTGGTTCAACTGCAGTTGCCCCATTTCTGTTACAGTTATTGTTTTGAGTATGATTTGCTCCAAACTGATGTCCCATCTCATGCGCTACATAATCTATATCAAAAGGGTCGCCAACGGGAGCTGAACTACCAGTCACACCTCTTGCTTTCTGACCTCCTGTACAAACAACACCCAATCCAGCCAAACCTCCAGAGTTCGTACCAAATACATGGCCTATATCGTAGTTTGCCGAACCAATGACAGCATCCGTGTTGGTCTGGTTCTGATTGATCATCGTCCCAGGTGTACCATTTGTAAAAGGATCTGAACCGGCATTTGTATAAATGATATTGTTATTGTTCGCAATGATCACCATGGTAATAGCCATATCTTTCTCATACACCCCATTCACCCTGTTCATAGTGGTTACTTGAGCGGCAGCAGCTTGAGCAACTGTTCCTCCATGAAAAGCTGTGTATTCACCTGTTGCTGATATTGCCAGACGATAAGTACGTAATTGACAAGTTCCAAATTGTTTTACCACTCCTCCGAGCTTTCCGCCTTTCATAGTGGCATTATCGCTATCAAAAGAACAATCAAACACTTTATCTGTAATGAAATCCTTTTTGTAGTAAACGATGTAATGATCGCTATTCCCATCAACCACAGGATCAATAAAGATGGTCGGTTCACCAGGCGTCATGATCATGGCATGTAATCCTTTCGGTGTGATATCCCACTTTACGAAAGCTGCATCATCTACCCCAGAAGCATCATAACTTTTAATTTCGGGGAACAGTTGTGCCAATTGACGATCCATCGTACTATTTTCCTTGGCTCTGTATGTTCTAAATTCACCTGTAGGAGTCGGCAATTGAATCTGAGCAACAAATCCAGAATTCTCAACTTCACGATGCATAACACCTATCATTTGTTCGCGGATGGTATTTACATCGATCTGAAAATATTTAGCACTGGTGGCCTGGATTTGAGCAGAAACTATAAAGGGAATGGCATTTTTTGATACCTCTGTCCAATTATAATTAATCTTTTTTTCGTCCTGAGAAAAAGAGAAATTACAGAACAAGATCAGAAAAAATAAAAGCCCAAGATTTCGGGTATTCATTGTTAGTCTCATGTTTTAAGTTTTAGCGATCACAAGATAATGAATAATCAATGGATTTACAAAACGGATTTAGTAAATGAAAAATGGCGACCAAAAGGCCGCCATTTCGAAATAAGGAGAGTGATATTTTAGTGGTTAATAATAAGTCTCTCTCTTAAAACTTTTTGTTCAGTGATCAAATCAATTGCATATGAACCTGTTGCTAAATCTGATAGGTTCAAAGCAGCTGTTTCTTGAATTGAATATAATTCATACTGTTTTACCAATCTTCCTGCTGCGTCATAAACATTAACTGCTTTCAGCTCAATGCCTTTAACTGCTATTGTCACTTCACCATTGGATGGATTAGGATAAATAGTATATGATATCTCTTCCTCATCAATTCCAGCACATCCAACAATGATCGTTTGTTGAGCGAATCTTGAACACGTGTTACCGTCAGTATAAGTGTAAGTGATCAAGAATGTACCATATCCAGAAACAGAAGGATCAAAAATGTTGTTTGAAATCCCAGTACCAAAGTAATCACCTCCAGCTGGAAAACCACCTGATAATTGGAATGGCTCAGTATTGATACAGATATCAGCTATTGGATCTAAAGACACATTTGGAATTGCTAAAGGTGTAGCTGTACCCATTCCAGTTGCACTAGTACATCCACCCACTGTTTGTGAAACATAGAAGTCCCCTCCTGTTGTTACAGTTATTGAAGACGCCGTTTCACCTGTCGACCACTGAAGACCTATTCCACTAGTGGTCAATATAGAGTATCCACATAGGTCCTGAACACTAACTGCTGGTGCAGATGGCACTGACCCTGAATTTATTGTAGCGCTTAACACATTTGATTGACATCCGTTGTCAAATTCGATGGAATATGTCCCCGCACCCAATCCTGTTATTGTGTATGGCATACTTCCAGTTGCTATTCCTGAAACGCCTCCAGACCAAGTTATAGTACCTGAACCATTACCCTGAACGGTAATTGTACCATCAGAACCACCACATGTTGAAGGATTATTTACTGTACCTAATGTAATTGTCGTAACAGACTGAGGCGCAGCAGTTGCAGAAGCATCTGCAGAAGTACATCCATTTGACGTTTGATTAACCGTATAGGTTCCTGTAGAAGTAACTGTTATTGAAGAAGTCGTCTCACCAGTAGACCACACAAGATTAGAACCAGTAGCAGTTAAAACAGAAGATCCACAGTTATTCTGGACAGTTGCAACAGGAGCAGAAGGAATTGTATTTGGCGCAGCCACTACCGATGATGGGGATGATGTACATCCATTAACAGTTTGAGTTACTGCATAAGTTCCCGCCGAAGTTACATTGATCGAAGGAGTTGTTTCACCTGTGGACCATAACAAGTTTGAACCTGTCGCAGTAAGAGTCGAAGCGTTACATCCATTAACTACTGACGAAGCAGGAGCTGAAGGAACATTAAGTGGAACAGCAGTTACAGTTGAGGATGCAGATGTACATCCTGAAACTGTCTGAGTAACAGTATATGATCCTCCTGAAGTAACAGTGATTGATGGTGTTGTCTCTCCTGTGGACCATAAAAGATTCGAACCAGTCGCGGTAAGTACAGATGAACCACAGCTATTTACAGAGCTTACTGTAGGAGCTGATGGCGCAGAGGGATCGACCAATGAAATACTCAATGAATTAGAAGAACAACCATTGTTGAATACAATTGAATATGCTCCTGCATCCAAACCTGAAATCGTATATGGAAGCGTTACAGATGAAGATCCACTCATCGCTCCTGACCAAGAAAGTGTACCTGTTCCAGAACCTGATACGGAAATCGTACCATTATTTACCGCACAAGAACTAGGATTTGATGACCCACTTGATGCAATAGAAGGTACTGCGTTAGGTGCGGCAGTAGCTGATGCTGCAGTACTTGTACATCCAGATACGGATTGAGTTACCGAATAAGTACCAGCTGAAGAAACTGTTATCGATGGAGTAGTTGCTCCTGTAGACCAGCTTAAATTACTTCCTGTAGCACTAATGATTGATGTCCCACATCCATTTGTAACTGTAGTCGTTGGTGCAGAAGGAATCGCTAATGGGGTAGCAGCAGCTGAAGCTGCAGCACTTGTACATCCAGATACGGTTTGAGTTACCGTATAAGTACCAGCTGAAGAAACTGTGATCGATGGAGTAGTTGCTCCAGTTGACCAGCTCAAGTTACTTCCCGCTGCACTGATGGTAGATGTTCCACATCCATTGGTTACTGTTGTAACAGGTGCAGATGGCACAGTTGTAGGTGCTGCAGTAACTGAAGATGCTGTACTTGTACACCCAGAAACCGTTTGAGTAACTGTATAAGTCCCTGCTGAAGACACCGTGATTGACGGAGTTGTTGCTCCAGTCGACCAGCTTAAATTACTTCCTGTAGCACTGATCGTTGAAGTACCACAACCGTTTGTTACAGAAGTTGTTGGAGCCGATGGAATAGCCACAGGTGCAGCAGTTGCAGAAGAGGCATTACTTGTACATCCTGAAACAGTTTGAGTTACCGTATAATTACCTGCAGAACTAACCGTGATCGTTGGTGTCGTAGCACCTGTCGACCAGCTTAAGTTACTTCCGGTAGCGGAGATCGTTGATGTCCCACATCCATTCGTTACAGTGGTTGTTGAAGCAGATGGAATAGCTATTGGAGCCGCAACACCGGTCCCAGCAGAACTAGTACATCCGTTGGATGTTTGAGTAACCATATATGTTCCGGCAGAAGACACTGTAATTGATGCTGTTGATGCTCCTGTTGACCAAGACAAGTTAGAACCAGAAGTAGTCAATGTAGATGTTCCACACCCATTTGTTACAGAGACAACAGGTGTTGAAGGCGTCGCATTTACCGTGATCATGTTATTGTATGTCTGACTATCTGTTCCTGCTCCATTTGTAACCGTTAATGATACATTGTACGTTCCTGCTGTGTTGTAAGCTATTGATGGATTAGCCGAAGTTGAAGTCGAAGGCGTACCACCAGGGAAAGACCAAGAATATGTTACTGGCGAACCAGTTGACGCATCAGTAAAGTTCACATTTGATCCCGAACAAATAGTGGATTGTGATGCCGTGTAGTTCGCAACTGGTGGAACTGCAGCTGCAACTCCTGTTAAGTTGATATTATCCAGGTATGTGTTATTTCCATAACCGGAAATATTTCTAAAACCAATGTAAACCTTATTATTACCTATATACGGAGAAAGATCGATCGATTCATTTCTCCATTGTGCTGTTGTGGGAGTAAAGGCTGTAGTTTGATCCGCCGCAGTTGCAAGCGTGCTACCTGATTTTGAATAAACTTGAGTTTCCGGAAGACCACATCCCCAAACCACGACATCTAGTCTATCTATGTATGAAGCGTTATAGCGAGCATGCGCTACATCAAACGTTAATGAAACAGTAGAATATCCTGTAAGGTCGACTGGGAACATTACAAGGTCATCGGTGTCCCCTGTAATATTTGTTGTAAAATTATCCATTTTAGCTGCATTACCTGCAGATGGAGCAATCCCTGCATTCGTTACACGCACCCAGGTTAAGGCATTACCGCCATTGTTAATTGTCCAGTTTGTTGGTTCAAACGTTGTTGATGTGAACCCTTCTGAAACTGGAATAGCTGATCCTGCAGCCAGATTAACCGTAAATGACGAAGATGAAGCATCATTCCCTGAACTTGCATCAGTCAAACCATTTGGTAAAAGAGTAAATGAATTAAATGTATGTAAACCGACTGTGGTTGTCACTGAAGGAAGGGTTACATTTATTGTAGCAAAGGAGGCTAAACTTCCTGTCCAATTAAATGTGCTATTTGCACCACCGTCAACATTGTATTTTATTTGACAAGATGTAAGAAGGTTACCACCAAAATTCTTTAAAGTAACAACAGGGGTAAAAGAGGTTTCACAATTCTCACCATTTGGGTTTACAATTGCACTGATCCCAGAATCATTTGATGAGGGAACTGTGCAGGCAGTAGAAGATGATAATGTTGCCCTTCTCGGAGAGACGTCTAGAACCGTTCGTATTCTGGTTTTCTGTTGCGCAGTAAATATATTCATGCAACCGTCATCAGTATAATCCATATAATTTTCGATCATATCATTTCCAGGGTATGTGCCCCCAGTGCATGAATTGGTTCCAGTAGGACAACCGTAATTAGCCGCAGAAGCTGCCGGAGTATCTGTACAAAAATCATCTACAGAGCAACCACCATCTCCCCAAATATGCCTCAAACCGAGCCAATGCCCTAATTCGTGAGTGAGTGTTCTACCTTTTCCATATACACCTCCCGCAGGATTTGGAATAGCAATAGAACCAAGAGAAGTATTTAGGATAACAACTCCATCGGTATTCGCACTTCCACCGTTTACACCCAAACCAGAAAGACCTGAATTACTTGGAAACTGTGCATATCCTAATAAACCACCCGAAAGATTTGCAACCCAAATGTTAACGTAATTATTCGGATCCCAAATGGTTCCCGGCTTAACTGTGTTATCCATTGTAGTTTGGGTAAACGGCCCTGCCCCATAAGTCGTTACTCTATTGATTCCAGGTTCAGTTAGCGTTGATCCAGAAGGACTAATCATGGCAAGGCAAAACTCAACCTCAACATCAGCTGCCACGCTGTTTGAACTACCTGCTAGGTTTCTAAAATCAAGGTTCAATTGGTCAACCTGGCGTTGTATCCATATGGCATTAACATTGGTTGCACCTGATCCACTTGTAATTATATGAAAAACTATTGGAAGCGTTAGCAATATCTTTGGTGAACCACCGGATCCTTTTCCATTGAACTTTTCTGCTTTATATTCATTAATTTGGTTTTGAAGCCACATTTCTTCTTCAAAAAGACTGGGAAGTGTAGGATCTAAACTTCTACGGATTGAATCTGCTTCCATCGTATGACAGCGTACAAAACCATTTGGACCAACAGTTGATCTGTGAATAATTTGATTATTCTCCAGTCCTGAACCTTTAACAGGCCCTTGACCAAAAAGAAAAGTTGTGGAAACAGAAATGAACAATGAGCCCATTACTGAGCGCAATTTGAGAGAAAATTTCATAGTTTTAACAGTTTAGCCATTCAAATGTATGCTAAGCCGTTAAATTATACAACACTATTTCTCGATGAATTATTAACAATATTCATTGAATACAGTTAAATAT
>Ga0208897_1000915_pt1 | contig 12746 bp, 7 predicted proteins | sample ColrivemetaGS697_FD_187594 | JGI IMG/M metagenome (GOLD analysis project Ga0208897, IMG submission 187594) | Estuarine microbial communities from the Columbia River estuary, USA - metaG S.697 (SPAdes) (version 2) | ecosystem: Environmental > Aquatic > Marine > Intertidal zone > Estuary | place...
CTGAGTCGGGTGGTTTGGTTCAGCCAGAAACTCAATTTGAATCCAATGATCCAACCTTTGCCAATAGGTTGAGGATTGATCAGTTTTTTTCAGACGCTCAATCAACGGTAGTGGGGAAACGCTACTTTATGGATCAATGGTTATACCTCACCCGTTTGGCAAAACCAGGTACTCAAGCGCGCAAGAGCAGTTTGTCTTTGGGGTTGACCACCCAATACGAAACGCGCTTTGTTCAATTTACTCAATCGGCAAACACAGACTATTTCGGTCCCGCGTACGCTTCCTATATCAACGATAAAGCGCAGCTCAAACAAAGTGATTTGTTTTTTTCTACCCGTTTTCAAAACCCCCTATTGGGTGATTTAAAAGCTGAGGTGGGTTCTATACGCATGGATTATCGCTCTATGGCGGCTTCCCAAAGCGCTCAGCTTGGATATCAAGGTACCGAATGGATGTTGGGAGGAACCTACCGAAAAAATGTAGGTATATGGCAGTTGGATGCTTTTTTAAGGTACACCCTAAGCGGCTCGGCAACGGCTTATCAAGGGAACGCCACCCTGTTGACCGAGTTTTCTGAACGTCATCGCTTGACACTGGGTGCCGAAAGCACATCGCGTTGGACAGATTGGAGTCAGGTTATTCGGGTAAGTGATTACGAAGGATTTGGCTGGGATCATCGAGATGACTGGACGATGCCCAAGCAGTACACCCTGAGTGCTCAATACCAACAACCCATTTTAGGGTTGTTGACGGCCAAGGCTCAAGTCATGGATAGTCAAATCTATTATGGTTTATCGATGCCCGAAGGAACCCAGGTGGTCAGCCACCAAGATCTAGCTCCTTTTGTCCGGCCCATGCAGACTAGACAAACGCTCAAGTACCTTCAGTTGTCTTCTGAAAAAACCATGACTTTGGGGAGATGGACCTGGGATCACCGCATGATGTTCCAAAAAGTGGATCAATCAGATCCGGTCTATCAGGTGCCTGAGTGGAATGTAAGAGCCTCCCTTTATTACACTAAGGAGGTTTTCCGCAAAGCGATGGAGCTACAGACGGGTATTACAGCGCGTTATTTCAGTTCCTTTTACATGAACGGGTACCACCCCTTGTTGGGTACTTTTTACACCCAAGATCAATTTATGCTTGGAGGAACTCCTATGTTGGATCTTTTTTTCCATGCTAAAGTCGATCAAACACGTTTTTTCCTCAAAGCGGAACATTTTAATGCGCCGTTTTCCACGCCCAATTACTACTCAGCTCCCGGATTTCCTTACAGAGATTTCGTGATTCGCTTTGGATTTATCTGGAATTTTTTCAGCTAAATCATTGAGGTTGAGCCCCCTTATTTAACCCGAAAATTTTTCTTCAAAAAAAGTTGAGAAAAGATTTGGAAGGGAGAAAAAAAGGGATGTATATTTGCACCCGCTTTGAGACACAACGATAGAGTTGTTTTGAGGGCATCAGAAGTTCATAGACATATTGAAAAGACAGCGCGATAATCAATTTATCTGCTTAGGTAGATAGAGAAGAGAATCAAAAAGATTGAGAATAAAAAAAATCCTTTGAGTAGGAGTAGGACGATTCGTTAAGAGGTAGTAAAAGATTTTTACGAAACAACAATGAAGAGTTTGATCCTGGCTCAGGATGAACGCTAGCGGCAGGCCTAACACATGCAAGTCGAGGGGCAGCACATATAAGCTTGCTTATAGGGTGGCGACCGGCGCACGGGTGCGTAACGCGTATACAATCTACCTTATGCTGAGGGATAGCCCAGAGAAATTTGGATTAACCCCTCATGGTATTAGAGAATGGCATCATTTTTTAATTAAAGGTTACGGCATAAGATGAGTATGCGTCCCATTAGCTAGTTGGTAGGGTAACGGCTTACCAAGGCTACGATGGGTAGGGGTCCTGAGAGGGAGATCCCCCACACTGGTACTGAGACACGGACCAGACTCCTACGGGAGGCAGCAGTGAGGAATATTGGACAATGGGCGGAAGCCTGATCCAGCCATGCCGCGTGCAGGAAGACGGCCCTATGGGTTGTAAACTGCTTTTAAACGGGAAGAATAAGACCTACGTGTAGGTTGATGACGGTACCGTAAGAATAAGGACCGGCTAACTCCGTGCCAGCAGCCGCGGTAATACGGAGGGTCCGAGCGTTATCCGGAATTATTGGGTTTAAAGGGTCCGTAGGCGGGCTATTAAGTCAGGGGTGAAAGTTTGCAGCTCAACTGTAAAATTGCCTTTGATACTGGTAGTCTTGAGTTGTATTGAAGTGGCTGGAATATGTAGTGTAGCGGTGAAATGCATAGATATTACATAGAACACCGATTGCGAAGGCAGGTCACTAAGTACACACTGACGCTGATGGACGAAAGCGTGGGGAGCGAACAGGATTAGATACCCTGGTAGTCCACGCCGTAAACGATGGATACTAGCTGTCCGGGACCTTGAGTTCTGGGCGGCCCAGCGAAAGTGATAAGTATCCCACCTGGGGAGTACGTTCGCAAGAATGAAACTCAAAGGAATTGACGGGGGCCCGCACAAGCGGTGGAGCATGTGGTTTAATTCGATGATACGCGAGGAACCTTACCAGGGCTTAAATGTAGTCTGACAGCTTTAGAGATAGAGTTTTCTTCGGACAGATTACAAGGTGCTGCATGGTTGTCGTCAGCTCGTGCCGTGAGGTGTCAGGTTAAGTCCTATAACGAGCGCAACCCCTGTCGTTAGTTGCCAGCATGTCATGATGGGGACTCTAACGAGACTGCCGGTGCAAACCGTGAGGAAGGTGGGGATGACGTCAAATCATCACGGCCCTTACGTCCTGGGCCACACACGTGCTACAATGGCCAGTACAGAGAGCAGCCAATGCGCAAGCATGAGCGAATCTACAAAGCTGGTCACAGTTCGGATCGGAGTCTGCAACTCGACTCCGTGAAGCTGGAATCGCTAGTAATCGGATATCAGCCATGATCCGGTGAATACGTTCCCGGGCCTTGTACACACCGCCCGTCAAGCCATGGAAGTTGGGAGTACCTGAAGTCCGTCACCGCAAGGAGCGGCCTAGGGTAAGATCAGTAACTAGGGCTAAGTCGTAACAAGGTAGCCGTACCGGAAGGTGCGGCTGGAACACCTCCTTTCTAGAGAAGTTACCACCTTGAATAGTTCGACACTTATTTGGAGGATTTTTACTCAATCGCTGTCTTTTTTTTAATAATACGTTGTTAGAAGTAACAATGGCAGAGTCTCATAGCTCAGCTGGTTAGAGCGCTACACTGATAATGTAGAGGTCGGCAGTTCGAGTCTGCCTGAGACTACGAAAGGGGGGATGTAAGTTCTCCATATGCTTCGGCATAGAAGAAAGTTCTTTTAGAAGAGATTGGAAATTTTAGGAGTTGGGTTAAGATAGGTGATACCTAGGTACCACTACCTGGAGCGCAACTTTAGGGTTTTGTTTTGGGGGATTAGCTCAGCTGGCTAGAGCGCCTGCCTTGCACGCAGGAGGTCATCGGTTCGACTCCGATATTCTCCACCAAAGCGCTGGATCCTGAAAAGGAGTTGGTACTGACTGAGAGGTTGGTATTGATACAGCCAAACGTTCATTGACATATTGGGACATTGTAAGGGGTTATTTGGTATAGACGTGGAGTTTATACAGAGACAAATAACTTCGAGCATGAATACGAGAATAACTAAAAGTAGTACGAATAAAAATAAAGGTATAGCGACAAGCTATCAAAGGGCGTATGGGGAATGCCTAGGCTCTCAGAGGCGATGAAGGACGCGATAAGCTGCGAAAAGCTGCGGGGAGGAGCACATATCTTGTGATCCGCAGATATCCGAATGGGGCAACCCGGCTGGTTGAAGGCCAGTCATCTCGTAAGAGAAGCAAACCCGGTGAACTGAAACATCTAAGTAGCCGGAGGAGAAGAAAACAAAAGTGATTCCGGGAGTAGTGGCGAGCGAAACCGGAAGAGTCCAAACCAGAGTTGTTTCGGCAATTGTGGGGTTGTAGGACCACGACATTAAGTGCGTAATGAATCAGAACACTTTGGAAAGAGTGACCATAGAGGGTGATAGTCCCGTACGAGTAAAGACCGATACTTATAGTGGTATCCTGAGTAGCGCGGGGCACGTGAAACCTTGTGTGAATCCGGCGGGACCATCCGCCAAGACTAAATACTCCTGAGAGACCGATAGTGAACCAGTACCGTGAGGGAAAGGTGAAAAGAACCCTGAATAAGGGAGTGAAAAAGATCCTGAAACCATACGCCTACAAGCGGTCGGAGCCCTTTGGGGTGACGGCGTGCCTTTTGCATAATGAGCCTACGAGTTACTTTTACTAGCAAGGTTAAGCACTTCAGGTGCGGATCCGTAGCGAAAGCGAGTCTGAATAGGGCGCCATAGTTAGTAGTAGTAGACGCGAAACCGTGTGATCTACCCATGGGCAGGTTGAAGCTTTGTTAACCCAAAGTGGAGGACCGAACCCGTTGACGTTGAAAAGTCTTGGGATGACCTGTGGGTAGGGGTGAAAGGCCAATCAAACTCGGAAATAGCTCGTACTCCCCGAAATGCATTTAGGTGCAGCGTTCTAATAGTTTTATAGAGGTAGAGCTACTGATTGGATGCGGGGGCTTCACCGCCTACCAATTCCTGACAAACTCCGAATGCTATAAAATGTTTTAGAGCAGTGAGGGCATGGGTGCTAAGGTCCATGTCCGAGAGGGAAAGAACCCGGACCATCAGCTAAGGTCCCCAAGTGTATGCTAAGTTGATAAAACGCGGTAAAATTGCATTGACAGCCAGGATGTTGGCTTGGAAGCAGCCATTCATTTAAAGAGTGCGTAACAGCTCACTGGTCGAGCGATTTTGCATGGATAATAATCGGGCATAAGTATACCACCGAAGCTATGGATTTGTGAATAACAAGTGGTAGGGGAGCATTCTATGTGCACTGAAGGTGAACTGTAAGGTTTGCTGGAGCGCATAGAAAAGAAAATGTAGGCATAAGTAACGATAAGCGGTGCGAGAAACACCGCCGCCGAAAGACTAAGGTTTCCCCAGCTATGCTAATCAGCTGGGGGTCAGTCGGGGCCTAACACGAACCCGAAGGGGGTAGTGGATGGACAATCAGTTAATATTCTGATACCTGCCCGCGCTAAAAGCGACGGGGTTGTGGCGTTGGTGCGCACTGACGGAATAGTGCGTTGAAGTAGGGGAGACCCTATGATAGTACCAGGATTCTTCGGAAGAATGGATAATCCAGCTTAACAACCTCCAAGAAAAGCGAGCGAGGCAGCCCGTACCGTAAACCGACACAGGTAGTTGGGATGAGTATTCTAAGGCGCTCGAGAGATTCATGGCTAAGGAACTAGGCAAAATAGACCTGTAACTTCGGGAGAAAGGTCGCCCCCTTCTGGGGGGCCGCAGTGAAAAGATCCAGGCGACTGTTTATCAAAAACACAGGACTCTGCAAAATCGAAAGATGACGTATAGGGTCTGACACCTGCCCGGTGCTGGAAGGTTAAGAGGAGATGTTATCGCAAGAGAAGCATTGAATTGAAGCCCCAGTAAACGGCGGCCGTAACTATAACGGTCCTAAGGTAGCGAAATTCCTTGTCGGGTAAGTTCCGACCTGCACGAATGGTGTAACGATCTGGATACTGTCTCAGCCATGAGCTCGGTGAAATTGTAGTAACGGTGAAGATGCCGTTTACCCGCAGTGGGACGAAAAGACCCCGTGCACCTTTACTATAGCTTCGTATTGACCCTGGGTAAGTAATGTGTAGGATAGCTAGGAGACTTTGAAGCGGCGTCGCCAGGCGTTGTGGAGTCATTGTTGAAATACTAGCCTTTGCTTACTTGGGGCCTAACTCTTGTAAAAGAGGACAGTGCGTGGTGGGTAGTTTGACTGGGGTGGTCGCCTCCAAAAGAGTAACGGAGGCTTCTAAAGGTGCCCTCAATACGGTTGGCAATCGTGTGTAGAGTGTAATGGCACAAGGGCGCTTGACTGAGAGACCTACAAGTCGATCAGGTACGAAAGTAGAGCATAGTGATCCGGTGGTTCCGCATGGAAGGGCCATCGCTCAAAGGATAAAAGGTACGCCGGGGATAACAGGCTGATCTCCCCCAAGAGCTCATATCGACGGGGGGGTTTGGCACCTCGATGTCGGCTCGTCACATCCTGGGGCTGGAGAAGGTCCCAAGGGTTGGGCTGTTCGCCCATTAAAGTGGCACGCGAGCTGGGTTCAGAACGTCGTGAGACAGTTCGGTCTCTATCTACTGCGGGCGTTAGAAATTTGAGTGGATCTGACTCTAGTACGAGAGGACCGAGTTGGACTGACCTCTGGTGCACCAGTTGTTCCGCCAGGAGCATTGCTGGGTAGCTATGTCGGGATGGGATAAGCGCTGAAAGCATATAAGCGCGAAACCCGCCACAAGATGAGATTTCTTTAAAGGGTCGTGGGAGATGACCACGTTGATAGGTCATAGGTGTAAGTGCAGTAATGTGCGTAGCCGAGTGATACTAATAGCCCATAGGCTTGCGCGAGAAGCCCCCATGATTTAGGTCATGGGGGTGGAAAAACCTTAAATTTGTATGAAAGTTATTGAGTATCGGCTATAATGTCCTGGTATGTTGTGTTATTGCACACTAGTTCGCTGGTGTGCGTTAGTTTAAGGTGGCTATTGCGATGAGGATCACCCTTTTCCATTCCGAACAAGGAAGTTAAGCTCATCTGCGCCGATGGTACTGCTATACCAAGTGGGAGAGTAGGTCGCTGCCTTTTTTTACGAAGGCCCGTACGTTGTACGGGCCTTTTTTTTTGTGCTCTGGTCAAGGGAATCTGACTAAAGCATGTCAGATCCAACCCAAGGACCACAAAAAAACCCGTCTGGTAGCTGCCAAACGGGTTTTTTTGTGTGTGTGTGCACGATTAATCGTTAAATATACCTCTGACTACAGTAAGGACTCCTCTGAATCCCAGATAAATCGCACCAAAAAACGCTGCGATTCCCGCTATAAGCACAGGATAAAATAAGGGATGATCTTGATTTTTCAACGCTTGATTAAGCAGTAAAGGTCCTAAAACCATCAGAAAAATAGTCTTTACTAGGGTTTTTACCCCACTGATGATTTTAGATTGATTTACCCCCATTAGACTAGATACTAGCTATGATTTCGTTCAATAGTTGACTAGGTCTTAGTGCGGCATCAAGCTTTTTAGCGTCTGGTTTGTAGTATCCTCCCAAATCCTGTTTATGATGTGCCGTAGCTGTTAATTCATTTAGAATTTTTTTCTCGGATTGAATTAATTGCTGTGCAATTGGTTTGAAGTGTGTGCTGAGTTCTTCATCCTTATCTTGAACCGATAAAGCTTCAGACCAGTATTGCGCGATATAGTAGTGACTTCCTCTATTATCTAGTTCTCCAGGTTCACGTCCTGGAGACTTATCTAGATCCAAGAATTTTTCGGTGGCTTTGTCCAGTGCTTCAGCCAGAATGGCTGCTTTTTTGTTGTTGTTTTTTTCAGCTTCATATTCTAGTGAAACCACTAACGCCATAAATTCACCGAGCGAATCCCACCTTAAATGTCCTTGTTCAACAAATTGTTCCACGTGTTTAGGTGCTGATCCACCTGCACCAGTCTCGAATAGACCTCCTCCTTGCATGAGCGGCACAATGGAAAGCATTTTAGCACTTGTTCCCACTTCAAGAATGGGGAACAGGTCGGTTAAGTAATCGCGTAATACATTGCCGCTGACAGATATGGTATCTTTTCCTTGTTTGAGACGCTCTAAGGTGTAAATCGTTGCGCTGTATGGATCCATGATCGGCAATTCAAGTCCTTTAATGTCCATGGTAGCTAGGTACTTTTCTACTTTTTTGATAACCTGTGCGTCGTGAGCTCGTGCTTTATCTAACCAAAACACAGCAGGAACCATAGTTGCTCTAGCTCTGGCTACAGCCAGCTGCACCCAGTCGAGAATTGGCGCCTCTTTTACTTGACACATACGCCAAATGTCCCCTTTTTCCACGCTATGAGACAGAAGGACTTCGGAAGTATTCTCGTCGATTACCTCCACCGTTCCTGCATGTTCTATTTGGAACGTTTTATCGTGTGAACCATATTCCTCAGCTTTTTGTGCCATCAATCCTACATTGGGTACAGTTCCCATGGTTGTGGGATCGAATGCGCCATGAGCTTTACAGAAATCTATGGTAGCTTGGTATATTGAAGCATAACTGCTATCGGGAATTACGGCAATAGTGTCTCTTTCTCGATTGTTTTTATCCCACATTTTACCTCCATTTCTGATCATGGCAGGCATGGAGGCATCAATGATCACATCGCTTGGTACGTGAAGGTTAGTGATTCCCTGTGAAGAATTGACCATGGCGATGTCTGGTCCATTGGCTATTGTTTGATTGATAGCTTTTAAAAGCTCCTCTTTTTGTTGGTCTTCAAGTCCATCGATATACGATAAAATACTAGCCAGGCCATCATTGGGTTGTGCTCCTTTGAGTAGATCACCGTATTGGGCAAATACCTCTGAAAAATAGGTTTGTACCGCTACACCAAAAATAATCGGGTCTGAAACCTTCATCATCGTCGCCTTCATGTGCAAGGAGAACAGCACCCCTTCTTTTTTACATTGCGCAATAGATTCGGTTAAAAACTTACTCAATGCACTGATTTCCATGACAGAAGCGTCAATTATTTCACCTGCCAGCAAGGAAAAAGCTGGTTTTAGTGGGTGTTTTTGACCTTGCTTGTCTACTAGACGGATGCTGATTTGTGTTGGTTTTTCTATACTGATCGAACGCTCATTTGATTTAAAATCACCGATGCTCATCGTCAATACGCTGGTTTTGGAATCAGCAGACCATGCGCCCATCTTGTGAGGGTTCTTTTTTGCATAGTTCTTTACAGCCTTAGGTGCTCTTCTGTCTGAATTACCTTCTCTAAGTACTGGATTCACCGCAGATCCTTTCACTTTATCATAGTGGGCTTTGATTTCTTTCTCGAGGTCATTGGCCGGTTGATCAGGGTAATTGGGCAGGGCATAACCCATACTTTGTAATTCAGCTATGGCTTCTTTAAGTTGAGGCATAGAAGCACTGATATTAGGCAATTTAATGATGTTGGTATCTGGTTTTGTGGCCAATGTTCCTAACACAGCCAAATCATCTGATATTCGTTGATTTTCCTTGAGACGTTCAGGAAATTGGGCAATAATACGTCCAGCAAGAGAAATGTCCTTAGTCACCACTTCAATTCCGGCATTTTTGACAAATGCTTGAACAATAGGTAAAAATGATTGTGTGGCTAGTGCAGGAGCCTCGTCTGTTTTGGTATAATAAATCGTCGACATAGTTAAATCAATGAATTTCAGGTATGTGTTGTGAAGGGATATTTCGTGAAAACACCCATAACCTACAAGAAGTTATGGGTGCCTCAATTCGATTAAAGAAAGGGAATTTAAGAGCGAACTTCTTTAATTCTGGCTTTTTTACCAGTAAGACCTCTGAAGTAGTAGATTCTTGATCTACGAACTTTACCTTTCTTGTTGACTTCAATTTTCTGCAATGCAGGAAGGTTAATCGGGAAGATACGCTCCACACCTACATCACCAGACATTTTTCTGATGGTAAATGTTTCTGAGGCGCCTTCGCCACGGCGTTGAATAACTACGCCCTTGAAAAACTGAGTTCTTGTTTTCTCACCTTCTTTAATTTCGTAATAAACGGTGATGGTATCTCCTGATGAGAATACAGGAAAATCCTTTTTTTGAATGAATTCGTCCTGAACAAATTTAATTAATGATTCCATGTGTTAAAAAAAATCAAGTTTTGCTAAAAACAACATTCACGGATTTCGTCAGAGGTTGGATTTAATCGTGTGCAAAAATAAACCATTGAATTGGATTCTGCAATATAGTTTGCCGTTTTATTAAGCCAACAGGTCGGGCCGTCTTTCTTGAGTACGTGCCAATGCCTGTTCCTCTCTCCAGGCCTCGATTTTGCCTGCATGGCCGCTGAGTAATACCCCGGGAACAGACAACCCTTTGTATTCGGCAGGCCTAGTATATACTGGGGGAGCCAATAGATTATCTTGAAAACTATCCGTTAAAGCCGAAGTTTCATCATTGAGTACACCTGGAAGTAATCTAATTACTGCATCACAAAGAATCGCAGCACCTAGTTCTCCACCGGAGAGGACGTAGTCGCCCACGGAAATCTCTTGAGTGATGAATAAATCCCGTACTCGTTGGTCGACACCCTTGTAGTGGCCGCACAACATAATGACATTTCCTTTAAGGGATAGCTGGTTGGCGATTCGTTGATTAAGGGTTTCTCCGTCAGGAGTGAGGTAGATCACTTCATCATAAGATCGTTCCGCTTTTAACGCGGTGATACAAGCATCAATAGGTTCGATCATCAGGACCATTCCGGCACCTCCTCCGTATTGGTAGTCGTCCACCTGATTATAACTCAAGGTGGTATAGTCCCTTAAGTTATGAAAATGAACACTGACTAATCCCTTTTCGATAGCCCTTTTCATGATGGAAGCCTCAAACGGACTTTTCAGTAATTCTGGAAGTACGGTAATTATATCAATCCTCATGAGGCAAATCTAGGGAATAACCAGAACTTACCAACCACTATTGCAGTATCAAGCGCTCTTTCTCACCATCTTGGTCAATCATACTGATCACCGTTCTTCGGTATCTAGAAAGTTGACCAAACAATTCCTGTGCTTGGGAGATGTTTTCAACAGCTATTTCATCCACGGCAATAATGACTTTCCCTGCCAACCCATAACCTTTATAACCCTCAGGAACACCAATGATTTTCACCCCTTTCTTGGTTTTGTATTTTTTTTGATCTTCCTCTGTCAAGTTTTTCACCGTCAAACCGATCAAGGGTAGACTCAGCGTGTTTCTTTTTTTGAGGACAACGGGGAGCTCTACGGTTTTTCCATCGCGCAATACCATCAGGGAAACTTGATCCTCAGGTCTTTTTGAAGATAAATACCCGGTTAGATCCGCGTATTTTTTAATCTGTACACGGTCAATTTGAACAATGATGTCTCCGTGTTTAACCCCTGCTAGATCAGCCCCTGAATCAGCTTCTACCTCTTCTACATAGACGCCTTCGAGTTGTTTGATGCCTCGTTCCTTGGCCAGGTATTCAGGAGAAGTGATGGTTTGAATTCCCAAAATACCTGTTTGAACCGCACCAAATTCCATGATATCCTCGACTACTTTTTTGGCGATATTGGCCGGAACGGCAAATGAGTACCCTACATAAGCACCCGTAACCGAAGAAATAGCTGTATTGATTCCAATCAAGTGACCTTGGGTGTCTACCAGTGCTCCACCACTATTTCCTGGGTTTACTGCCGCATCAGTTTGAATAAAGGACTGGTTTTTTCCCAAGTCTCTTGCTTTGGCACTGATGATGCCCGCAGTCACTGTTGACGTTAAATTGAATGGATTGCCCACTGCCAGTACCCATTCACCGATTTGTGTTTGGTCAGAGTCTCCAAAAGTCAAATAGGTTAGTGGCTCTCCAGGTTCAATTTTCAGCAGTGCAATATCCGAGTTTTGATCGGACCCCACCAATTGTGCCGTATAGGTTTGGTTGTTGTTAAGGGTCACTTCTAAATTTTGAGCGGAGGCAACCACGTGGTGATTAGTGACAATAAATCCATCTGGTGATATGATCACCCCGGAGCCCGTACCTACTTGAGGGGCTTCTTGGAACTTAAATCCATAGAAAAACTCCATCAGTGAGGGTGAATTTTTACTCTGCGCAACGTTTTTAACGTGTACCACAGCATGGATGGTTTTTTCTGCAGCAGTGGTAAATTCAGTAGGTGCGATCGGTTGGTTGTAGGCTACCTGAGTCACTAAGTTGTGATCGGGAGCGCTCCATGGATTTTGTTGTTTTGGGAGCGTCCAAAATAAAATTCCATAAGTAGCCGCGCTACTGGCAACGGCAATCAAAACAGTTTTCAAGTTTGTTTTCATAGCGTATAGAATTAGTCCCCCAAAAATAACAGGAAATTTCAGGTCAAATCGGAGCTTAACTAGACTTTAACGCGCAGGCTTAGATGGATATATGTATATATTTGCCCTATGAAAAGACTGATTCAATTTTCTAAATATCAGGGAACGGGCAATGATTTTGTGCTGATAGATAACCGATTAAATCATTTCCCAAAAGATGATCAACCCCTCGTAGCGCGATTGTGTGACCGTAAATATGGCGTTGGTGCTGATGGGCTGATATTGATTGAACATCACGATACAGAGGATTTTTCCATGGTGTACTACAATGCCGATGGTGCTGAATCAACCATGTGTGGTAATGGGGGACGTTGTTTGGTAACGTTTGCCAGAAAATTGAATATCATCAATCATTCTGGATCATTTATGGCTGTTGATGGGGTGCATCACGCGGTTATAGCAGATGACCAGGTTAAGCTTCAGATGAAAGACGTGTCCGATGTCCAGATGGTTGATGGCGCCTATTTTTTAGATACAGGTTCTCCCCATCATGTGGCTTTAGTCAATTCAGTACAAGACTTGAATGTCCCTGAGGTAGGCTCATCTATTCGCTATGGTCGGTACGGTACCCAAGGGGCCAATGTAAATTTTGTGACACCCAACGAGGATGGGTCATTTTTTGTTCGCACTTATGAAAGGGGTGTTGAGGATGAAACTTTGTCCTGCGG
>Ga0208897_1000920_pt1 | contig 12673 bp, 13 predicted proteins | sample ColrivemetaGS697_FD_187594 | JGI IMG/M metagenome (GOLD analysis project Ga0208897, IMG submission 187594) | Estuarine microbial communities from the Columbia River estuary, USA - metaG S.697 (SPAdes) (version 2) | ecosystem: Environmental > Aquatic > Marine > Intertidal zone > Estuary | place...
ACGTCTTTTTACAAGCCCTGGCAAAACTTTACCAGAAGCTTTATTGTATTCAAGAATCATATTAGATATCTCTTCATCACCACGACTACCGCCATCCAGCAGTTTATTTAGGTTCCCTGCACCTAGATTGTATGTAAAGCTGGTAAGTGCTGTGATCTGATTGGAGTCCCAGTCGTATCCATACTGCTTTGCTGCAGATACTACAATATCTCTAAACTTAGAGGTATCTCTACTGAGTCTATCCCTTGCTTGCTGTAAGGTTATAGTTTCATTTTCTCCACTGGCCTTGCTTCCAAATCCGATTGCCCAGTGATCTACATCCCAGTAAGCTTTAAAAGTTTTTTGATTCTTTACATTTTCAAAACCAGCAATGAAGTCTTCAGCAGATTGAACAGAGGGACTATCTACATCGTCACCCTCATTTAGAATATCTACAGTCTCCCCAGACTCATCAGTCAAAGCCCTGGTAGAACTACCTTCCTCTACAAGGTTTTTGTTTTGCTCTCGTAGCCGTGTAAAATATTTTGTCATAAAATCATCTTCTTCAGCACTAGCTTGTAGCACCTCAGGTCTTTTACTTACAAGAGATTTAGGCAAAAGTCTATCGGAATCATTTTCATCAACGCTTTGAAAAGAACTACCAGCTAGTCCCTTAGAAGCTAATCTCTGATCAGCCTGTTGCCTAGCTGTAAGTAATAGGTTTGTATAGTTTGCTGCCATTTTATTTTTCCTAACTTAAGAGAAGAGTATCCGTGTAAACGCTGCCCATTTGGAAGTTTCTTCTGCATCATCTCTGGCTGTTTGATACTCATCATATTTTTTATCCGCAAGGAGAATACTAAGTGAACGATCTTTACTTGACTCGGAAGACTTGTAAACGTAATCCATGATGTCTCTTTCACGTTGCCACAGTTGATCCATAATAGACTGGGTAAACGCATTAGACGCCATTGCTACATTAGCGTTAGACTCATTCTGTGCAGCTGTATTAATTGTAGATACGTTTTGTCTCCACTGAGCATTAGCCTGAGCAATTACCAAAGAGTTTTGTGCATTAAATTGCTGACGTTGATTTTCAATACTGGCGTTAAATTGTTGTGCAGCATTGTCTTGACCAGCATTAAACTGATTCGTTGCATTAATCTGTGACGAATTAAATTGACTAACTTGCGTAAAGAGACTAGCCATAAATTGTTTGGTTTGATTTTCTGACGAAGCATTAAATTGTCTTGCAGCATTCTCAGCAGCTGAATCTGTAAAGATAGACTGAGCGATAGTCTGAGCCTTAAACATTTCTGTTTGTTGCCTATTACTAAGATTAGCCATATCCATTTGCAAGAATGCTTGTGCATTTTGAATTGCAGCTTGCTGCTGATTGGATAAGTTTTGCGATTCTAGCTGGGAGATAGCTGCAGCTTGGGCCATCACCATTGCCTGACTGTTAGATAAATTAGCTAAGCTCATAGTATTTGAAGCACGAGAGTTCTCAAGTGCAATTTGTTGTTCAGCAGTAAAGTTCATATTAGCTACATCAGAAATCTTAGATGCATTTTGAACTCTTGCTTGGAAGGCTTGATCAAACTCCATACCCATAAAGGTAGCACGTTGTTGTGCGGCAAGCATAGCACGTTGCTGTCTGTTTGACAAGTTCTGAGATTCAAACTGGGATTGAGTTTGAGCATCTGCCATAGCAATAGGAAGTGCAGATTCCATGGTAGCCTGTACAATAGCCTGTCCAGCCATTGAGGATGCACTAAGGCCACGGGAAGCCATCTGTGACATAGCAGCCCTCATAGCACCCGCAGCCCAAGATGGAGTGTTGCCCCCTTCAAAGTCCTGCATGAGGTCTGTCAGCTGCCCTCTAACTGTAGCTTTTTCAGATGGAGTTGCAGTAGCCGCTTGTATTTGCTCAGTAAACTTACTGGCTGTTTCAGCATCAGCGACACCGGAAATAAGTTCACCCTCTTGGATCTTACGCTGTGCCGGGTTATCCACCATAGTGGCGGTACCCTGAGCTTCTTTAAGATCACTTACACCCGTGGAAGCTGGGTCTTTCGTAGCACCCTTGGCTATAGAATCTGCAGACACTTCACCTTCTTGAGCATCAAGATCCTGAACAGCGTCAGTTACCTTAGACCCTGTTGTAGAAGCAGTTACTCCACTTGCAGTTATCTCTTTGGGTGTCTCGACTGTAGAAACTGAATCTACTTTGGTGGCATCTACAGAGGGTGCTGGACCTGTTACTTGCCCGGTGTCTTGCGAAACAGATGTACCTTCAGTACCTGCTTCAATATCAACAACATCAGACTTTTTAGCCTGTGAACCTGGGTCTGTCACAGCAGCACCAGTCACCTCTCGTGCACCAGAGGACATCTCTGCTGAACGCTGGCTCTGAGCTTTAGCTAAATTGTCGCTTACTGTTTTTACCTTAGACGCTTTGTATTCTTCGGCTCTTTGTACGAAAGATGCAGCATCGGCACCATCAAATGCTGGTATAGCTACTGCCTGTAAAGCCTGTAGTTTTATTCCCAGCTGACCAATTTTATCTGCAGATCCCTCATCCGCTTGATTGTTAGCTGCGTTAATAGCATTTGTAAAAACAGAAAACTTGTCCTGATTACTTTGCGGTTCATTGCCTGCATCTACAGTACCACCCTCCGAGTACTGATACGGAGCACTACCCCCATCACCACCACCAAAGACTATAAGCCCAGATGCTCTAGGATTTAGATGCCGATCAATCATGAAGGGGTTATAGATCATTTTTTAAACTCTCTTGTATGTCTTTTACTAGGTTTTTGCAATCTTCGCCAATGTATTTTTTTATTTTTACTGTATACATTTGTGTGTTCTTTACGGACTAGTCTCATTACTTCTCTGGCATTTCCATAGGGGGCAATAAATTCTATACCCCAAAGCTCATCATTTAAATCTGATGTATAGTCTTGCTCCGTAATATAGTAGTCACCACTTAAAAATTTATTTCCGTTCTTTTCATTGAGCCAGCACCAAGTAACTAAGCCGACTGGAACTTGATCTTGATAGTAAAGACGTATCTTGTTGTATTTTATAGGTGCTATAATATACCTATATATGTCGTCTACATTGTATACTCTATGCCAATAACTCTGCTTTAAAAGTTCTAAACTATCTGAAAGTGCTTTATACTTATCTATTTCCATTACTATAGTTTAACTGAAAAAAGTTAAAAAGTCAAGTTAATTACCACTTACCCTGCTTTACACCCAAGAAGTACATCACTATTATTAAAGCCCCAATACCTGCTAGTGCTACAGCAATACCTACAGTCCAGTTAATACAGTTATCTATGAACTCTTGTTTCTTGTAGACTAGCTCACGTTGTTCTTTACGTTGCTGTGCTTCTATTCGTACTATCTCATCCCATGCGCTAGGGCCATACGTCCAAGAAATGTGGCTCTTAAGCTCCTCTCGCATTTCTTTGAGCTTCTGTTTCTGTGACCATATTTCCAATGCGTTAGATTGGTTGTCACTAAACATCTTGTACATAGGGGGGTTCTTAGCTTTATCCTCCAAGAAGTCTAGATCACTAACAGCCTTAGACCACTGAGATACTGCCCCTGCCATACCACTGATTTCACGACCTACAGATACAGCTTTCTTGATACCATTGTAGGCTGTAGTAGCCGCAGCCATAGCTGTAAAAGGATCAATCACTTTAGCTACTTATTCCCCAGCTGCATCCAGACAGCACCAGCAATAAATGTTATGATGGCAAGTGTTGTAAACTTAACAAAGGTGGACCAGATACCCTTACGAGTATCACGCCATACATCAAGTAAATCTCTCATCTCATTAATATCTTTAGCAGCTGTCTCATCGTGCAACCCAATAGATGACAGAGCTTGTTTAGCACCACGCTTAGCTGCACGGTCTAACATAGATTCTAATTCTTCTGCTGTTAATGTTATGTTAGACATTATATTACCTTATATATTTTTACAGCACCGTCCTGCCCTGCACTAGTAGAAACACTTATTGGTGTGGCATTTACGTATACCTTACCCTCAGACCCATCCCCGTAGTTTCCATTTACCCCAGAAAAGAATGCATTAGCTACACCATTAGTTACAGTAACACCTTCACCTTTAGCACCAGCGTAGTACGTACCATTATAAGTAGAAGAGCTACTATTTCCACCTACTACACCAGAGTGTTTAGCAAATTGCATACCTGATAAATAGTCTATACCTGTCTCTACGGAATTAACAATCTCTATAGAGCTAATTGAACCTTTGTTACCTTCTACTACCTCATGTGCGTTACTACTTACACCCGCACCACCTGTTCCTATAGTGACTGTAAAAGTCTGGTTTGTGGTTAGTTTAGAGAAGGCTACTTTCATGCTACCTGCAGATCCACCACAATATGTGTAGTTTGGTGACGATGGATCTTGTTTTATATTTCCAGAACTACCGCCATCAAAGATTAAAAATACATAAGTACCTGCTGTAGTAGGAGACCACGTTGTGTCACTTGTTATTGTTGTTACAGGATTTAAGGTGACACTACCACTAAACTGACCATCATCTTCTAGATAAGTTAAACCACTATCTGCAAGCTTACCATAGAAATGCCTAAGACTTAACTCTTCAGAAGCAGACGTTGAAGGAAAGGCAGCTATACTACCTCCCTTAGTATTAACAATAGTATCATAGCTACTATTATGACCAGAGTAAAACTTAGCAAATTCTATTTCTCCAGATATGCCTAGAGTGTTTTTGATATAAGCTAGATCAACAGGAGATGCTCCAGTAACATTGTCTGCGCTACTGGGCCAATCATAGGTAGATCCTGCAACTTGCATAGCCTCTAATAAGTGCTGGCCTTCTGTATCAGTATTACCGTCTATATCTACAGGTTGATATACACGAAGGTTTGTCTGGTGTTTAATAATATCTAGTTGGTCAGAAAGATTTATGCTATTGTTTAAATCTATATCTCCCCAGAGATAGCCATCTGATAAAGTAGTTGTGGCTGCTGATGTAAAATAAGGAGGTGTAATACTAGATATAATAAAAACTACATCTCGTCCATACATATATTCACGACTATTTACTTTACCTAGCTTAGTATGTTCTACAAAACTTATCATACTAGTAGCTCCTTAAGGTGTACCAAAGCCAGTTATGTTGCCTGATACTACAAGGTTTCCAGTAGAGTCTAGCGACATTACCGTTGCACCATTATATTTAAATAGTAGTTTATTGCCTGTAGCGGTTGCTTCTATCTCAAATGCCTGTGCTGCACCATTAAGGGCCACCGCTCCTGATGTAGTAACGTCACCTGTAAGAGTAGAAGTGCCAGTTACGGCCAGATTATTAGTAACAGTTAGGTTATTACCTACAGTTACGTCATCTGGCAAACCTACAGTAAATGCTGTACCCTCTCCTGCAGTACCCGTAACCTCTACTTCGTTAGTTGTACCCGCTATGGAAGCTGCATAGTTACCTGTAGTATTAGTACCCAAAGTAACAGCATCTGTTCCAAGTGTGGTAGATATGGACACATCACCTGAGCCATCAAAGTCTACATTACCAACTACCGTACCTGTAAGAGCTATGTTAGCTGTAGCAGCCAGGTTAGTAGCGGTAGTAGCATTTCCTGATAATGCACCTGTAAATGTTGCTGCTTCTACGTCAACTAACGAGAACCCCCCGTTAGAAGTGTCGATAGTAGTAGTACCAGGCTCTTCAGTAGCTTTGTAGAATTTAATTTTACCAGAATCATTTGCATCTCTAAACCAACCTGCATATTGTTGAACTTCATTTGTTGGTTTAAAAGTACCATAAGTACCAAAATCAGTTCCGTCTGCAGTGCTATTATTAGAAGCTAGTTTAAACTGAGGATCTGCTATAGATACAGTAGTAGAATTTACCGTTGTAGTAGTTCCTGATACAGTCAGGTTCCCTGCTATAGTGAGGTTGTTGCTGAATGTAGAGGCAGCTGCTACTGTTAAAGCGCCATCCATATCTACAGCACCACCAATATTTACTGCCCCAACAATACCGGCACCACCAGCAACAGTTAATGCCCCTGTAGTATTGCTACTTGAGGCTGTAGTGTCTGTAGTACTGACCGCTCCTGTAGCAGCTAGTGTACCATCGACAGTAGCATTACCACCTGTCGCCAACGTACCGTGTACTGTCGTACCTGTCTTAGTAGTAGTACTTGTTTTAACCCAAGCAGCACCGCCTGATGCTGCCGTGTCCCACACGTACTGTTCTATTGTATTGTCTGTGGCTATCCTGTGCTTAAAGCGTTCTGTACCACCCTTCTTATAGATAATGTCACTTCCATTAACGTCTACAATTGCATCCCCTGCTATGTCAAAGAGTAAGTCACCTGTAGTTAGGGCTATAGTAGTGCCATCAATACTAATATTATCTACATTAATACCTGCATCAGCTGTAAGAGTGTCATGTACAACTAGTGTACCGCCTATACTAGAATCACCATTATCATTAGATATCCCTGTGGTAATGCCTGCCTTAGCTGTTACCGCTCCTGTAACGGCTAGGGTACCCTCTGCTACAGTATTACCACTGGCTGCTGCGACAGTGAATTTGTTTACCTCTGGGTCTGCGCCGTTATCAATAGTAAAATTTCCAGATCCAGTTATAGACCCAGCTACATCTAGAGTACCCGATAGAGTAGTGTTACCATCTACAGTTAAAGTACCAGCCAAGGAGGTATTACCTGTAGCGTATTCTACAAGAAACTTACTACCTGCTGTACCTGTGTCGTCATCTAATGTGAAGTCACCTGTAAGAATGGTACTACCTGCAACCTGTAGATCAGAAGCTAGGGTAGTCAAGCCAGATATAGTTGTCTTACCTGTTACGGCTAATGTTACTAGATTGGCATCTGTAGGACCAGAAAGAACAGCCTTCTTAATAAAAGCTTCCTTGTAAGGTACTCCTGTTGTACCTAAGTCTACTGTAACTGCTGCCGTAGTAGGCCGTAAAGATCCAGAAGAAACAGTGACCTCTTGACTACTACCTATTACAGATATAGAAGAACCTTCTCCTGCAGTACCGTCATGCGAGTGACCTGAGGAAGCGTTGAATGCCGCTTCAATAGCATTATACTCTAGGTCAAAGTCATCAGCATCAATGACGTTGCCGTTAGCTATGTTACCTGTTGTATCTTGACGTGTATAACCTGCCATGATGTTTCCTTATTGCCTGTCTTCTTGAGCGAACTCTATTAGGGCTGTGTCTAAAGTAAATGTGGGGTTAGTAGAATTATCTTCAATACGTATAGCTATTGTCTTACCTGATCCAATAATATTTGTATTGTATATACTATCTAGTTCACCACCGTAGGTTGCGGGGGAAAATGTTTCACCAACTTCATTATAAAAAGGTCCAGCTTGGTTTGGGTAAGTTAGCCACGGCCCTGCAGGTGATACTAAAATTGAGTTATCTGCTACTCTATCTGAAGATGCAAATAAAGATTCCGAATCTCCATATATAAACACTGAGGTACCTGTGCCAACAATTTGTTGTGTCTCAGGCTGCACTGTTGTAAGGTCCGAAGAAGAAGCAAAGTTATACTTTACGTTTAAATCTAGACTCATGTTACCTGAAGGCTGGGCATAAAGAGTCATCTTGTAGAAAGACTTACGAACTTGCGGATCTGTTACAGGCATAAAGGGTGATTCGTATATAGCCTCAATAGCTTCACCGTCGAAGCTAGCACCTGTTTCCATTATATAAACATATCCATCACTATTAGCAAAGGAGACAGTTTCTTCTGTATTGGTGTAATGACTATCAGAGATGTAAGATTTTATGCCTTTGGTAGTAGACCAATTAACACCAGAACCACCTTGAGATATAAATTTTGTAGCTATGAGACCTTTAGATACACTGGTCTTTTCTGATTCTACGTATGCAAATATTCGATACTGCCCCTTCTCCCTTAAAATTACAGAGGAGAATATGGGAGTACTGCCTAGAAAAGGTATACTATCCTTAGCTATTTTATCTGATGCAATATCTAGACCAAAGTCACCTATACGATCTGTTGCACTTAAAAGTCTGATACCATCAGGAGCTAAGTACATAATGTCACCACCAAATTCTTGGATAGTGTCACCGTTAATGCAACCAATACGTTCTGTAATAGGGGAAACTTTAAAGTTTGAAGAAGTCTCTCCTGTTAAACTCTGTACAGTGTTGGTCGTAAATATAATAAGTTGATTACGAAATACTGCTAGACCTGTAATATCTGCTGATACACCTATAAAACCTGCACCAAGACCTGTGTTAAAATCGTCTACACTAGATGTTACAGTATAAAATAGAGTGTTGCCCTTAGAATAAAAAGCTTTATTCTTAAACATAACTACATGCTCTGCTCCCAGAGGATCATTTGTACCTGTATAACCATCAGCATTTGAATCTGTATTCTGTAGTTTTAAAAGTGTATTACCTGCTGTATTATAAATAATAGGAAAATTTACACCGTCCACAAATATTACTTTATCAGATACCCCTAAATTGTATAAAGCACTTCTAGCTTTTAGTCCATTAGTAAGAGCAGACTCACCCATACTTGTCCATGTACTACCTGTACTATAGTAGTACTCAGTTTTATTAGAAGCATTTTTACGGGAGGCGACAATACGTCCTGAGCTTATAACCTTTAGTCCTAGTATGGGACCAGTGCCGGGTACTTGGGTGGTACTGTACTTCTCGTAACCTTTTAGCTTAGCGTAGCCACCCAACTTAGATGCTTCAAAGTTCTGTAGTATAGTAGCAGAACCCACGGCATTACTACCCTGCTGCAAAGGGCTTAGGTTGGATATTAACCCACCATTAAACTCTATAGGAAATGTCTGCCACTGTGTAGCCATTAGAAATGTACTCGTGTATCTCGCAAGTATTCTGTGCGATTGATGTGTAAGCTACGTAGTTGTTTGATACCTTGTTCAAACTTCTGTAGTGATAATTGTGCGGCCTGTGTGTCACCACGAAACTGGTAGACATAGTACATAGCACCATCTACAATGGCGTATCTGTATTGCTCAGGGAGAGTGGGTACGTCCGTACTGTTTTCTAATTCAAACCCTGTTCGGAAGTACTCATACACCACTTCGTACTCTTTATCAGGTGCAGGATAAAAGATAAGTTCTCTGCTAGGTGTACGTACAACATACTCAGGTGTACCAAATGTACTTGTTGTAGAGTTATACTCAGAATCGGCATGTTTGTCAAGCCATTCTTCATAAGTTAGTACTTTTAACTTCACAGTATTTACATTAAAACTCTCATTGCGTTTGACACGAAAGGTGTTCATGTTGATAGTTTTACTATCGTAAGGCATACTGTAACGTACTTCACCTACAGAAAGAACTTCTATTTCCTCTGCATGATTCCAGGGCCACTCAACTTCTTCTTGATTAACATGACGGATAGCTGCGTTAACGGAGTTTTTAGCAAAACTATAATACCCCGTAGCAGTACCAAAGTTATTAGCATCTAGTTCTACTTCGTTAAGTCTACGATTAACGTCATTAACTAATTCTATGTAGTTATATGCCATCTCTACTTCTCCTTAATGCGTATGAATACACTACGCTCATACTTTAGGTTAGACCCTGTAGTAATACGACACGCAATTTTGTATCTCTTATTATTTGTACCTAAGGATAGACGTATAGTTGCAATAGTATCTGTCTCCTCATCAATTGTACCTGTTACAAATTGTAATCCATCAACGACCTGAGAATCAGACACCTCAGTTTTAGTACCATCTGCATCATAAATGTACCAATCTACTGACCCAATAGTATCATTACCCGCAAGAGTAGAACTACTAAGAAAACGAGACCAGTCAATGCTATAGTCCAACAACTCATCTTTATCTTTGTCAGGCCACTTATACGACATGCTTAACCCTCGTTCTTTAATATATAAACTGTTCTGTTTTCTTCTGTTATATGCACAGTTCTATTTCTTTCGTAACCTACTAAGTAGGTAGTCCTGGCTCTATTGTAGTCATTAGAAAAATTTTGGTATGGAAACTTTACAGCAGTAGGATCTGCTAGGCTATTATAAATATTAGCTAGTGTACCAGAGAAAGTAGCAGTAGCTTGTCCGTAACCTTCTAATGTAGAAATGCTAAAGATAGCAGATGTACTACCTGTAGTTATATTAGATTGGGCTGAGAAATCAACACTTGCTACGCTTGTTACAGATACAGCAGGAGGCATAAACGCTGTAGCTTGTGCGTCCTCATCAGCAAAGTCACCTATGTAGATCGTGAGGAAAGCAGTAGCACTAGAAGGTGTTATGTTAGCTCCACCAGTAACATCAGCAAAGTCATTTACTACAGTACTGCTGCTAGTACCTACTGTAGTAATATTTGCTTGTGCATCTACATCACCAAAGTCACTAGCTATACCTGTTACGAAAGCACCTGTGATTGTTATGTTTGCTATGCCTTGATAGTCCAACGTACTTGCTGTAAAGGTAGCCGTAACAGGGGGCTGTGTTATATTGGCTGCACCGTTAGATACAACATCATTAATACTGGTAGTAGATAGTAATCCTACAATAGCAGTAGATGCTTGAGCGTCAAACAGTATAGTATTAGCACCAACTGCTGAAACATTAGGTAACGTAAAGAATGCTTTGGCATCAAAGAGCAGTCCACCTGCAGTAGACTGACCTAAAGAAGAACTCAAAAAAGCTAAGGCCTGTACAGACGTAACTGACTGTGAAAGAGTTGTTTCTGAAAATGCTGCAAAGCCTAGCATTATAAGTCCTTATTCTGGTTTAGTGGGCCAATCTTCATCGTTTAAGTTGGGCCAGTTTGTATGAGTAGGAATATCTCTTAAAGCTTGCCTATAAGCAATTTGATCATCTGTCATAGTAAGATCACTAGAAGCCCACCAATCCGTATCACGTAACCTATCATCTCTGTTTCCTCTAGCAAACATTATAGTATCTTCGATAGGTAGACTATGATAATTATTCATTTCCGCCTCAGTTAGCGTTTCAAGAATAGTTACTTCGTCAGTTCTATGATTAGTTTCAACTAAATCATATTTTCCATCATCACGAAGCACAAAGACTGAGGAGCTTGCCATAGTTAATTTCCTTTTACTAGCTTATTTATTACTACGGTTGACCAGCAAGGGCATACGCAGTTACACTTATTTTTATTGGTACACTTGCTTTAAATACTATACCACCAACTGTAGTATTATCTAGAGTCCTTTGAGCAGTTTGCCAAAACGATCTTATTCCAGGAAGATAAGTATACCCCACACACTCACTGTGAAAATGCATTCTTTGATAAGGGGTAGATGTACCATTTTCTCTTAGATCTAAATAAATAGTAAATGGAAATTGCCTATTAGAAGTGATTTGATAACGATTCATATAGATATCATACGCTGTACTCCAGCCATAAGTGCTGGTAGTACCTGAACTTTCAAGTCTAACAGTACTCCCAGTAGAGGTGTATGAACTGCTTAGGTTGGTTGTATTTCTAATTGTATAACGAAAATATTGAGCTGTGTTACTTGTGTGGGACATTGTACCATTAATTACAACCAATCCCTTTTGATTCGAGCCATTTTGATCATGATATAAATTTAGCATGGCTTCAGTTACGGTGCCAGTACCACTATCAAAATCATCTATAACGCTTTCCATCCCATTAGAGGTGTATATTGTTCCGCCCATTAGGTGCTCCTCTAGTTACTACCATACTCTATCAGTCTCTCTAGTTACTTCATACGCCTTAACTTCACCTTTAAAGCCACCATACTGATTAGTAAATTCTAGACTAGTTATAAGATAAGATATAGAACCTCCTCCTGTTGATCCTGCATTAAACATAGTTTGTTGCATAGTAGATCCTGTATATGACAGAACTCTAAGTTGAATATGCGTAGAGTTATAAACAGTACCGCTAGTATTTGTAGGTTGATTCTTATGTATAAAACCCGTAAAGGTTATACCATGAGTGTTAGTTTTTACAAAACGGTCAGCATAATTTATATAAGTATTAGTTCCAAAACTGTTTGAAGAATTGTCAAGACTCTGATCAGAGTATGCGTTGTATTGATGCTGAACATATGGACTTGAGCCAGTTGAAGGGGAGCCACCTGTACCGCTATTTAAAGAAAGGTGCCAATTAGAAATAAATCTGATTCTAGGAATGTGAAGAGTTGAACCACTGGTAGTTAATGCACCAGTTATATAGACTAGTTGTGCATCCTTAGTAGAATTTTGGCAATCAATAGTCATACTAGTAACGTCAGTAGTAGTATTATAAGAGTCAATTAAAGAATCTAATCCTTTAGATTTAAATTGCATATTAATAATTCCCTAGAATTACTTGTGAGCTAACTTTTCCTCTTAAGTAAGCCGTACCCGCACCATTAGGAAAGAATCTTACTTTGGTTATTCCTGTGCTACTTACCAGAGTAAATGCGCCCCTACCTTGAACACAATATCCATTATTATCGTTAAACCCTGCAACCCACTGACCTCTTTGCGCTCCAAATTGATTCCTGGTCATGTCTATATATATTCCAAAATCAAATAATCTTGATGTTAAACCTGACTCTCCAGTACCAGCAAACCACCACGCATTTAAGATAATATTATTT
>Ga0208897_1000951_pt1 | contig 12396 bp, 8 predicted proteins | sample ColrivemetaGS697_FD_187594 | JGI IMG/M metagenome (GOLD analysis project Ga0208897, IMG submission 187594) | Estuarine microbial communities from the Columbia River estuary, USA - metaG S.697 (SPAdes) (version 2) | ecosystem: Environmental > Aquatic > Marine > Intertidal zone > Estuary | place...
ACTTTGGAGGATAATTCAAATATAAAATATAGTGAACCCGCTTCGGCGGGTTTTTTTGTGGTATAAATTTTGATAAATTGCATAAAATTTCTGGTTATGAAAAATATTTACCTGTTAACTATATTATCATTATCATTTACATCCTTTGCTCAAGAAAGAGAAAGAGTTGGTTCTGATAACGTTTTACGATCAGAACTGACATCCTGGGATCCAATCCGTGGAGAATGGTTGGCATCTTCTATTGAAGCTATGGCAGTTGGAAATGAAATTCCTAATCGTACTTTTCCTGAAGACTTCACGCCAAATGAGATGTGGAGAATAGTTCCTCAAGGAACTAGAGAAAGAATAAATGCTGGTTCTCCATTAGAACAGTTTCGCAATGAAAACAATACTTCAAATGTTACTGTTGTTCAACAATCATTAATGAGAGATTGTAAACCAAGAACAGGAAGAACCTATGGTGATCCGCATATGGTATCATTTGATGGATCTACGTATTCATTTCAAACAGTTGGAGAATTTGTTTTGGCAAGATCTAATGATGGTCTTTTTGAAGTTCAGACAAGACAAAAACCCCAATCAAGTGATTTTTCATTGAATACTGCAGTTGCGATGAATGTTGCTGGAGACCGTTTAAGTATTTATGCTCAGGATGTACCTGGCAGTTCTCAAGGGAACCCAGTTCGTTTAAATGGAAATCCTATACAAGTAAGGAATGCTACCTATTATCTCCCTCATGGTGGGACAGTTAGACCGGAAAGAGATGGATATCTGATTTCTTGGCCGACGGGTGAAACAGCACGTGTTCAGATTGGAGGTTCAGACTTTAGATTCATGAATGTAACCTTAAATGTATTTCCGTGTGGAAGGGAATATGATGGGTTGCTCGGTAATGCAAATGGTGCGCAAAATGATGATTTTAACATGATAGGAGTGAAAGCTCCGGCGTCACAGTTTGCTTTTTCGTCGTTTGGTAATCAACAGCTGAATCGAGCAAGTGATGAAATGGAAAAAGAATATCTTGCCTTTCTTGCCAAAGATTTTGCAAGAGCCTGGAGAGTTACTGATATGACATCTTTGTTTGAGTATGATCCAGGTGAGAATACCCTCACGTTTACGGACGAGAGTTTTCCAAGAGTTCACAGAACACTGAATGGATTGACACCACAACAGCAAGCGATGGCAAGAAAAAAATGTGAAGATGGAGGTGTCTCAAGAGAAGAGATTGGAGGGTGTATTTATGATCAGGCGTTTCTCGATATTCCTCCAAGTCCAAGACCAATTGTAAATGACCCCACGGTCAATTATAAACCATCTCGTTTGGAAAGACCGGTATTGAACATAAATCCACCAGCTGAACCCATGACCAAACCAGGTGGAAGGCCGGTTAAAGGAACAATTCATCCCGATCTGCTGAAAGAAGATCCGAAAGTAAAACCTTCTCAAGGGGTGCGACAGAGTTCGACGAATCCAAATCCAGATAAGGAATCGCAAATTAAACCTAATTCAGGGTCAGAACCAGTTTCCAAACCATCATCAACGGTTCCTTCAAATACGATTCCTTCAACGAATTCAAAACCAATCGAAACGAAACCTACGAAACCGGTTAAACCGGTTGGAACAAAACCAAGTATAAGTCCAAGTCCAGCGCTGAAAGGTAAAGGCTTAAAGTAATAGAGATCCCGCAATTGCGGGATTTTTTTTGCGCTAACTTCTGAGTGTTCAAAAGCTCACCCATCTATGGTTGAATAAGCAGATCAAATTCCTAAATTTGAGAAAACACTTCCTATGCGCATAATAATACTCCTGTTTCTCCTGATGAATTTTTCTATTCAGGCACAAGTCAAGATTTCTTCGAATTCTAGATCGGATCTTGGGATCATTTCTGAAGAATATAAATTGAAAGGAGGTATCTCGAAAGAATTGAAAGATCGCTTTGCAATTTATGATATCCAACAGTATACCTATGTTTCTTGTATAGCTAAAGTGAATGATCAATTTGAAAGGGGATGGTTTACACAGCAAAATATCCTCGTAGGAAATATAATTAATGGGATCACAAGCCTTAAGATTCCAGTTCAATTGATTGCTGCAGTCGATCAATTAACTGGATTAAGTCATTTGGAATTAGCAGGTAAGATCAAACCATTTTTAGACAGAGCGGTTGAAGATACCAGAGCAGATAGTGTCCACTCGGGTTATGGCTTGCCACAAGGATATACAGGTAAAGATGTTTTAATAGGGATCACTGACTGGGGGTTTGATTACTCATCTCCTATGTTTTATGATACGTTAATGCAACAGACCAGGATCCTTGCTGCCTGGGATCAATATAAGCTTACCGGTCCAGCACCTTCAGGTTATTCGTATGGTACAGAGTATACTACACCCGCAGATCTTATTCTGGCAGGATCAGACACGTCAAATATTTATAGTTTTCACACGCATGGAAATCACGTTGCAGGAATAGCAGGTGGCGCTGGCGCTGGAACTGCTTTAAGAGGAATGGCATATGAGGCTCAATTTTTATTTACAACCTTCCTGGTGGATGAAGCCTCGGTCTTCGATGCTTGGGATTGGATGTATCAGTATTCAGTGCAAGAAGGGAAAAGGTTGGTAATCAATATGAGTTGGGGTCTCTATCACATTGGTACACTTGACGGAAATTCATTGTTGAGTCAGGCGATTGACGGGTATGCTGCTTTGGGTGTTGTTTTTGCAAATTCAGGAGGAAATAATGGAGATGTCAACTTCCATATCAAGAAGACATTTTCCAATGATAATTTCACAACAAGAATTAATTTTTATCCATACAGCTCGAATCCAAACATGTGGGGACAATCTATTCATATGTGGGGAGAACAGGGTCAATCATTTGAAGCTGGATTGAAAGTATATGATCAAAGCTCTAATCTTGCGGAAACCGGATTTTTTTCTACGGCTACGGTTACGAATTACATTGATTCTTTCCTTGTCCTTAATTCCGACACCATTTGGTACAACATTTCTGCAGATGATGTGCATCCGATCAATGGCAGACCTCAAATGCGTCTGAGAATTAAGAATACTAATTCGGCGCTTAAAGTAATGTTGAAGTCACAGGCTACAGCTGGAAAGGTTCACTACTGGAATGTAACTGAATTGACCAATGACGTAGGGAATTGGGGGATGGATTTTTCGGTTTATGGAGCAGGTTCTATAGCCGGAGATAATTTATACGGAATATCCGAACCTTCCTGCTCTGATGGAGTGATATCTGTTGCGGCTCATTTATCCAGCTATTTAACGGGAGGAGGAACACCGGCTGGTGGGAGCAGAGCGGCATTCTCGAGCATTGGACCAAGATATGACGAAGTGAATAAACCCGACATTTCAGCACCTGGTGTAGGTGTAACAAGTTCTATTTCTTCGTATACAGATGCGTCATTTTCAACAGTGACCTCAATTGATTTTAACGGAAGAACTTATCCGTTTGCGAAATTTTCAGGTACCTCAATGGCATCACCTTGTGTTGCTGGTATTGCAGCCCTGATCCTGGAGGCTAATCCATATTTGTCAGCAGCTCAGGTGAAGCAGATCATTAAAGTAACCGCAAGAACCGACAACTTCACTGGAATAATTCCTGCAGGAGGAAGTACAATGTGGGGTTGGGGTAAGATCAATGCCTACTTTGCCGTACAGATCGCAATCAATACCGTTGGGAATGAAATGGTAGATCTTGATATTCCTTGGAATATTTATCCGAATCCATCATCTGGTAAGATCTACTTCACATTGATTACCGATCTACCGGAAAAGGCGCAGATCTGTGATCTAAATGGAAAGATCATTGAAAGAGAAATTGTGCAGGGCGGAGTAGACATTACAGACTTGAACTCAGGGAAATATTACCTGAGACTAGTCATAGATGGTAGAGTATCACAACAGTCATTTATAAAGCAATAATGGAAATTGTTAAGGTCGGTGAAGATGATGCAAAGAGGATCCAGGATTTTGCATATTTAACCTGGCCCGATACCTTCAAAGAGATCCTGACTCAAGATCAGATCAAATACATGTTGGAATGGATGTATAATCTACCTCGATTGAAGGAACAGATCATTTCGGGACATGAATTCTATATTATTAGAGACGACAAGGATTTGGGGTTTATTGGAATTGAGTTCGATCATCCTGAATCTGGGGTAGTGAAGATCCATAAATTGTACGTTTTACCGGATCAGCAAGGAAAAGGACTTGGTATTAAGTTGTTCGAACACATTCGAGCCAGGTCAATTGAAGAAGGAATGAAAAGTATCCAACTAAACGTGAATAGATTTAATAGGGCCGTAGACTTTTACCATCACATCGGTTTCATCACCATCAAAGAGGAGGATATTGATATAGGTCAGGGGTACCTAATGGAAGACTATGTAATGGAATATCAGCTTTAAACTCAGTATTCAATTTCGCTGATCGAAATATCATTCCCACATTTGAAATGACCTTTCGGACAAGAATTGTGTCCATGTAAACCACAAGGCCTGCACGGCAGTTTCTCTTTGACTTGAACGATCTTTGATTGATCAGCTAGAGGACCAAATCCAAAATCAGGCACCGTGGAGCAAAAAAATGAAGTTACCGGTGCATTCATGGCTGAAGCAATGTGCAATGGACCCGAATCATTTACATAGTTCATACGGGCTGAGCTCATTAAGGCAGCAGAATCGAGTAAATTCAGTTTACCGCATAAGTTGATCGTATTGCTTCCTGAAGTCTGATCAATGATTCTTTGACAAAGTGAGTGGTCATTCTGAGCACCAAGCAGATACACTGTTCCTTTTGAATTGAGCTGCGAAATTAATTCAACCCACTTTTGTTCCGGAAGTTGTTTCGTAAACCAAACACTGGCAGGGGCCAAGCAATAGTATTTATCAGTTACATATTCTTTAACCTTGTTATAGTTATCTTCTCCAGGGAACAATTCTGGTCTTCTTAGATCAACTGAGCCGAATTCACGAATCAAACTCAAATTTCGACTGACCTCATGGGTGCCATCACCAATGTTATGTTGAAATGCTTTTGTGAAAAGGAAAGAAAATGGATTCTTTCTGAATCCGTATTTGGAACGTGACCCTGACAGTGCTGTTATCAGACCTGAACTTCCAAAACGGTGAAGGTTGATAACAAGGTCATATTTGTGTCTACGAATTTTTTTGATCAACGACCAAAGACTTTTCCATTTTCCGTCTGCTTTATTTAAGATCAAGACGTTATTAATCGAAGTGTTATTAGCCAACAAGGATTCGTTCCCTTTTTTAACAAGAACATCGATCTCTGATTCCGGGAATAATCTTTTCAATTCACAAATAACAGGTGTCGCCAGAATGACATCTCCAAGAAAAGCAGTTTGTATGATAAGGATCCTGTTCACCTTGTAAAGTTACCACTTACTTCTGAATTACCTCAGCAGCGTGACATGTCCTCTTTTGATCACTTCTAGACCATTGCCGTCCTTCAAGGTGATCATGTAGATATAGGTGCCGGTATTTGCCATTTCTCCCGAATTGCCAAGCTGACCGTTCCATCCTTCCTCAAAACTGGTCGTATTGAAAATTGCCTGTCCCCATCGATCAAATATCGTAAATCTGTAATCTGATGCATCAAAGATCGAAATTACCGGGATAAATACTTTGTTTATTCCTTCTGGCCAGAAAGCATTAGGTACATATATGATCGGTTCAAACACCTCACATGCAATGTTCGATCTTGAAATTTTAGGTTCATCATATCGATTGCTTCCTTCTATTGCTTCGACATAATAACAAACTTTTCCTGTGAAGACAGTATTATCAAGACTGTCCTCATAGAAGAACACATTTGGTCCAACAGTGGCCAAAGGAAGCCCATTGAAATTTCCGTCTATTCCTCTGTAAATGGTATATCCCAAGATCGAGCCGTCAAACTGCGAATACGAGCTCCAGTTCAATTGTACGGTCAACAAAACATCATTTTTCGATACCTGTAATAGGATGGTACGAGCATAATTGGAATACGAAGTGTAGTTTCCACAGCTATCGATGATCTGAACTCTATAAGTGTAGGATCTTTGCTGAGGATCTACGTTCACATCTGTGTATGTTATGTTAACGCTAACTACTGGGATCACAATCAATTCGTCAAACCCTCCTGTTGAATTCTGTCTTTGTATCGAGACTGCTTGAACTGCGTCCGTAACTTCGATCAAATGCTCCAAAGTGATCTGATCGTTCAATACAGTTGCGACTTGTAAATAGTTGTAAGCGGGAAGTGTGGCTGAGTTGATGATCTGACAAACAGGATTGCTGAACGAGGAAATTCCATCCGTCGACACTGCTTCAATGAAGAAACAGTATTCTTCAAGAACTTGACCAGTGAAGCTATAAGTCAGCTCGGATGTTGTTGCTGTCATGCTCCATTGACCTCCAGGTTGTTTCACCCAGATATTATAGGTGATATCATTTATAAATCCGACATAGGGTGTCCAGCTCAGGTTTACTGAACTATTACAAACATTCACTGAGGTTTGAACAAACACAGTGGTATGAACGTTCGCTTTAGCTGAGGTTTGATAAGTTGGAGGAACGGCCGGAGTCCAGCACGAATCAAATGCAGCAACAGAATAGGTTAATGGACCTGAGTTGATGTCCGGAGAATAGGAATAAGTTGTATTCGAAATTCCCCAAACAGTATCCAGTTCATAGATGAAACCGTTGGCATCGAACGTGTAAATAACGTAGCCGTAAGTATCCGGTTGATTATTTTGATTCCAAGTAAGATTCAATTGCCCTGTAAGCGTATCGATTGATCCTGATTGAATGACTGGAATGTCAGGAGTAAGCATGTCTTCAAAATCATCACCTTCAATATTCGAAGTAAAATCACAAGGTGAATTTGGAAGAATGATCTGATAGTTTAAAAATGCCTGACAAATATCAATCGTGTCTTTGTAAAAGTTAACTCCATAAGGTACACTATCGATCAACGTCCAGTTTCCTGCTGGATATTCACGCATGATGTAATAGTAATCTCCCATGGTTGAACTGGCAACATCGGCAGGATCATTCCATTGCAGGATCGCCGTTCCATTCGTCGGATTATTCAATGTCAAAAAGATATTCGATAGTGTATCACTATATCGAGTAGTATTTCCGTTACAGCCTGATACAACCCCGACATAAATGTCCTCACTAGACGCAACAGGAACAGTGAATGAGCTTGTTCCTAGCACAGCTGATGATGTGATCAATCCTGATTGATCAGAATGTAATTCATACTGAATAAAAGTTCCTGATGGATCGGTCACCGGCGAAAAGTTGATAATTGCATTCCCAGCATTATCGCTTTCTATACACGTAATCTGTGGAGCAGGAATTACACCCGGGTTTTGGACATTGATCGTTACTGTCGCATAACTCACCTTTGGAACCTGACAGTAATCGTCTTGAATTCTGAATACAAAATGATAAGGTACGAGATCAAGCGCGTTTCCGTCAGCACCCACCAAATGATCGCAACTGGTCTGCCAGCTGAAATCCGCAGTTACTCCCTGAACCCCAGAAATTATAGGAGTTGCATTGAGTGTAGCGCAAGGAGCAACTGCACAACCAGTGTTAGAGGTAAAGTTGGTACCGAACATTAATCCGGAAGCGGTAAGTAAATTACTTTGTGGACTGCCATCCTGAAGATTTTCATTGTCCGTTGAAACGAGAGAAAAATTTACTACTGTTCCAGCGATTACAGTTGTTTCAAATGAAGCACCACCAAACGGAGGACTGATCACAGGAGGATTGTTACCTGCGCATGCGGTGATCGCAATTTGCATTTCTCTTTCAACTTCTGAGATTAAAACGCCATACCTGAAGGAACGGATGGTGACTTTCAACACATAGTTTCCCGCTGTAAAACTCGTGAAAGTTAATTCTCCGGATTCAGGGTCGACCTGAGCACTCACATTGGAAGGATTAACACCAGGACCTGGAGTTGGAGAAGTGTATGAAAATCCAGGTTCAAAAGGCACTGGAGCCGGATTACTCGGCAGATTGTAGATGCCCCCATTCAGGTAATTGTATGGAATACCAAACTGAACATGAATTGAATCAAGATCAGGATCGATCGGATTCATATTGTACACATAAGGAGTTCCGGCACAAGTCACCATGTATGGTTCCTGAAGGAAAACAGGTGAATTATCCACGCAGCTTCCTGCAGTTCCATTGGGGATGGCATACATTTTAGCAGCAAGGGTGATCCCGTAAGTGGACGGATTGGAAATGTTGGTGAGAGAATTACTTCTCGAAAAATTCTCATAGGTGAAGACCCATCCTGATGCCGAAGGGGTTCCTGGAATTGATATTGGTGCACTTCGGTAAACGATCTTTTCAATTGCTCCGATCCCGTTTCCTCCGCCCATTCCAGTTCCACAGTCAAGTGGGACAGGTGAGCCACTTACCGGATTACATGTCGGGCTAATGTCCGTTCTGGAGATGAAGTTCACAGTTATTTGGGTCAGCGTCGGATGGTTCCAAACCGCAATGTTCTCTGAGATGGTATTTACCTCTGCACCGTTGCAATCCCTGTAAAATATAAGCTGAAAAACGTATTGTTCGCCGGAACATTCCCACGTGATCTCTCCTCCCATAACATGGGAAGCTTTCGCAGTTTGAAATGCGAACAAAAAGACCAATATGAATCCTATTTTTTTCAGCACGTCTTTTAAACGTAGTTTAAAGGAATGTAGTATATAAACGATGTTGAATACCCTTTCGTTGCCTAGGATCCGGCAACCACAACCGTCATATCATTCCAATCAAGATATTTTACTACTAGTTCGCGTATTCTTTCAGGAGTGATCGCCTTGATCGAATCGATCGATCGATTGTAAAATTCCATTTCCATATCATAGGGTTCGAGTCCCATGTATAGATCGATCATCGAATATGGCCCATCAGCACTTTTCAGAAGTTGTCCCAACATGTAATTTTTAACCAGTTCAAGCTCTTCAGCAGATACAAGTTCCTCTTTCAACTTTTCTAGCTCGTATTTTACTTCCTGAATCGTGGCATCTTTCACTTCCTTAGCTACTTCTGTGGCAATGAGAAAATACCCTGAATAGTGCAGTTCTGCCACCATAGATCCGATTCCGTAGGTATACCCTTTGTCTTCACGAATATTTGACATCAAGCGGCTCCCAAAGTAATCTCCGAGAATGGTGTTAAGCACTTGAAAATCAATAAAATCAGGATGGGTTTTGTTGAACAGAATTCTTCCAACTCGGATTGCTGACTGGATTGCATCTGATTTGAGCACTTCATGAGTTCCAGTTTCATTTTTGAATTCTGTTGCAAACTCTTGCTTACGATCGGTAGCCCATGCTCCGGTAATGTCTATGATCTCATCAACTTCATCCTGAGTCAGGTCGCCAACCAAGACAACTTTGGTCAAACCATTCAGATAATTTTCTTTGTGGAATCTTTTTAGTGCAGAAATGGATACGTTATCATAAACATCTTCCTCAACAATGCGCCCATATGGAGTGCCGGACAAAAGTTTTTCCTGAAATTTTCGCTGTGCAAGAAAACTCACTTTGCCCATGTTCACTCTGAACTTTTGTTTACGGTCGTTCAACATTTCTTGAACCTCATCTTCATGAAAAGAGACGTTGTCAACAGCATCTTTTATAATTCTCAGGATCGGAACTATATTTTCTTTCAATGCATAAACAGTGATCATTGCTTGTTCATGCGCCACGTTTGATTCATAAAATGCACCCAGTGCATCAAGTTCATTGCTAATCTGAATGGATGATTTTTCGGCTGTTCCTGAAAATAGAAGACCTCCGACGAATGAAGCAATTCCCAGTTCTCCGAGTCCGCTTCCTGCATCAAAATGAAGATCGATCCTTGAAGTGTCATTTGGCACTTCGTTCATGAAGAACAAATGACATTTTTCCGTTATGTCGTATACATGAGGCTTGACGAAATCAATGTTCCCAATGTTTTGTAATTCAGGCGCTTTTTTACGATTCAGCATTTTGATTTGATTTTACCTTAAGTAAAGAACAGTTAGTTGGTTTTAGAATTTCTTTGGCCATTCTTTGAACATCCTTCGGAGTGATGGAATAATAGATCTCGTGTTCCTCATTGATCCCGTTCGCATCTCCCAAAAGTTCGAATTGACATAGATTCATCGCTCTGTTCAGAAGACCTTGTTCCTGAAATTCTCTAGCGGTTCTGATCTTGATCATCAGTCGATCAAGCTCTGTATCGTCCATGATCTCATTTTTCAATTTCTCAAGTACTTCCCAAAGGGCTTTGTCAAACATGTTGAACGAAACTCCTTCGTTCAATTTGCCACCGATTATAAGTAAGCCATTATCCAAAGAGCCTGTGATGTATGCACCAATTTCAGAAACAAGTTTTTGTTCTTTTTTCAAAGAAGCGTATAGTCGTGAAGATTTGTCCCTACCCAAAGCGTCAGAGAGCACATCCGCCATGTAATATCCTGCATTTTTTCGTTCAGGCATTTTAAAAGCGTAGTAAAATGCATCCGCTGGAACGTTTCTTTCAATGAGCTTTTCTCTGAATTCTTTTTGTTCAGGTTCAGCTTCAAGCACTCTTGCAGGTTTAGAACCTGAAGGAATTTCACCGAACCATTTTTCCACAACCTCTTTTACGTACTCAAGTTCAAAATTACCGCCTACGCAAAGGATTGCATTTGATGGATTGTAATGCTTAGCGAAGAATGATTTCACATCCTCCATTGTGGCATCTTCAATATGCTTGATTTCTTTACCGATCGTTGCCCATTTGTAGGGGTGAACTCGATAAGCCAAAGGTCTGAGCTCTAGCCAAACATCTCCATATGGCTGATTCAGATATCGTTGTTTGAACTCCTCGATCACAACATTTCTCTGGACTTCCAGGCTTTTCGGTGTAAAGGCCAGTGAAAGCATTCGATCGCTTTCTAACCACAATGCAGTTTCCAGGTTATGGGCAGGAAGTACATCATAGTAGTTAGTGATATCATTCGATGTAAATGCATTCGACTCACCGCCTGCATGTTGTAAGGGCGCATCAAAATCCGGAATATTTATACTTCCTCCAAACATTAGATGTTCAAACAAATGGGCAAATCCCGTTTTGTCTTCTGATTCATCTCTGGCACCAACATCATATAAAACGTTGACGACAGCCATTGGAGTAGTAATGTCCTTGTGAAAAAGGACGGTCAGGCCATTTTCTAGTTTAAATCGTTCAAAATGGATCATTAAAATTTGTATTTGTCTGTTTGCTGCTCAGCCAATGCTTGTCTGTATTCAGTAATAATTTCCTTAACCACCTCAGATGCAGGTTTGATCTCATGGATCAGGCCGGAAATCTGTCCGATCTCAAGCTCACCTTCTACCAAATCACCTTCGAACATTCCTTTTTTAGCGCGTCCTCGGCCAAGAATTTCCTTTAATTTATCGGCATTGGCGCCTGATTGATAGGCTGCCTCAACTTTATTGAAAAATTCGTTTTTAACTAAACGTACGGGGGTCAGTTCCTTCAAAGTAAGTAGTGTGTCACCTTCTTTGGCATCGACCACCACTTGCTTGAAGTTTTGATGAGCGCTTGATTCCGGTGTAGCCACAAAACGACTTCCGATCTGAACACCATCTGCACCAAGGTTCATTGCGGCCAGCATTCCTCTTCCTGTCCCAATTCCTCCTGCGGCAATCAATGGGATCGATAATTGTTCTTTCACCATCGGGATCAAACACATCGTCGTTGTTTCATCTCTTCCGTTATGTCCTCCCGCCTCGAATCCTTCAGCTACAACAGCATCAACCCCTGCCTCTTGGGCTTTCAATGCAAATTTCACGGATGAGACAACATGAACTATCGTGATGCCATGTTCCTTCAGATGGGCAGTCCAGGTTTTTGGATTTCCTGCAGAGGTAAACACAATTGGCACCTTATGTTTAATGATAGTTTCAATGTGCTTGTCAATGTCAGGATAGAGCATTGGTAGGTTAACCGCGAAAGGGCGATCTGTGGCTTTCTTACACTTCACAACGTGCTCCTCAAGGATCTCCGGGTACATGGAACCTGATCCAATAATACCAAGGCCCCCAGAATTAGATACTGCAGATGCTAATTCCCAACCAGAGCACCAGATCATTCCTGCCTGAATCAGTGGATATTCAATGTTAAAAAGTTCAGTGATTCTGTTTTTCATTTTCCATTGCTTTGCCTACTTACGAAAATACTTTTTTTGGACGGATTTATTGGGAAGAAACAGCCTCTTCCTTCTTTTTTTCGTCATAACTTTAAATTTCATTACTTTAGATGTGGAGATGTTGACCATGAAGCTACTGAGACTAATATTCTTTTC
>Ga0208897_1000965_pt1 | contig 12292 bp, 5 predicted proteins | sample ColrivemetaGS697_FD_187594 | JGI IMG/M metagenome (GOLD analysis project Ga0208897, IMG submission 187594) | Estuarine microbial communities from the Columbia River estuary, USA - metaG S.697 (SPAdes) (version 2) | ecosystem: Environmental > Aquatic > Marine > Intertidal zone > Estuary | place...
GGTCAGTAGCATCATGAATTACCAAGAAACCACCGAATGGATGTTTGCACGACTGCCGATGTACCAACAGAAAGGGGCATCAGCCTATTCTGGAAAGTTGGCACCAGTGCGTGCCTTGGTGGCACATTTAGGACATCCAGAACAACGGTTTAAATCGATTCACGTAGCCGGTACAAATGGCAAAGGCTCAAGCAGCCACATGCTTTCCGCAGTACTTCAAGAAGCAGGTTATAAAGTGGGGTTGTATACATCCCCCCATTTAAAAGATTTTAGAGAGCGCATCAAGATAAACGGCTGCATGGCTCCAGAATCATTCGTTGTTGATTTTATCGCCCGAAACAAGGATTTTATTGAGGCTAACCAGTTGTCTTTTTTTGAGCTGACCGTAGGAATGGCTTTAGATTATTTTGCTCAACAGCAGGTTGATATCGCCGTGATTGAAGTTGGTTTAGGCGGTAGATTAGATGCCACCAATATCATTGTTCCTGAGATTTCCTTGATTACCAACATAGGTTGGGACCACATGGATTTACTAGGTCACACCCTGGTTGAGATAGCTTCTGAAAAAGCCGGAATCATCAAGCCAGGTGTTCCCGTAGTGATCTCTCAGACTCAAGATGAAGTAAAAAACGTCTTTTTAAGGTGTGCCAAACAGGCCGGTGCTGCGATCGTATTTGCGGATCAGCAAATGCATCCAGATTACCCCTGTGATCTCCAGGGTAGCTATCAAAAGAAAAACATTCAGGGTGTATTGAGTGTGCTCAAACAATTGGCTAAGGCCTGGGGAATCACTGAAGAACATGTCCGTGCTGGATTAAGTCAAGTACAGGCATTAACTGGTTTTCAAGGTCGCTGGCAAGTATTGTCTACTCATCCAACTTGTATCGCAGATACAGCGCATAATGTGGATGGATTGACTTTAACGCTTCAGCAGCTCCAGGCTACCCCCTACAGGCGATTACATCTAGTACTTGGATTTGTCAAAGACAAAGATTTGTCCGCTGTTTTACCGCTTTTCCCCAAGACAGCCCATTATTATTTTTGTGCGCCACAGATGATGCGTGCACTTCCAGCAGCATCACTTCAGGTCATGGCTCAATTACACGGACTGCACGGATCAGCTTACAGCTCTGTAAATCAAGCCTTTGAAGCTGCAAAAACTCAGGCAGATACCGAAGATTTGATTTATGTGGGAGGAAGTACCTTTGTCGTTGCTGAAGTCGTGTAATATTTTTTGCTTTTTCTTTTGGCATCACAAAATCTATCTTATATTTGCACTCGCTTCTCCGGTCAGGAGAAGCAATCGGGCTCTTAGCTCAGCTGGTTCAGAGCACCTGCCTTACAAGCAGGGGGTCACTGGTTCGAACCCAGTAGGGCCCACAGTAACAAAGCCATCCATTCGGGTGGCTTTTTTTGTTGCTACCACTCGGTTTTAACGAGATAGTCAACCCAGCTTTACGATGAAAAACAGAACGTTATACATCAGCTAAAATACACAAATTTCACTTCACTGTCTGTCCACTGCCAGTTAAATTGGCAGTCCTGAGGCAGTTGACTTTTACGTAAAATGAATTCCCCGAAGCACTAACTATCGACCTAAATGAAATCAACCCGAAATGACTTCATTTAGATTCATCCATTTCTGCTTTCAGTTTCCCAGGTCGCATATTTCGGAACAGAAATAGCACTTATCAGTTACCTCATTGTAACCAAAAATTACTTGAGCGTAATGAAAGAAAAATGCCATTTCCACCCCGAAGATTTTGAATTCCCTGTTGTCTCAACCAAGTATGCTATAGAACATAGCTGGCGGCCTACTCTTGTGAGCAATCCGGATATGTTAATCCTGGACTTAAAACAGACCTATGGTATATTCCAAGAATTTATACCACCCGGATATATCAAGGATTACGATGTCAAATACGTCACTCAGAATATACTGCTCCAAATTGCTAATGCGTATAAGTGGATAGATGACGATAACCTATATGCTTTACTAATGGACTTCGCCAACAAACTTCGAAAGAAATCTTTGGGTGGGGTAATCTCAGTAGGTTTGTACGAGGATTATGTGAGGTCAGCTATGATTAACAAGGATACCCTATTCCTTGAACCAAATAAGTCGATTAGGTATTTATATAACCCCTACTATGACTACACAGGAATTCCATTTGATGAGCGAAAGCAATTCCGCACAGACAGGCTTAATGAGGTCATCGGTCTTGAAAAGCGAAAAGACAACTATGAGACTATATATGAGGCCATAGTTGACTATGACCTCAGGCAGAAAAGGTTAACCAAAAGAATACTTGAGTCTAATACGGGACTCTCTTATGCAACCATCAAGAATTACCTCAATGAGCATTCTGAACTTGCGGAAGCGTTTAAAGAGATTAACCGACATTCTGGAACTACATTACAGCAACAATACAGAAAATATAACCAGGCCAAGAATTAGTAAAATGGCTAATCGATTTATTGAGTCATAATACAGGAACTCATAAAGCCAGTAATACCAAGGCTTTGCAAATCAGTAAAGTGGCTAAATCGGTCCATTACATCTAATGTATACACCAATAAAAAGGGGGTTGTTTAAGTAAGTGTGAAACATAGTATCAAAACGTTGATTGCGAAGGTCCCAAACCGAAGCAATCAATGAGCAGTACGTGCTATATAGCGTTCATAAGTCGCCCCTTTTGGTAGGGGCTCCTTAGTTGTGTGTGTGAAAGGCGTGAAAGTGAATAGAAGAGACATTGATTTGCTTAGCCCCTTAAAGGGCGGCGCAAATCGTTTTGCCAAATTGTGCTTTTTTCAGAAGTGGCTGATATTCAGATGAGGTGGGTTTAGATAGTATAGACGTGACAATGGTATTCATAATGTTACACATAATATCGCCAGGTTATAAAATTAGGTAACATCACTTAATTTACTCTTATTATTTGACTGAGCCTCAATAATTAAATTTTTATGTGGGTTATTTACCTATTAATAGTAATTACTCAATTATGAATATGAAGAAGATTGTCCTTTTGTTTTTTTCATTAGCCCTTACAGTTAACTGTTCTCCTGATCCTGAAATTCCTGTTTATACACTTACAGTTATAGCTGGAGATGGTGGAACAGTCTCACAAATGGGTGGTTCATTTGAAGAAGGAACGTCTGTAACAATAACAGCAACTCCCAACCCAGAATATGAATTTACCGGTTGGTCAGGAGGAGCAAGTGGAACTGACAATCCACTTACATTGGTAATGACAACTGACAAGTCCATTACTGCTAGTTTTGCTAAGAAGAAATATGCCCTCACTGTTGATGTTGTTGGTCAAGGAACGGTAAACGAACAGGTTATTTCTGCTGGCAAATCAACTGATTACAATTCTGGTAGCTTAGTGAGGCTAACTGCCGTAGCTGCTGCCGGATGGCAGTTTGTTTCTTGGTCTGGCATTAGTGATTCAACAGACCCAATAATTGAAATCTTAGTAACAGGCCCCAAAGCTGCAACAGCAACATTCATAAGAAAGCAATATGATTTAACCGTAAATGTTGTTGGTCAAGGAGATGTAACAGAACAAGTCATCAATACTGGAAGAACCACCCAGTATGAATACCAGACAAAAGTGGAATTGACAGCAATTGCAGAAGACGGATGGAAATTTACTGGTTGGTCTGGCGCAGTGTCAGGTGACACAAACCCTATACAGCTAACAGTATCTGACTCTACAGAGGTTACAGCCACTTTCGAAAGAGAATATCCACTAACTGTAAATATTGTTGGTGAAGGAGAAGTAACAGAGGAAATAGTAAGCACAGGAAGAACAACAAATTATTTAGAAGGCAAGTCTGTTTTATTAACCGCAATACCAGCTGCGGGCTGGAGATTTGATGGATGGACTGGTGCTGTGACAAGTGAAGAGAACCAAATACAGCTGTCCATAACTCAAGCCAAAGAAGTTACCGCAACATTCATTCAGATATATGACCTAACACTAGAAATCGTCGGTGATGGCGAGGTTACAGAAGAAATTATAAACACTTCTAGAACAACAACATATGATTCAGACAAAACAGTTCGATTAACGGCAGTTCCTGATGCAGGATGGAGATTTGTAGGTTGGACAGGTGATTTAGTAAGCCCTTCAAATCCTGTGGATGTACTGATGTCGGATGCCAAATCAATAACTGCAACATTTGTTCAAACCTATGATTTAACAGTGAATATAGTAGGTCAAGGAACCGTTACTGAGGAAATTGTTAATGCATCAAGGACTACTAATTATGACACGGGAACAACCGTAAGATTAACTGCTGTAGCATTACCTAACTGGGAGTTTAGCGGTTGGACTGGTGCTATAACAAGTTCAGAAACTGTAATTGAAATTTTAGTTTCTGAATCAAAAGAAGTAACCGCAACATTCATCACTTTTGATGAAGATGGAGATGGTGTGTTAGACGGGGATGATTTATGCCCAGGTACTCCTGAAGGTTCTGTGGTAAATGAGAATGGATGTCACCAGTTGCTTTATCTGGATGAAAATGGAGTTACTATAAAGGCATATCCAACAACCAATGTTGGAGATAAAGGCATAATCAATGGTGTTGAATACACTGTTGTTGACATAACAACTTTAAAGGATTTAATTTCCAATAACGAAGATGTCACTAAAGTTGTTACATCCAAAATCACCAATTTTGATATATTATTTTATAAAAAAGCGAATTTCAATCAAGATATAAGCAATTGGGATACTTCAAATGTTACCAGTATGCGTTCTATGTTTGATGAAGCAACAGCCTTTAATCAAGATATTGGAGATTGGGATACTTCAAATGTTACAAATATGGGTTCTATGTTTTATGGAGCAACAGCCTTTGATCAAGATATTGGAGATTGGGATACTTCAAGCGTGACAAGTATGGAAGAAATGTTTCTTGTAGCAAAATCTTTTAACCAAGATATAGGGGATTGGGATACTTCAAGCGTGACCAGTATGGGAAGAATGTTTAATGGAGCAACAGCCTTTAATCAAGATATTGGAAGCTGGAATGTCTCAAATGTTACAAATATGAGAGTTATGTTTTTTTTAGCAACATCTTTTAACCAAGATATAGGGGATTGGGATACTTCAAATGTTACAAATATGGGTGCTATGTTTCAACAAGCAATAACCTTTAATCAAGATATAGGGGATTGGGATACTTCAAATGTTACAATGATGGGTTCTATGTTTTCTGTAGCAACATCTTTTAACCAAGATATAGGGGATTGGGATACTTCAAATGTTACAAATATGAGTTATATGTTTTCTGCAGTAAAAGATTTTAACCAAGATATAGGGGATTGGGATACTTCAAATGTTACAAATATGGGTTATATGTTTTATAAAGCAACAGCCTTTAATCAAGATATTGGAAGTTGGGATACTTCAAGTGTTACTGATATGAGTCATATGTTTTATGAGACAGCAGACTTTAATCAAGATATAGGGGATTGGGATACTTCAAATGTTACTAGTATGTATCAAATGTTTATTAGAGCATTAGCCTTTAATCAAGATATTGGAAGTTGGGATACTTCAAGTGTTACTAGTATGGGTTATATGTTTTACCAAGCAACAACTTTTAATCAAGATATTGGAAGTTGGGATACTTCAAGTGTTACTGATATGAGTCATATGTTTCACCAAGCATTATCCTTTAATCAAGATATTGGAGATTGGGATACTAGCAATGTTATAGATATGAGTTATATGTTTTACCAAGTAATAACTTTTGATCAAGATATTGGAAGCTGGGATACTAGCAATGTTAAAAATATGAAAGCTATGTTTTATGAAGCAGCAACCTTTAACCAAGATATTGGAGATTGGGATACTAGCAATGTTATAGATATGGTGGGTATGTTTAATGCAGCATATTCATTCAATCAGGATTTAAAGAGATGGTGCGTAGTTAAAGTTCAGAATAAACTTATCTTTGATAATAATGCATTGAGTTGGACACTTCCTAAACCAGTATGGGGAACTTGTCCACAATAAAAAACAAATTAGATATTACTTTTCCTCTTTTTGGGGCATAAAAAAATTGGCATATCCTGTTCCTCTAACTCGTTGACTTCTAATCCTCTTAGATAGGTTAATGAAACAGCAAGAGAAGAGTGTCCCATAGCCTTCTGCAGTTTAGTTAAAGAACCAGTTCTCTTGAAGATGTCTATAGCTCCTGAATGACGAAATGAGTAGAGAGTTTGGTCTTGCTCAAGCAGCTTGGAGAGTGTTCTTAATAGGTTGTTTTAGCAATAAAGTCACTATATATATCAATTGTTTTATAAGTTAACCAATCAGTAAACGAATGCATATTTAAGGTGATTGGCATTCTAAGTTTGGAATTATGAATTTCCTTCATTATTCCTTTTGCAGAAGTGGTTACTATACTACAGCTATTAATTATTTCACCTGTTTCTTTGTTAACCCATACATCAAATAGACCAGCAAACCCAAACAATCCTGAATCAGGAAATTCAAGCAAATATTTTTGCTTTTTATCACCCTTTGAATCAAGCCATTTCCACTCATAAAAACCATCAGCAAAAATCACGCATCGCTTAGCATTTTTAAAAGACGGTTTTTCATTCAAAGTTTCGAATCGGGCGTTTAAAGTGTATTTTTTTATTTCCTCAGATTTTGACCACTCAGGTATTAACCCCCAACTTAAGTTTGAAATATCGTATGGACGCGCCTCAGTAATACAACTAACATTAGGATGTACAAACCCATTATAGACTCCAGTTAAAGGTGTTCCCTTTATTCCCTGTGACTTAAATGAATCTTCCGTTTTTGTTTGTTTAAAATGAAAGCACATTAAAATACCTAAAACTTCAGATGGGAAATTCTGAATAAAAATCGTCCTTAAAAATTAACTTTTACAGTTAGATTTCGCTTCAGCTAATTCAGTCATATTGGCGATTTCCTTTTCTGAGCCATCTTTAAATATTATGTTTATGGGGAAGTTTATAGATGACTTTTTAAGTACTCTTGGATGAGCTAAATGCCATCTTCTTATTTTAATATAATCTGTTCTATTACTCACAACAATAACAGTTGAGTCAGGCATAGTAAATGACACAGGGAGTTTTAGTTCAAAACACTTTCTGTTGGGTTGGTTTAATTTACAAGCATCTTTCACTTCAGCTAAGTCGATTCTATCCAAAAGTGTTTGTATAGTACCATCTTGCAATCTAATATTTACTGGAAAACTTAGTGATGGAAGTTTTTTTACACCTGAGTTTGACTTATACCATTCTCTAACTAATGACCATTCCGTATTATTGTTTAATGTTATAACAGTATCATCTGGCATTAAAAAATCTATTGTATACACCAATAAAAAGGGAGTTGTTTAAGTAAGTTTGAAGCTTGGTGTCAGAGCGTTGATTGCGAAGGTCCCAAACCGAAGCAATCAATGAGCAGTACGTGCTATATAGCGTTCATAAGTCGCCCCTTTTGGTAGGGGCTCCTTAGTTGTGTGTGTGAAAGGCGTGAAAGTGAATAGAAGAGACATTGATTTGCTTAGCCCCTTAAAGGGCGGCGCAAATCGTTTTGCCAAATTGTGCTTTTTACAGAAGTGGCTGGTATTCAGATGAGGTGGTTTGTTTAGCTATGGTAAGTTCACCAGATTTCAGGGCTAAATGACCTTTTCAGATTGATTATAAAATCCTCTCAATACATTAATTATAATTTGTTTCACTATCCTGAATTATATGGAGTAGTTTAAATCATCAATAACATAAAATGAAAAAAATTCTTTTCCTAATTGTACTCTGTTTAATTAGCATTAATTGCTCCAGCGAACCTGAAATTCCTGTTTATACACTTACTGTTACAGCCGGAGATGGTGGAACAGTCTCACAAACGGGCGGTTCATTTGAAGAAGGGACATCTGTAACAATAACAGCAACTCCCAACCCAGATTATGAATTTACAGGTTGGTCAGGAGGAGCAAGTGGAACTGACAATCCACTTACTTTGGTAATGACATCAGATAAGTCCATTACTGCTAGTTTCGCTAAGAAGAAATATGCTCTCACTGTTGATGTTATTGGTCAAGGAACGGTAAACGAACAGGTTATTTCTGCTGGCAAATCAACTGATTACAATTCTGGTAGCTTAGTGAGGCTAACTGCCGTAGCTGCTACCGGGTGGCAGTTTGTTTCTTGGTCTGGCATTAGTGATTCAACAGACCCAATAATTGAAGTCTTAGTAACAGGCCCCAAAACTGCAACGGCAACATTCATAAGAAAGCAATATGATTTAACCGTAAATGTTGTTGGTCAAGGAGATGTAACAGAGCAAGTAATAAATACGGGAAGAACCACCCAGTATGAAGACCAGACAAAAGTGGAATTGACAGCAATTGCAGAAGACGGATGGAGATTTGCTGGTTGGTCTGGAGCAGTATCAGGTGACACAAACCCTATTCAGATAACTGTATCAGAGGCTACAGAGGTTACAGCTACTTTCGAAAGAGAATACCCACTTACTGTTAATATTGTTGGTGAAGGAGAAGTAACAGAGGAAATAATAAGCTCTGGAAGAACTACAAATTATGTTGAAGGCAAATCTGTCCTATTAACAGCAATACCAGCTGCGGGCTGGAGATTTGATGGATGGACTGGTGCTGTGACAAGTGAAGAGAACCAAATACAGCTGTCCATAACTCAAGCCAAAGAAGTTACCGCAACATTCATTCAGATATATGACCTAACACTAGAAATCGTCGGTAATGGTGAGGTTACAGAAGAAATTATAAACACTTCTAGAACAACAACATATGATTCAGACAAAACAGTTCGATTGACGGCAGTGCCTGATGCAGGATGGAGATTTGTAGGTTGGACAGGTGATTTAGAAAGCACTTCAAATCCTGTAGATATATTAATGTCGGATGCCAAATCAATAACTGCAACATTTGTTCAAACCTATGATTTAACGGTAAATATAGTAGGAGAGGGCACCGTTTCGGAAGTTGTTGTTAACACGTCGAGAACTACTAATTATGATACAGGAACTACAGTAATACTTACTGCGCAGGCTTCTGAAGGATGGGAGTTTACAGGATGGACAGGGGATATAAATAGTACAGATCCTCAAGTGCAAACTGTTATATCAGAACCAAAGTCAATTATTGCAACTTTTAAAAAGTCTTATGAACTTACAATTAATATTATTGGCGAAGGTGAAGTAATTGAAGAGGTTATATCTACAACATATAAAACTTCAAATTATATAGATGGCTCTATAGTTAAACTGACAGCAATTCCATCAGAAGGATGGCATTTTGCTAGTTTACTAGATGGTGTGTTTAGAAACGAGAACCCATATCAAATATCAATCAATAATAACAAAACAGTTACAATTATTTTTGAAAGAAATGATGGATTCAGTTTTGAGTCAAATTTGTTTAGGGTTAATGAACAGATTATTGAAATCAACTCAAGTTATATTGATGACGATGATTTAGCAAATTCATTAGGTTGGAGTTCCTCTCAGACATTATTTAGCGATATTCAAGGTAATGAGCATTTAATATTGCCTTCAGGGAAATATCAAACATTGGATGGGCAAGTTACACTTCATCTGTATAAGGAAACTGGGTCTAATCTTTGGAAAGTAGATAAAGAATATACTGAACCCTCATTTGGTGATGCCAGAGATTACGACAGGTTTGGGCAAAACTCTTTTGTTTATGCGGACCACGGACAAGAATTTAGTGATGGTAGAAAATGGCCCTATGGTTACATCTGGTTAGCTAGTGAAATTCAAAAAAATAATATTAAATGGACCCAAATATCAAACAACAAAAGCTTCTATCATTCAGTTGCTTCGGGTGATTTAAATAATGATGGATTACAAGATATTGCAGCAGTTCATCTTGGCACATACAGTGATTGGGGTCAGCAAATTCACATTTGGCTTCAAAATCAAGATGGAACTTTTTCTGAAAACAGAAATATTTTAAATCATATTAACAGTGAATACCTACAACAAGAATTAAGACCCTATTCAATTGAAATTTCTGATTTAAATAAAGATGGCTATGGAGAAATTATATTAGGGTCGATGAACACCAATGTTGGGATATCAATCTATCGATTTAATCCTTCTAACAGTAAATTTGAGGAATATTTTAAAACTGGTAAGCAAGGTATTTTTGCCTCATCACCAAAAGAAAATATTTCTCCAACAACAATTGAAACAAAGGACATAAATAATGATAATATACTTGACCTAATTGTTGTAACAGAAGGTTATAATAGTATTCAAATATGGAATGGTGTTTCTAACTTTAGTTTTGTCCCAGGTCAAATAATATATGAAGGGTACAATATTAATTCTAGAGAATTTGAGATTTTCGATATTGACAATGACGGTGACCTTGATGTAACTATGAATCCAATTAATATTTGGCAGTCAAGAAATTTTCAGTTTATTGATGAATATGGTGTTAACGGGACACTTGACATTAGTCAATTAATATACTTTAATAATAATGGGGTTTTTTCGAAAAAAACAAGTAAAGTTGAAGTTCCATTTAACAATGTAAATGGAGTGCCTAGACTCAAAGGCGGATTTGTGAACAATGTTTTCAAATTCTTTACTTTTCAAAACTTAACATCAAAAAGGGAGACAGGTAAAGCTGAAGTAAAGATAGTTGAGGTTATTCCAAAATTTGAAAATTGGTAATAGTCAACGTAATGAAACGTCTCTCACTACTTCTATTATTAGTTCTTTTTTCGTGTACTAAAGACCCAGTGATGTATGATGTTACTATATCTGCTACTGAGGGAGGAATAGTTAGTCCACAATCAGGTTCTTTTGAAGAAGGTAGTTCAGTCACATTTACTGCAACACCTAATGCTGAATATGAGTTCACCAAGTGGTCAAATGGTTCAACCCAGAATCCATTGGTATTAACTGTCATATCAGACCTTTCGATACAAGCTACGTTTACAAAAAAGCAATACGAACTAATAATAACTAAAGAGGGAGATGGAACAGTAAACGAAAAGGTAATAAATACTGGTAAGGGGTACGACTCTGGAACAAAGATTGAGTTAACAGCAGTGCCAGCAGGAGAATGGGTATTTGCAGGATGGTCAGGGGATGTTACTTCCACAGACAATCCACTTCAAGTAACCATTAGTTCACCAAAGAACATTAAAGCGAAGTTTGTAAAGCGTAAGTATCCGTTAACGATTAATATTGAAGGACAGGGTACAGTCACAGAGGAGATAGTTAACACAGGTAGAACAACTGACTATGACTCAGGAACTACAGTTAGACTTACTGCACAGGCTTCCGAAGGTTGGGAGTTTGAAGGTTGGACTGGAGCTATTGAATCAAATGAAAATTCTATAGAGGTTACAGTATCAGAGGCAAAGTCTATAAATGCTAAGTTTATGCGATATTTTGACTATAAGGTGCCATCTTTTATTTGGAAAAATGAAATTCAACCCAGGCTCGATCTTTTTGATATAGAGGAATCAAATGGATATCCTAAAGAATATTTTTCTACTACTGGATATGCTATTGCTGATTTTAATCTAGATGGTTATATGGATATAATGATTCAGAATTCAGGGTTTTCTGATAGTGAGATTCGATATCATAAGTTTTTTTTGAATGATGGCGAAAACAATTACGAGGAAGACAATAATCTATTATTAAATCCTGAGTTTGGATCATTAGGCGCAAGGAAAACAATTGTAGGAGATTTTAATAATGATACATACCCTGATGTTATTCGAATATCAGGTGCTCACGACGTACTAGATAAATCTACAATTACCCTAAGCAATGGGAATGGATATTACTTAATGAGTAAATTAGAATCTGTTCCTTTGTCTCAATATCACGGATTTGCCTCAGGAGATATTGATAATGATGGTGATTTAGATTTATTCTTTGGCTCACCTGAAGAAGATCAAGGTTTTGCAATAAATGATGGAACCGCTAATTTTAAATTTGAAAAAGCAACAGAAAGAATTTCCAATTTACCCGAAAATAAAGCTTTATATGGCGTACAGACAGTTGAAATTTATGACTTCAATGGTGATGATTTTCAAGACTTAATTCTTGGGGGATCATTTGCAGATATGAGCTATGATAGAATGCTAATTTCTCCAACAATAATTTGGGGTGATGGTTCTGGTAAATTTGACTACAATAACAAAGCAAATGCTTTTGATTTAGGTCAAAAACCTTACATAAATAACATAAAGACAGGTAACAATGATGAT
>Ga0208897_1000969_pt1 | contig 12276 bp, 12 predicted proteins | sample ColrivemetaGS697_FD_187594 | JGI IMG/M metagenome (GOLD analysis project Ga0208897, IMG submission 187594) | Estuarine microbial communities from the Columbia River estuary, USA - metaG S.697 (SPAdes) (version 2) | ecosystem: Environmental > Aquatic > Marine > Intertidal zone > Estuary | place...
AAGTAATATATATATTATAATAGGGGGATGGTTGTGCGGATAAAATGCCTTCACTATATTTGTACATTAAAGAAAGTGCTATGGACCTAAAGATATTCTATTCATTGCTTGGTGGTGACCTGCCTAAGGGTCAGCAGAAGGAGGATATGTTCAACTACTTCAATTCACTTGTGGGCAAGAGTGAGTTCATCAAGAAGAGGGAAAGTCCCAAGACATCTTGTGGGAGTTGTATCCAGAGAGTGAAGACTAGTCTTTGGAAGTTTTACCATACCTTGCCAGAGGAGCAGAAGTTAGATGACTTAGAGTTCACTGGGAAATTCGTAGCACACAATATGCCTAGATATGTCAGAAAAGAGATTGCGAAGGGCTGAGGACGGGACAGTAGTCTCGGGTTGGGGTTCTGAGTTAACGGAGCTGCAACAGACCTTTATCGAGAGAGTGAAGGCTGAGGGGATTTACTCTGCTGCAAGGATTGCAAGGGAGTTGAACTACAAGTCATACTACAGAGATAAGGCCAATGAGGGGACAGCATTCCATCGCACATTGATGGAGATGTCTACAGCCTCAGAGAAGAAGTTGGAGTATACCAAGGGGATGAACTTGGATACGCTCGGTCATATCAGAGATGCTGCTTTTGAGGCGGGAGATTTTAAGATGGCTATGGAGGCTATCAAGATTATCAATGATATGAAAGGTCATAAGGCTCCTGTCAAGGTACATCAGACGAAGATAGATGTCAAGGCTACGATTGATTTGACCGCATCAGTAGACGAGGATAATGGGTTTATTGATGTAGACTATTCGGAGGATGGAGATTAAACTATACAAGCCTACAAAGCCTCAGTTAGACTTTCACAATCTCGTTCACGCCAAACAACCCTTTATATCTTTGATTGTTGCTGGAAGGCAAACGGGGAAGACTTGGTTTATGATGAACGATGCGATTATGCGTTGTTTGAATAACAAGAGGCAGCGTATCTTTTGGGTGAGTCCTATTCAAGACCAGGCTAATAAGGTGATGAAAGATATCGAGAGTGTCTTTATAAATCACCAAGAGTTGTTTCAGCAGATTGTAAAGCGGTTTGATAGGAAGAACAACGAGATGTTTTTCTACAACGGGAGCTTCATTAAGTTCCGTTCTGCGGACTCGGGGGATAATCTTCGTGGGGCAACGCTAGATTTCATCTATATTGATGAGGCTGCCTTTATGCGTGTGGACTTTATCAATGAGGTTCTGTTGCCTATGGTCACTAGGACTAGCGGCAGGCTCGTTATGTCTAGTACGTTTAATGGGAAGAACTGGTTTTGGGATTGGTATCAAAGGGGACTAGAGCTAGAGAACCAAGAGGAGATTATAGCCATTAAGAGAACATACTTGGACCTTGAAGACGAGAACGTAAATAAGACCGTCTTAGGCATTAAAAAGAGTATGACCAAGGCTCAGTTCGACCAAGAGTTTTTATGCCGTCCTGTAGCAGCTGATGCCCTTTTCAGCAATGTTGAAGATGTCATCGACATCCCCAAACAACCTAACAATAGAATTTACATCGGAATGGATATCGGTGTGTCCTATGACTATACCGTCCTTACGGCTATGAACCAAGACTACGAGGTCATTGGTATTGATAGGTTTAATCTAAAGGAGGAGGGGATGAACTCTACGGAATTTAAGCAAAGGATTAAGGACTTCTACCTTGAGTACGATAAGGAGAATAAGTTGTCAGCCTGTTACTTTGAAATCAACAACAATGAGTTGCTGTTTGAGGAGATAGTGGACGATGACAGGATGTACAAGATGATACCCTTTCAGACAACAGCCAATACCAAGCCAGAGATTATTAGGAACTTGATTAAGTTGTTTGAAGATAAGGTCATCCGTATTCCGAATAATGATAACTTAGTTCGCGAATTATATGACTTCAAGGGAAAGCGCAATGCGATTACTGGGAATATGCAGTTCTCCAATACAGATGGTAAGCACGATGATATGGTAATGAGTCTAGCGATTACGGCATACTGCTGTCGGGAGGAACAAGATGGTGGAATAACAATGTTCCTATGACCTTACAAGAGCATATAAACATATCCGATTGGATGCGCAATCCAGCCATCTTTGAGGCAAAGCTAAAGGCTATGCCAGTGATAGATAGAGTTAGGACTTTGGACGAGATAGAAAAAACATATCCGATAAAGCCAAGACCGTACGACCCAAACAAAATAGACTTCAATGTCTATACCAATGTGTTTGATTTAGTGCTTGGTCAGTTTATAATGATTGAGCAGATATTCACCGGCAAGGCGGGTGTCCAGAATAACTTGCTGGACTACAGCATATTAAGGTTAATCCTAAGGCCAAAAGAGGATTTGCTGTTTGACAATACAGACCTAGTAAAAGAAAAGGAGAACGATAAGAGGGTTTTGTCTATGGACGTTGTTGATGCGATGTCCATACTAAAGGATTTTGTTGATGACAGAAACAAGACTCTGTTCAATGACTTCAAGGGAGTATTCTACGACCCCGAAAGTGAAAAGCAAGAGGAGGAGGAAGATGAGCTGAAAGCGTCAAATGAGACCTTTGAGTACAAATTCAAGGAGCAATGGTATTGGTACAATATTGTTAGGCGGCTGGCTGGAGAGGATGTGTTGAAATACGATAGCGTATATATGCTCAAGATGGAGACGGTATTGCCTGAACTTTCGTTCCTAATCCAGAAGGCAAAACTTGATAAGGCTGCTGAGTTTAGGGCAAAAGTGGCAAATAAATTGTAAATTAATAAAAGCAAAATGAAGAACTTAACAGACTTATACGAGCAAATCAAAGATTTTGCTGATAACCATCCTATGGTTAATGAGTTCTTGTTAGTTGGCTCTGAAGAGGAAATCGAATCTATTACCTTCAATTACCGCACTTTGATTTTGATGCCGTCTGGCTCCAACATCTCAAGGGATTTAAATAGACCTCTTTACACACTAGACTTTGAGCTTGTACTTTTTGATAGGGTTGATTCATTTAACGCAGTTCAAATCATAAAGTCATCAGAGGAAAACATATTTATCATTGGTCAGTTGCAAGATTATTTGATGCAATGGTCCGATGATATTAACGTCTCATTTGAGAACATAGATATTATAAACACAAAGGGGGACGATTACAATCTCACTTCGGCAATCTGTTCTTTTTCCATAGATTTACCAAGGTCCCCCTATATTAAAGATATTGCATAATGAGTGAGAATCAGAAGGCTCGCAAGCCCCGTAAGAAAAAAGTGGCTGCTCCGCAAAAGGAAGAGGTTGCACAAGAGAGCGTTGCTCCACAAACAACCCAAAAGCAAGAGGCTAAGGTTTTAAGCTATAGATGTCTTGAGTGTGGTAACGTACAAAGCACCAAGGTGTGTGGTCGCTGTGGTGGTCACATCTTGCGTGAAGTATGAGCGCACGACAACAGGCTGGACAACTAAGAGCAATCCTCACAAGGAATTTTAGGAAGTCAAGGGTAAAGGAGGCTATGGCTAAAACCCTATCCGATAGGGGGCAGATAGCAAGTGGAAACCTTGTACGGAAAATCCTAAGCATAAATGAAGCAAAGTCCTTTAGGATATCTTACAAGATAAACAAGGAGTTTGATGTCATCTATGATATATCCGTTTCCTATGAAATCGACCTAGCGGGAGTGCCATACGCTGCTGCGGTGGATACGGTGCTAGGGAGGGAAAAGACAAATATGAGTCCTTCCATAAGCGCGATATCTATCTGGATTCAGCAGAAGCTATCTAACGGTACTTGGAAGGGCAGTAATATGTATATTAAGAGGAGGGGAAACAAGACATACGCCTACCCATTAAGTAAGCTGAGTTACAGAAGGAACTTGGCTTATTTGATTGCAAGAAAGATTAAACAGCGTGGATATCTTCAGAACCGCTCACCATATTTAACAGAGGGAAAACTAAGGCAAGAGTTAGCATTTTTGGATTCGATTAGAGAGTTTGAACAACTTTGGGAAAATGAACTTTCTGTATCTGTTGAAAACAAAGTAGGCTTGTTATTTTAAATAATATATCGTGGCTCAAAAGACACTTGGAGAAGTAAATAAAAGGATTGCTGCCGTAACAGCAGAGATTGCTAAACTTGAACTTGAGTATAAAAAACTTCAAGCCCAGGGAAAGAACAGCGTTGAAATCCAGAAAGAGCTTTCAAAGCAGTTTGATTCGTTGACTAAGAAGTTAACAACGCTTACAAACGTAACAAAGCAATACAACAATCAGTCCAAGACAACGGCAGCAAATGCATCAAAAGCAAATGCAAACCTCGCTGCGGCAACAAAAAGATACGGCACTTTATCTAGCACAATAAATAAGGCCAATATTGCCCAAGCAAACTCTACCAAACAAACTAGAACCTTTGGTCAAGCCTTTGCGATGGCCTTTAGTCCAAGAGCCTGGGGTTCTGCTATTGGTAATGTTGTAAAATTCCTTGGGGTTTATCAACTTTTATTCGCTGCATTTAATGCAGTTAAGTCAGTAACACTTGGTTCAATCCAAGCGTTTATTGCCTTTGAGGACTCTATTGGTAAACTTCGCTCTATTGTTGGTTCGAATGCCGAACAGACAAAAGTATTATCTGAATCAATTCGCCAAGCAGCCGTACAGACACGATTTACCGCGACAGAAGTTTCTGGATTGGCAACATCTTTGGCAAAGCTAGGTGCAACAGCAGATGAGATTCCATCACTATTGCTGCCGATATCCCTCGCAGCACAGGCTTTAGGCACAGACTTAGCTAAGGTTGGTGAGACTGTCTTTAAGGTTAGCAATCAGTTTGGACTATCTGCATCCGAGTCAGCAACTACTGCTCAAACACTTGTCGCAGCAATCAATTCGAGTGCATTGTCTCTTGAGACATTCAATACAGCAATTCAATATATTGGTCCAATTGCATCACAGGTTGGATTGACATTTGCCGAGACCTCTGGTTATCTGCAAACACTAGCAGACAACGGATTCTCCGCATCTCGTATTGGTACGGGTCTTCGTGGAATATTTATTGACCTAAAGGAATCCGGGGTTCCACTTATTGACACACTTCAGAAACTTGCTGATGAAAACATTAGCGTGGCTCGAGCAACAGACCTAGTTGGGAAGCGAGCAGCTGGTCAGTTGATTAGTATCCTCGATAATTTGGATGCCGTTAGGGAGTCCGCAGATGAGAACAATCAATTCGCAGAGTCATTACGAGCATCCGCTGCTCAGATTAATACCGCTGCTGGTCAGCTTGATATCCTAAAAAGTGCATACGAAGATTTGCGTATTAGCATTGGAGATACAATTACAAGCACAGAATTATATCTTGATTTGCTTGGATTGCTTAATGAAGACTCTGAGCAATTAGCTCGGGGCTATAAGTTGCTTGACAATATATTCTCACAGAGCGGTGGCTTTGAAATTGTAAGTAAGCAGATTGAAGTGTTGAGCGCGGGTACTGTTGATGCATCTACGGCAATTACAACGGCACTCGCAACGGTGGGCCAAGCCAAAGAAGCTCAAGATTTGATTAAGGTATTTGAGGACATTGCGAAGGCAGAGGTTGAGTTGAATGGCGCAACACTTTCTACCAATCAAATATTTGACATCCTACAAAAGAAGACCGAAGAAAATGGTGCAACATTCCAAACATATCTAAGGGAAATTGGCCTTACAGGACAAGAAGTATTTAAGCTAAATACCGCCCTTAATAATAGTGGTGTTTCTCTTGAAAACTTAGAGAATCAAATCATTGGAGTTCAAGGTATTGCTGGGATTTTTGAAAAACAAGCATCAGCAGTTCAAGCCTCCAATCAAGTTTCAGAAGAGCGAAATAGAATTGAAGCGGATTATGCTGATGAGATTCAGAAAATCAAAGACCTTACGATTGGCAGTAATGCATCTAAGGAAGAGTCTCGCAGAGTTCAGAAAGAATTGAATGACGAGATTAAGAAGACGGAAGAGGAGCTTGAAAAAGAACGAGCAAAAGGCGTTCTTGCAAATAAGGTTTATATAAATCAATTAGAGGGTCGTATCTCTGGATATAGAAATGTTCGCAAGGAGATTGCAGACTTGAATGATGAGACTGAGGACGACATAAAAGCGGCAGAGGCGGCCCGAAAAGCCCAACTGAAATCCGATAAGGATGGGATTGAAAGACGAAGAGCGGAAATCAAAGAAGAGATTCGTCAGATTAAAAAGATTCGTGATGAACGCATTAAGGCCATTGAGGAGCAAAAGGCTCGGGACCTAGAGCGTGCATCAACAGCAGCAGAAGCGGCGGATATTGAAATCAAAGCAGCGCAAGATATTGCTGAGGCGAATGGAGAAGTAGAGGATTCGCTTGTACAGGTTTCTAACAAAACCCAAAAGCTAACTGAGGACACGATTGACCTTCAAACAAAATACAAGAAAGATTTCCCCGAAGCATTTGATGACTTTGCGCTGTCGTTTGAAAAGATATTGTTTGACATCCAGTCTGCAATTACCGATGTTCAGTTTACTCCAGAAGAACTTGCTGACCAATTGGTTGGACAGGCATCCTCTGTCTTCAAGGAGTTTGAACAGAACTTAGCGAGTCTTAAAGATTATTATGGTGATACTATACAAGGTCAGCGAGACTTTGCCATAGCATCACAAGAGCAGTTCCAAAGACTGAAGGAGAACGTAGATAAGATAACTGAGCAATACAATCAGACTAAGGCTGCGTTGACATTGTTGCTTGGTGAAGATGCCGCAAATGAAATCCTAGCACCCGTTGCTGGAAGCATTGATATCATTTCAAACAAACTTAATGAACTTGGATTTGATATTGAAAAGAGTTCTAAGGAGATTGCGGAGAGAACAAAGCAAGAGATAAACAGCATCCTTGTGGATGGACTTGGTGATGCATTGGCTGCTGCAATTGAAGCATTGGACAAGTTTAACGAAACGGCATTCAATAATACCAAAGACCGATTAGACAGAGAGAAGGACCAAATCGAGGCGCGATATGAAATCGAAGAGGACATACTAAAGTCTCAACTGCAAAATCAGTTAATCACAGAAGAAGAATTCCGTACACGCCAAACAAAACTCCGTCAAAAACAAATTGGAGAAGAGAACGCTATTGAGAAAGCGTTGTTTGATGCACAGCAAAAGAGAGACAGACAATCGGCTACAACCGACTACCTTCAAGCATTGGCATCTATTGTTCCAAACTTAATCATAACGGACAAGGAGGCGGACCCCGTTACTATTGCAATCAAATCAGCAATCACCGCTGGCATTGCAACAGTCTCATATGGCGCAGAGCTTGGAGCCATCTCTCAGCGTAAATTCATCCCCAAGAAGTTTGCTGAGGGTGGTGTCGTTGAGGGTCCATCACACGCTCAAGGAGGCGTGCCATTTACCGTCCAAGGTAAGGGTGGATACGAAATGGAAGGCGGTGAGTTTATCGTAAACAAAAGGGCAGCACAACTTCACCGAACAGTCTTAGAGAGAATCAATAACTCAACTAAGGTTACGCCTATGGCTGGAAAATATACCTACTCAAATGATTCAGCATTGCGTAAGTTTGCAGAAGGTGGTATTGTCGGAGTGTCTCAATCGGTACAGCAAGCATCTAGCGAACAACTAGAATACTTGAAGGCTATTGCTCAAGCAACAACTAGCACAGCTGTTGGAGTGTCTAAGCCAGTACGAGCATTTGTCAGTTCCTCTGATTTAAATACAAACGAAGCTGAGCGTAAAATCAAAGAAAGAAATACTAAAATCTAATGGCTAATTATTTTGTTGCGGATGGCGCACCAACCACAGGCGCGGGTAGTATCGTATTAGTTGCACAAGGTCAGTTTACTATTGACCTCGGACCAGTCGCTGGAATAAACGTAGGCGATGTGGTAAAATATGGAACTACATACGGAATCATACAAGATGCGGTTGGCAATGAATACCAGTGCGGGTATGATGACCGAGTGTATTCTGTCCCTAGCGGAAGTGGTTCTTATTCGGTATATGCAAAAGCAGCGTTAATTGCAGAAGGTATAGATATAGATGTTCAGTCATATAACTTCACCACAGAGGTTCTACAGGCATATTACTCCCAGTCCTATATCAAGTATAACACGACAAAGAGATACGCTCTTACAATCGGAAATAAGGGCAGATACAACTTAGGGGATTTTCATTCGCTAATTCAAAATAATCCTCTATTTTTAGCGGATGATTGCTCTTACATTGATGGTGTTGTTTATTCTTTGGCGATTGAAGAAGCTACAGTCAATTCAATGAATAACAAGTTTAAAAACTCAATTGACTTTACAGTAGTTGCACAATGAGTTATCAGTTAGTAATTGACGGAACAACAGTCGACCTATTCCCAGAATATGAAATCTCCATAAGCGTAGAGGTCTATTCTTCCGAGGATGTTGGTGAGCTTAGATACCCATTCTCTTTCCCAACCAAACTCCCATACACCCAAACAAACAGAGGAATCTTTGGGGGCTATGACTATACGACTGAGTTCGGGAACCTTTCAAATAAAGCGTTTGTATATGTCTTATACACAAATGGAAATATAGTCTCAAAGGGAACCGTATTTCCAAAGTCGGTGGTCGTAAACGCACCGGAGCCTTACTTTGAGTGTGAGTTTAACGACCTATCTCTTGAGTTTATTCAAGGTCTTAAACAACTTGGAATTGGAGATATCTATAACTCCGTTGTTGATACGGCTATTGGAGATATAATTTCGGAAAGATATATAGGTATTTATGATTGGCTTACAATAGAAAATGACTATGCTGGAAGAAGCATTGAACTGCCCTATGTGGACTTTGACAATAGCCAAGAGAAATATGGTTACAATGCCCGTCAGTTCACGGCTTGGGGATTGACAGACCGAAAGGTTGGTTTGATGCCAGCGTTAAACGTAATCAACTTTATTCGCAGATGCTTTGTTGCCTTGGGTTATGATTATGTGTCTAGGTTTGGCTATACTAATTTCGCTTACCCTCCGACTTGGGAGTCAACACATCTTTATATGCTTTATCCCTCTCGCTTGTTGTCCGAAACAGCAAATGAGAAACTTATGTTACTGAAGCCTTACTCTGACAACGTATACAAGAATAAAGACCAAATTATTGCGGACAATGCATTCGACCTACACGCATATAACGTAGGCGCAAACTATACTCCATACAGGCCAACAAATTACAATACCGCGAATTCAAACACCATATACGATTACGGTACTCAATTTGTGTACGCGGGCAATCCAGCAGCCGCAAACGCAGAATCTCGTTTGGGATTCATTGCCTATTCAACTGGATTTTCGGGACGTATTCGGTTTACGGGGGGTCTGACCTCAAAGACTATTGATGACTTCCGAGTCTGTATATACTCTTGTGAATATTTTGATGGCACTTATACATATCCATACTTGATTGAAAACATCAATAGTTATAATGATGCCTACTTCACTCCAACATTAGTTCTTTGGGAGGCTGAGGTTCCTAAATATCGCATCCCACTAAAAGATGTAAGTGGCAATATATTACAACTGCAACCAGTCGCAGTACAGCAACCAGCGGACCCAAGAGATAGGGTTGACCACACTGGAGGTGGTACTCACGGACCATATAACGTATTGTACTTTGAACCTTTTACAGCTTATCTAGATGAGGTTAGAGATTTTGTAGCATCTAATAAGTATCAGATATCATTCGAGGTTGAAATGACTGGATTCTTAAATGCTGAAATAGTAAATAAGGGACACGACCCAGCGTACACATATCCTTCTGTTGACCTTTACGATGATGACATCAAGAAGGCTCGTATATTCGATTATACATTTACGAATCTAGGAATTCAGATTGTCAACGATGGGGTTTTCTTGGCGGCATTGCCAGACGATGTGTTTGAATTTAGACTCTCACTTGAGACTGCAAATACATATAGCCCATATGAGATGTTCATTGAAATTATCAATCGTTTTGGATTGTCTTTGGTATACAACTACAGCGATGATAAGTTCTATCTTGACACGATGGATGATATGCGTAGTGGTTTAAATGTCACTATTGACCCACAAGTTGATGATATACAATTATATACCATTTATTCTGCTGGCTTACCATACAACAAGATTAAGCTACTCAACAAGGATTTTGGCGGGTTGTATGACAAATTCCCAAATGACCTAGCGGTTGGTTCTTATGATGGCATATTTAATATTTATGGTAGTGGAGATTATTCTGTTGAGCTTAATGGCGCATTGATTAATCCAATCAACAAGACAGTATGTGGTGACATACTTGAGGCCAATTGGGACTTACTAGACCGACAAATCATTTCTGAAAATGAGGCTGGATTTATCACTAATGAGATTAGAGACTTTGATACTATTGGACTTCGCTTTGGATATCTTGGTTCCCCTCAATACAATACAAACATCCGATATCCCAAGTTTATGGGAATCAATTCGGACGGAAAGATTGTTGACACATTAACATATCAACTGTTAGCCTCTGTGAAGATGCAAGGTATTATGGGAGATACAGGCTCATCTGGGACCCTACGCTTTGCAGACAGAGACGGAAACACCCAAGCATTTTATAATTACTATACTGGACTTGAGCGCATCGCATCAAACACAAGAACGAGTATGGATTTAAATGCTGTGGTCCCGGTATCTTGGTTGACAAACAACTATCAGTATTCAAAAATATTTGAATTCTCTTCTACGGGAGAGCAGTTTGTAATTGAGTCGCTAGAAGGAACAATCTATGGTGATGTGGTATATGCGACCCTAAAGATAAAATTCTTGTAAATTAAGTAGATGGCTAAGACCTATAACGATTATCCTGTATCTGCCACAAACAATGCTAAAAAGGCATTGGCTTGGAAGGAGAAGTATGGAGATGAGGTTAAAGGGGGAACTATCGTTGGGTGGACGAGAGCAAGGCAGTTAGCCAACAGAGAGGGGTTGAGTTATGAAACTATCGCCCGAATGGCAGCCTTTGCTCGCCACCGCTCGAACAGCGCAGTAGACCCCAAGTACCGCACAGAACCTTGGAAGGACCGAGGCTATGTGGCTTGGCTTATTTGGGGAGGAACTAGCGGAGTTAATTGGGCTATCAAAAAGGCCGAGTCTATTCGTAATGAAAGAAAGAAGTAATGGATTTACCACTATACGATATTGATTTGGGAGACCTCAATTCTGAGAACGGAATGTTCCGTATCTCTCTTGTGGCTCGTCCAGCAATTGAAGAGAACTTCATCCACTTCAACGAGGAGAAGATTCAGTTCTTTAAGGACGAAGAAAAGCGACAGGTTGTTGGTCCCATTATGATTCCAAACAAACCCATCTATCGCAGAAACGATGAAGTAGGAGAATACTATATCCGCTTTACCGAAAAGGCGATTGACGATATTATGTACAAGTACTCAAAGGACGGCAAGTTTAACTTGTTTAACATTGAGCATACTGACCAAAACTTTGATGGCGTTACGATGCTTGAAATCTGGAAGAAAGAATCCGATGCTGACAAGAGCAGCAAATATGGATACGAACTTCCCGATGGAACGGTATTCGTTAAAGCTCAGATTGAGGACGAGAGTCTTTGGTCTTCCATCAAAACTGGAGAAATCAATGGTTTCTCTATTGAGATTAAAGCAGATATTAAGAATTCTAAATTAGAGGAAATGAGTGAATTTAACTTTGGTGTTCAGCTCGGCAAATTAGAAGCCAAGTACGAAGCCGAAATTTCAAAACTCAATAGCCAGATTCAGAAACTCGAAGAGCATAACGAAGTATTGTTGGAGACTATGATTTCCAATGAGGACCGCTTTGCTGGAATTGAGGACTTGAAGAAGGCTCTTGAACTCATCCAAAACCATATCGGTATGATGGAGGACCCCGCATCTGTGGAGGCCCCTATGAGTGCTGATGAGGACAAGGATGAAGAAAAACAAATGTACTCCGAAGAGCAGCCTGTTGCTGAAGCGGAAGTAGCTGAAGAGGTCTCAGTTGAGACCGAAGTAGTTGCTGAAGTTGAAGTTGCTGAAGAATCTGCTGTAGAGGAGAACCTTTCTAGCGAGGAAGAAGAGGCTGAAAAGGCTTTGAAGTTCGCGCAAGAAGGAGAACAGGAGGCAGAGCAAGTTGATAACACTATCACTTTCAACGCCATCACGCCTGACAAAGTCAATATGATTGACAAATTCTTCGGCAAACGTCTCTATTAATTTGTAAATTACTAAAATAAAACTTATTTAAAATGGG
>Ga0208897_1000971_pt1 | contig 12258 bp, 4 predicted proteins | sample ColrivemetaGS697_FD_187594 | JGI IMG/M metagenome (GOLD analysis project Ga0208897, IMG submission 187594) | Estuarine microbial communities from the Columbia River estuary, USA - metaG S.697 (SPAdes) (version 2) | ecosystem: Environmental > Aquatic > Marine > Intertidal zone > Estuary | place...
CACCTCCTTGGTGTACGCTGATGGGCTCCATACCCAAGCTGTTTAGATAGGCTTTAAACTCTGCAGGTTTCATGCCGTAAAACAACCCGTCTTTGTAGTCTGTAGCTTCGATGTATTTGTACCCAATATCAGCTACCGCTTTTAATGTTGCTTGGGCGTCTTGGCCCATTAAATCCCGCACAGTATACAGGGTGGCTCCACCAAACTTATCTTGAGCTTGGAGAGAAAAAGCCAATACAAATACCAGTTTTACCAGTAGTTTAAGGGTTATCAACGAAATCCATTGTGCTTTGGTTCTGGGCAAATAATTCTTTTTCATCATGATTGAAGTTTGTTGTTTTTAATGCGTTTGGGGTTATACCATAAATAAAAACCACTGAGGGAAAGTACCATGAGTCCAAGTGACACTATGGTGGTATACGTTAATTTAAAGATTTCTGAGTCCCAATATCCGGCCCAGTCTATCAGTGATCCGTCGTGTATTTTTTCAATAATGTCCGATGTTCGCTTGTTGGCCGAAAGGACTTGGCCTGAGGAAAGATCTACTTGTACCTCCCAAAACACATCGTTAAATAATACTTTGGCCACCCCATCATCGGGACGCACGTCAATTCGATCAATTTCCGCCTCTAGTTGCAACTCATTGGTGGCATATTTTTCTGCCGACTCCATCACTTGGGAAACAGAAATCCATGAAGCGGGGGCTTGGGTTATTCCGGAAGCGGTAGGGGGTAAAAGAGCTGTTTGTTTCTTCCAGCCCAAAAGCAAGCCTGTGGTACCGATCAATAACATAAAAACCAACAAAGGGATGGAGACCCAGCGGTGGATGGAGCGAAATAAACGAGTGCGCTGAGCTATTTTTTTATTCGGCATTGATGTGAGATCGTCCTTGCAATTTACGCATTCTTTGCACTTGTCAAAATAAAGTTTCCCGGTACTCCGCCTGAAAAATGTCCTCAAATTATCCATGGAGGCTAACCAGTTTTTGCTGATTAATTTCTTAACATATAACGGGATAGGGTTAAGGGCAAGATCGATACACCCAATCAAATAATACAAAATTAACACCGACTATACCATAGAGATACTAAATTTGAACTGCGTTTAAACATTTAAAAATGTATCAAACTCATTCAAAGAAATTCGGGGTTGTCTGGGTATTGGCCGGGGTTGCTTTGCTCGGCTTAGTACAATGTACCTCTGAGGCTGCTGCTGAACCTGCACCTCGTGTGCTGAGAACAGAGGTGATGGTAGATCGCGGCATATTTCAAGTTTCCTATAACGAACAATACGAACAGCCTAACTGGGTGATTTATCCGGTGCGCAGTGTGCCAAAAAACGTGGATCGAGCGGGGATGAATTTTTACACAGAGAAAGATATTCACACCTCAGATGATGCAGATTACTACGCCAATCCTTGGGACAAAGGCCACATGGCTCCAGCCGCAGACTTCAGCGACAGCAGTGCCAACTTAACCGCTACATTTTCCTACCTCAACTGTGCTTTACAACTCGATGACCTCAACAGAGGCGAATGGGCAGAACTTGAAGCAGCAGTGCGCGAATGGGCAGATCAAGGCGCACAAATCATGGTAAAAGACGAACCTGTTTTCGAACCCGGTCACTTGGTCCTGCCTACAGGAGCACACGTGCCTACTGGGTTCTGGAAACATGTAACGTTTGGTGATGGAACTAAAAAATGCTATTACTTTCCCAACGAAACCCCCACCCAAAACTGGACTGAGTACCTAAGGGCGTGCCAGGAATAGATCTATTGGAATTAGGTATTTAAAAAGATTAATGGCGAGGTGTCCCTTACCCAGCCGTCTTAAACGTGTACAAGATACTGGTTGCTGTGTTTTTTCCATCGTTGGCCACCACGCGCCAGTAGTACACCGTGCCCGCCTGTACGCTTAAGGCCAATGAGGTGGCGGTTACATTACTGGCCACCGGGCTTTGGGCTCCGTCTACCGCATCTGCGTACAACGTGTACGTCAGCGCATCTCCATCCGCATCTCCACTCTCCCAGCTGATCGTTACCTTGCCCTCTGTGGGCGTTACGGTAGCGCCAGGGGTGGGGCTTACGGGTGAGGCGGGAAAGGGTGCGTAGTTCACCACCCCATCACCGGCTAGATAAAACCTCCAAGTGTCACTCGCTGTAGTAGTGGTTCCTTTGTTCTTAGCGGTTACTTGCCATGAGTAAGGAACACCCCTGTTTAAGGTCACTGCCTTTGAGGTACCTGTAATGCCAGTTTGGGAACTGGCCGCGTTGGTATTGAGGTTGGTGATCTTTAAGTCATAGGTCTCCGCATTGGTCGCTGCGCTCCACTGGAAGGTCACCTGGCCCGCTGTGTTCACGTCCTGGCATGGAGCGTTGTTGGCAGGGGCTGTGAGGGCTGACTTGCCCGGAGCTTCAATTACTGGCGCAGGTGGCGGTGTTGGGGTGTCTTCACCACCTCCTGAAGAGCAGGAGGATAAGGCTGTGAGCGTTAGGATTAGGGTCGCTATAAGTAGGTTAGGTGTCTTGTTTGTCTTCATGGCCCTATTCTTTTATGATTTTGATCTGGCTTGAAACTGTATTTCCTGATAGAGAAACCACGTAGATTCCAGATGGAAGCTCAGACAAGTCAATATCAAACACCCTTTTTGGGGGAACATTTTGAGATTTTGACGAAACAGTGTTTCCGCCTAAATCAAAAAGCGCTACATCTACTTTTTCGTCACTACCGCCAACATATAACTGTACCCAGTCGGAAGTTGGATTTGGGTAGGCTAATACTTTTTCACTCACGAAAATTTCTTCAAAGTAGATTCCTTGGCAAAATTGACTTGTGGAGATTTCGACCTTGTTTAGACCAGGTTTTAAATCAAGTTTTATCGACTGCTTTTCAGTTTGGAACGTTGTGCCGTTGTAATTTATTGTATATACTTCCGCTCCATCTAGATCGATCTGCCACGTTTTTGCCGTTTGATCTGCTTTAGAAGCCGCTGCTAATGGTGCTGGCTCAGTGATTGAAAAGGAGTAACATTGCTCGTATCCCTCTACGCCAAGCACAGTAATACAGGCTTGATAAGCTCCTGGATTTAATCCGGAGTAAGTGAATTGATGATTATTTGCCGTTAATAACCTTTGCTCTGGCTGCCCGTCAATCTGGATGATATATGTATAATCCGTGTCGATTGCTGAAAAAACCGCTTTTCCATTGTTGGAACCAACACAGCTTGTCTGCAGTGCTTGTAACGATATATTGTCTTGAGGAAGAGTAAATACCTCACAGCCATTAACATCTATCATCGCCCCTAAAGTACTCGTTTTGCATTGGTCCATTGCATCATATATTCCGTCCTGATCGCTATCGTCACAGACGTCTCCCGTCCCATCGTTGTCCCAATCAGCTTGATCCGGATTAAATGTAGTAGGGCAATTGTCTTGAACGTCAGGTATTCCATCTCCATCAGTGTCTGCATCCGTGGCCACGACTATGGTGCTTATTTCTGCGACCTGAGTACTTGCCTCAGGGACGGAAATATTTCTTTGAGCAGTAATCACCGGTACTTCGGGGGCTCCGTCGGTTATGTTGGTTACTCTAAGGGTGAATTCATAAATATTATCCCCATTGGCATCCTGAGGATTTTCGTAATCAGGAGCTTCTTTAAAGTTGATAGATCCAAACGCCTCGTCCACACTGAAAAATTCAGCATCTTGAGCTTGTACTAGAGAATAAATTACTATTTGCCCTTCTACTTTATTGGTTTGTGAAAAGTAACTAGAGTAATCTATTTTAGCGGTTAGGTCCTCCCTTTTCACGTCATAAACAGAGACTCGGATAGCGGCTTCAATGAACTGGTTTGGCACATCTATAACCGTTATGGTCGTTGTTGAAGTGCTTGATGTCAATGGATCAGAAACAATAATGCCGATCTCGTATTCGGGGTGCTCCTCATAATCTAGCTCGCCAATAACGATTAACTCATTAGCGTTTTGAAGCCCAAAAACTCCGTCAGCTATCGTTTGTGCGCTCAGTTCAAACGTGATTACGTCCCCCTCAACGTCATTTGCCTGAAGCAAATAGACCAAAGTGTTTAAAGGGGTGTCCTCGGATAAACTTTTAGCAGTCAACGACTGTAGTATGGGCGCGTCGTTAATGGGTAAAATTTCTATTGAAATACTTTGTTGAGAGGAGTATAGAAATTGGTCATATGCCTTAAAATAAATCACATCCGTTCCAAAATAATCCTTGTTGGGGGTATACTTAATTCCTCCTTCTACAGGAACAGCAACTCCATGAGTAGGTTGCTGCGAAACTACGAAAGAGAGCTCGTCTCCATCTGGGTCTGAAGCAGTCGGAGTGACTACTATTACCTGATCTTCATTGATCGTTACGCTTGAACTACTTGCCACAGGGGCATTGGTTACGCCAATAAAATTTATTTCTGCGGGTGTCGTACTTATATCCACATTCTTGCTGTTGGATATAATTGTGTTTGAAAAAGTTACAAGGTGGGGGCCTAATGGGGTAGATCCTGCGTTAATGGGTAATACAAATAAATCATTAGTGCCTATAGGAATTTTATTAACCCCCAAACGATACATCAACACGCGGTAGGTATTTGGGTTGTTTTCAACCGGACTAATGGAAAGGCCTACCTTATCTGCAAACTGTGGAGCTATCGTGGCATTGGCTATATCGTAGGTAAATGTTGCAGGGATCAAGAAATCAAACTGAACCCCGGTAACCTCCTCATAATTTACCGCCTGAAACACAAGCTCCCCGTCTCCACCTAAGCCGATGGGTAATTTTTCTATTTGAATAAAATTCGGGGCATACGTATTTGCTGAAAAAACTATGGTGTCCTTTAGTGTATATCCATTATGTGAAATAACAAACGTTAAGTTGTCCGTTTTATTTTGTTTTGGTGTCCACTTAAAGGCAAGATTTTCCTCCTGATCGGGAGATATTGAGAGGCCTTCTACATCATCAATCCATTCAAAGAACTCATTCTCTTGGATTATCTCACTAATCTGTAACGGGATGTTTCCTGAATTTTTCAAAACAAGCTGTAAATCCGTAGGATAATCAATCGGTATCTCAGGTAACGGCGATGGTGCAGAGTATGCTAGGTCGCTGCCTTTTTTTATAATACTACCGTTATTTGTTGCCGTAACAACATTAAACAGATTGCTGTTGTTTAGTACTACTGACTCCAAAATAACTGGATAAGTCCCTGGTGCTGTGTTTTCTGTTGCCCCAACAGAAAAAGACACCAGATTTCCTGAAGAAATAGAAATCGCCTGGTTAGTTGGCGAATAGGCCAATACCCTTAACCTCCTATCTCCGTTTAAAAATGAATGTGATATCGTGTGGTTTGATCCTGTTAATTCTAATCTTACTGAATTTTTATCAAAATTAAACCCCTCAGAGGGTAACACTACATCAAACTGAAAACTAATAATCGGCTCTTCTGCGTTTATTGAAAAATAGAGCTTCTTCGTTTCATTGTCTTCTATTTCAATAGTGCTAAGTGTTGCTGTGTTTGATGAATAAACATCTGCTGTCAATTCAATCCTTCTGTTTTCCGTCTCATCAGGATCATTAGAAGACACCTCAAAAGATTCCGTGAATTTACCGGAACTTTCACTAGAAAAATTGATAGATAGCCCATAGTTTGAGCCGGCGGGAATATTTAGCGGAAAAACAGATGTGTCAAAAGAAAACTTATCAAGGTCTGTGTTTTCTAGTGAGACAGTTAGCTCCTTATTACCTATGTTGCTAAACGTAAATACCTGTGTAGCAGTGGTCTGTTTATATACCCCTCCAAAAGAAAATATCGGCGGAAACTGCCCAAAGTCAGGGCTCAACACCTGAATATTTCCTTGAATCAAAGAAATGTTAGAAATATTTGCCGAATCAACGCCTGAAAATATGGCGTCTGTGATATTTACCCCAAAACTTCCATAAACGGACTTTGTCACTGCACCAAAAGAAGCAATTAATCCATCCCCCTTAGGTATAGGCGTGTTTGAGGAAGAATAGATCAACACGCGGTATTTATTGTTTTGACCGCTAATAGGGTTAATCACCACTACGTGTGTGTCTTTTATTCTATCTGCTAATGTGATTGTATTTGAATATGTAAATGCAGAGGGCTCCCAGTTTACATCAAACTGTATCGCTTTAACATCTTGCTGGGTATTCAACACAAGATCCAGTGTAAATGCTCCTCCTAAGTCTACCTCTTTGGACAGAAATCCAAAGGATTCCTGTCCATGTGCCAGGTAGATGCTAGAAAACAATAAGATTATTATCCGAAATAACTTCATCTGATAAAATTTAACTTGTTATTTCTTCTTGATAATCTTGGCGTATTTCACAACTCGTTCGCCCTCTTCATTAATCACTTCAGCTTTAATCGTATAGAATCCTTCCGGAAGCATGCTCATGTCAATTTTCGGCACTTCATTGCTGACGTTTACTTGTTTGCTCAATACTTGGTTACCAAGTAAATTGTAAACCTCTACGTTCATTTTAGTCCCTTTTTGGGCCATGGCCATTAAGACATTTACCTGATCTACTGCTGGGTTTGGATAAACCATCATTCTGTCTTGTTCTCTCAACTCAAGCAGATAAGTTTCGTTTTTAAATTCTACATCCATTGTACCTGCCATTTCCGTAGCTGCGGCAAGGTTATGTAGTGCAAACGACTTGTCAAGAATTGGCGCGTTAGACTCAAATAGATCCGTTGTATAGTCTAGAATGTTTTTATTGCTCAACGAATAAATCATGTAGTAGTCCTTGCCATCTTTATTGTATTTAACTACTTCAAATCCGTTGTTCTTCAATTGTTCAGAGATCTTTATTTGGTGTTTCTGATCGATAGAGAACTGTATCGCTTGCAATGGTTTTTCTGCAGTTAATCTGGCAGTTAATCCATCAAAAGTTATCGTGGCGTCTCCAACTTTAGCGCTCGAGAAATAGTCAGGCTGATCCCCTTTGGCTGTCGTGCTACCACCATTCATAATGATCGCAACAATTCCAGAAAGGTCGGTCACATTAATCACGCCGTCCAGGTTGACATCGGCTACTTCATTGATAAATATAGCTGGATTGTTGCCAAGTATATAATCAATGTTTGTGGTTAAATCGAGCACGTTCACAGAATCATCCCCATTAGCATCCCCCAGTTTAAAGGAATTCACCACTGAAAACTCTTTTGCTTCGCTGAATGCTGAACCAATAAAGCTAGCGTCTACAGACTGTACTTGCGCGTAGTAATCCCCTGTTTTGAGGTTAACCCTCCAAGTCAGGTTGTTTTCTGCGTTTCCTTTACTAGCCGTTTTACGAACTCCATTTTCATCAGCTCCACTTGAGAGAACATCTTCAGCTCCAGGGGTAGATCCAATTTTCAGCGAATATGTCAATGCTGAATCAGGGTTTCCTTCTCTGTTGCCTCCAGCAGACCAAGTAAGGGTCACTTCAAACAGTTCTTCAGAAATTCTTCTTCGTTGAACATTGATGGCGCTTGGAGGTGTAAGGCCAGTTTCTTTAGCAGTTACCACTCCTTTACCAAACTTATTCGTGTTGTTTGCGGCGCCTCTTACATTGATAAACACATCGGATAGGTAGGTGTTGTTGTCTCCTTCTGAATCTTGTCCAGTAAGCACGAAATCAAGGTCGTTATCTCCGTCGAAATCACCGAATCCAACTTGAGCGTCTAAGTACATAGACACATCAAATGAGCTAGGTACAAATGTTTTGTTGGTTGGGTTGAATTCAGAAAGCTTAGTCACCCTTCCTTCTCCTTGAATGGTTCCAGAGTACAATAAGTCATAGTATCCATCTCCGTTGAAATCTCCAAAGTCAAGTTTAGAATTTCTAATCGCTGGTAAATTCAATTCAATGGCTGCAAAGTTTTGGATGTTGCCTGTGTTTTTGTAGGCTTTGAATACATCACCTTCTGCAGATTGTCCTGAGAACAATACATCCACTTTACCGTCTCCGTCAAAGTCTACAAAACTAGCGGACCCATCTTTTACAGAAACAAAATTGTTCTGCGTTTCAACAAACAACTCTCCTTGTAGATCGCCGGTGTTTTTAAACAAGATGGTTTTGTATCCGTCAAATCCGTAACCAGAGACCAATAAGTCGTAGTCATTGTCGTTATCCACATCGCCTAAATCGAATGAGATAAAGCTCAAGCGATCTAATTTCTCGTTGTTGGTGATCAATTTTCTAGCGACAAATCTGAAGTTGTCAAACCCTAAAGGCTGACCTTCCACAGGAACCATTTCCAGCACATAAACTGCAGCAACGGCTTCTGACTCGATTTTTGAGTTGGAACCTGCTAAAATCACCTCCGTTAAACCATCGTTATTCAAATCCTTGATGGCCACTTTAGAGTTGAATAGGCTTGGAATAAAATTATCGCCTTGGAATAGATTTAAATTAAAGTTGTAGATGTCGCTTTGATTCACCTCAGCGCCATTAGCTATAGCTTCTTCGATAAAGCTCATGTTGTTCAACCCAAAATTAATTCTGGTTCCATTGGACTCTTCTTGAGCCAACACTAGGTCAATATTGCCGTTGTTGTTCAAGTCTCCAAGTCCAAATGTGGTCAAACCGCCCCAGAAGTTTTGAATAGGTACAAAAACCCCATTTTCAAACTTGTAAATGTTTACAGCATTATTTCCGGTAGAATTCATTCCGACGTTGGTGCTGATCAAGTCCATATCGTTATCGTTGTCGATATCAACAAATTCAAGTTTTGACGTGCTTTGAGGTTTCAATCTGCGGTCAATAATACCTCCGAGATTTAATTTTTTCCAGTTGTAATCCAAGTCAACTGAAATCTCATCAGAGAACAACCCTCCCATATTACCTCCGTCAATTGCTTGTACAGAAACGTAATAGGTGCCTGGATCCAAGATGACTTCTAATTCATTTATGGTTTGTAGTGAAGGCACATTCAACAATGTTTTACCATTGGAAAGATTGCTGTTTACATACCTTACTTCAGATCCGCCTGGTGTTGTTCCAATACGAACCGCATACCTAAACTCAGTAGAGACATTATCCTCAGGCTTATCCCATGTGATGCGAACTAAACCATTGGTTAAATCGGTTGCTTGAACGTTAGTCACTTTGGCCGGTGGCGTGTTCAAGTTTTCAAAGTTGTCCGCTTTGTATAGCACTGATTTAGCTCTACCATCAGCGTCTAGTCCTGTCATAAACAGGTCTAAATCCCCGTCTAAGTCATAGTCAATCCAGTTTACTGTACTTTCTCTCAGTCCGATCAACTCTGCTTGAGTATCAAACAAAGCGTATTCTGGACCTTGACTAGTAACAGTTGCATAGAGTTTAGTTACTGGTGTTCCATTTAGATCTTCTCCAGTTAACACTACGTCGTTTCTACCATCGTTGTTAAAGTCTGCAAACTCTAGATCTGGTTTAGACAATGACTGGAGTGAGATATTCAAGTTTGAAGACTGCTTGAGTTGACCCTGAAGCGTTTTACCCATTGAATAGTAATCTACTTCTCCGTCAGAATCAATATCTAGATAAGCATATTTCATCGACTCATATTGAATTTGGTCAAAACCATTTCTCCATCCGCTGTCGAAATAAGTGTTCCACATGTATGCGTCTAGAATATTGCCTTGATTGGTTTTTCCTAGCACAAACAGATCGTTGTCTCCGTCTGAATCGTAGTCTACAATATTTACTTGTCCATTAATTACACCCGGTGCTTGGAAAAGAGGCTCTAATAAGAACTTGTAATTACCCAAGTTGGTATAGTATAATGTTCGGTATTCATTGCTGTCATTAATCCCTGCAATAACAAGGTCAGGATCTCCATCATTGTCCAAATCTCCCCAAGCCATGTCGCTTTGAGAAAGACCTTCTACTTGATAGTTGGTCATCAGTTCAAAATAAGGAGATGATGGTGACTCGGCTCCTTTATTGATGTACAATTCAGATTTTCTTCCGGTCACAGAATTTCCACTTACAGCTACGTCCAACCAGCCGTCCTGATCAACATCCACAAACTCGATATCGCCTCCGATATACTTGGTGAAGTTTTGGTTCGTATTTTGGAAGGTTCCGTTGTTGTTTCTGTAAATGTTAGTAATTGTACCGTCTTCTGATTGACCCATAATCAACAAGTCCATGTCTCCATCTCTGTCGTAATCTCCCCAGGAAACTTTTCCGTTTTCTACACCCACAAATGGTGCGTTTTGAACCAAGGATAGTACCGTAGCGTCTTTGATGCTGACGCTGGAAAGTGCGTTCACAGCAGATGTTCCATTGGTGATTTGAGAGATACTTAGGTCAATGTTTTCTACCCCTTCAAAATATTGGTCTTTAAAGGCGTTTAAGGTCATTGACGCTGTTTTCTCTCCAGAACGAACCTCTACTCTTGGGTTGAGTACAATTTTACGGAATACTGCGTTTCCGCTATCGTACACCAAGGCGTTGTTTTCGTCTACCAAGATGGAAATAGGGTCTTTAAATGACGCCTCTGTTCCAGGGCCGTCAACATATAACCTTTCCCCATTACCTGCAACAGTAGAGAGTTTATATCCAGAAGTGGTCAGTCCTGAAGCAACATTAGTCACTTCAAATCTTTTAGTTGATGTGTCAATAGTGATTTGATAGGTTCCTCTGCTGAAATACTGGAATCCAATCCAACCACCTGATACATTGGTGTCTAAAATTTGATCTCCATTATTATTTCCATATTGAGTCCCTGAGTTTTGACCTCCTTGCCAAATTTGTGTATACGTCGGATCAATTACCTCAACGATGGAAACTACCTTGTTTGGCTCATTCACTTTTTGATAGAAATCATAGTTTCTGCCGTTGTTGTCAGTAATGAAGGTCCATGTTGATTTTGCACCAAGTCCTTCAGGCAATCCGATGAAGCTTAACTTGTTTATTTTACTTCTACCGGTATTGACAAAGTAAACATCTCCTTTTTCATCCACTGAGATGTCTTGAACCTGACCCCACTGATTGCCACCATCTGTAAGTACGTAGGAGTCAACCGTGTTGTTATTGAGGTCTATGACGTTCAGCGCGTATCCATTGGCAAGAACATATAGTTTGTTGGTTGCTTCTACATACTCAATGGCTTCAGGGCGTCCAATTCTGGCTTCAGAAATAGGTCCTTCTATGATGTTTCCATCGTTTTGGTTCGTGTTGAACATAGAGGAAACAGTATACCCGCCACTTTCGTTAGGAGTAATAATTCTTACGTTTCCGTTGTCTTGATCTGCCACATACAACTTGCCATCAGCACCAACAGCAATATCTCTAGGCTGTCTAAAGGATGCGTTAGATCCGTTGCCGTCTAGTTGACCCCACTCGCCGCTACCGGCGATGGTCGTGATTCTATCTGTGGCTGGGTCGTATTTGCGGACTCTGTTTCCTTCACCAACAAAATAGATAACTCCTTGCGCGTCTACATCAAACCCGTGTGGTCTTTCAATACCCACATTTTCTCTGAGTCCGTCTTGATTGTTGTAGCTGTTGTTGCTTCCGATAAACGACTCTACTCGGCCATCGTTAAACAACTTTCTAATGGATCTATTTGAAAAGTCTGCTATTAAATAGCTGTTTTCATCATATTTCATGATACGTCTGATGTCTTGGAACTGTGCGGTTTCACTATCTCCATCCAAGAAGCCTTGAACGCCTGGAGTTCCAGAGAACGTAGAAACACCGTACAAATCAGCACTGATATAGTCGTCAATCAATTTAGCTGTTCCTCCAAAATTGAAGTCTACAAATGTTGGGTTGATTTTTTCATTTGAAAGCGTAACGCCAACGGTTGTAGATCCTCCGTTTTCAGCTATTTCTGTCTCGCTTAAAGCAAATGTTACCGCTGGTGCCTCATCATCGCTTAATTTGATGGTAACACTAGCTTTAGTTTCAGAAATATTGGCCACCGGGGCTTCTTGTTGGTCTAAGCCTACTTCAGAAACAGTAAGGACAATGTTTTCTATCGGCTCGTCTAGACTGTCATCAACCCCTGTTAATACTATAGATTTTCTGCTTGATCCTGCAGGAATGACTACGTCTAATGTCTCGACGGAGTAGTCTTCTCCAGAGGCAGTTCCAGAAGCTACAATGGTTACTGGGGTGTCAATTCCTGAAGATTTGGTTGGGCCGTACTCAATGATAAACGAGTGGCTGTTGTTCTGGTTGACATCATACCATCTATTTCCATAAGTAACCGCATAATTTTCATTAGTGCCGC
>Ga0208897_1000980_pt1 | contig 12208 bp, 11 predicted proteins | sample ColrivemetaGS697_FD_187594 | JGI IMG/M metagenome (GOLD analysis project Ga0208897, IMG submission 187594) | Estuarine microbial communities from the Columbia River estuary, USA - metaG S.697 (SPAdes) (version 2) | ecosystem: Environmental > Aquatic > Marine > Intertidal zone > Estuary | place...
GGTTAATCGATGGATAATGGGGTGTAATAATACCTATTTTGTAAGCCTTTGTTATTGCATGATTATTGCGGAAATGTGGTGCTTGACGCAGGCTTTGGTCCGACTATAAGCCACCTATCCGAATGACGGGCCGCCTATGGCCCCACTAGAATTGGTGACTTATGACTACTTTTACCGCGACTCCTGCGGATATCGACAAGAAATGGATCCTGATCGACGCTGAAGGCGTTGTTCTGGGCCGTCTTGCTTCGATCATCGCAATGCGCTTGCGTGGCAAGCACAAACCATCCTTCACGCCGCACATGGATATGGGCGACAATGTTATCGTGATCAACTGTGAGAAAATCCAGATGACCGGCAACAAGCGTGCAGAAATGTACTACTGGCACACAGGCCACCCAGGTGGCATCAAGGAAAAGTCCAAGGCGGACATCCTTGAGGGTAAGCACCCTGAGCGCGTTATCATGAAAGCTGTTGAGCGCATGTTGCCTGGTGGCAAACTGTCCCGCCAGCAAATGACTCACCTGCGCGTATTCGCAGGCACAGAGCATGGCATGGAAGCGCAGAAGCCTGAAGTTCTGGATGTTGCATCCATGAACAAAAAGAACACGAGGACTGCATAATGGTTGATCAAGTAAACTCGCTCGAAGATCTGGGCAAAGTCGCAGAAGGCGTTGAAGCGCCAGCTGCTGCACCTGTTGCGATCAACCGTGAGCCAGTGCGTGACGCGCTCGGCCGCGCGTATGCAACTGGTAAGCGTAAAGACGCGGTTGCCCGCGTTTGGATCAAGCCAGGTTCCGGCAAAGTTGTTGTGAACGGCAAGGAAATGTCCGTGTATTTCGCACGTCCAGTTCTGCAGATGATCCTGCGTCAGCCATTCCAAGTTGCTGGTGTTGTTGATCAGTTCGACGTTATGGCAACTGTTGCTGGCGGCGGCCTTTCTGGCCAAGCTGGTGCGGTGAAGCACGGTGTATCGAAAGCGCTTCAGCTTTATGATCCAACACTACGTGCTGCTTTGAAAGCAGCAGGCTTCCTCACACGCGATAGCCGCGTTGTTGAGCGTAAGAAATACGGCAAAGCAAAAGCCCGTAAGAGCTTCCAGTTTTCGAAGCGTTAAAGTTATCTCACTATATGTTGTGGAGGGGCGTCATTTTGTGGCGCCCTTTTGCTATATGTAGTGTTTGCGTCTGCAGTTTTGGTTGTAGCAAAAAATAAGCAAAATGTAGTCTATGTTGACTTTACGGTTAGCGACAGTAGCATACAGGTAGCAAACGAGGTTGCTCCTCTATGGCTTACTACAACAATGAAGTAACACATTTTGACGGCAGGTTGGTGCTCTATCAGCGGAGCAAAGCAACAAAGTCTGCTGGCAATGCCTCCAAACCCTTCAACTGGTATATGCGTATCAAAGTTGAAGGCAAAAACGGCAAGATCATCAACAAGTCTACAAAGCACTCAGTTTACGAGGAAGCCTACCAGTACGCTGTAAAGGAGTATCAACGAATTTGGGATGCTGTGAAGACGGGGCGAAGCATTGAGGCTTGGAGCTTTGAAAAGCACTGGCAAGACTGGTTTCAGCGTAATGTAGACAACGGGAACTGGCGCCCAAGCAGAGTGACTTGGCACGAAAACTACTTCAATCGATACTTTGGCCCCTATTTTAGGACAAAAAATCAACAGAGCATGCTGCTGGACGACATAGATCTAGATTATGCACAGCGATATTTTGAGTGGCGGGTTGGCTACTGGCATAGGGCAGAAAACGCAAAGCTATTGAACTACAATCCCAAGCGACGTGGATTGAAAACGCAAGGGACCAGAAATGCAGTAAAGACGCCCGCTTATAAGACGCTATTGATGGAGCAAAGTGCTCTCAACCAGATCTTTTTTGATGCTGTTTCACGCAATCGCACTACCCAAAGGTTTAGGCTCAAAGCACCTAGCACTAGCAATAGTGATGGGCAAAGGGCTGGGTTTGACGCTGCGGAATACAAAGCTCTCTACACATACTTGGAGAGCTACAGGGATGCGAAAGGTGTCTTCAAAGCGGTGCGCGTAAACAAGTGGCATATGCTGATGCGACAGCAGCTGTATTGCTTTGTCATCTTCCTTGCAAACAGTGGTCTGCGTGTTGGCGAAGCACGGATGATGAAGTGGAGCGATGTAAAGTTAGACATACCCTTGGATGACGGCACTTTGATTGCAGAAGTTAGAGTAAGTCAGCACACCAAAAAACGCAAAGTTCGTTATGTTCAAGTTCAAAGAGGGGGCAATAAGCAACTTAAGGACTGGCAGCGGCTGTCCCCAAATAACAGTGCAGATGACTGGGTTTGGTTTTCTTTGGGTGCGAACAACGAGTTTAGGCAGTTTGGGGATTTGAACAAAAATTTTCAAACAATCCTCAAGCAAATTCCATACAACAACAGGGAAGACGGCTTGCTTTATGACAACGATGGCAAGCGGCGTAGTCTATATAGTTTGAGGCACGTATATGCAGACTTGCGGCTTGAGAACGGGGTCAGCATTGAAAATTTGGCGAAAAATATGGGAACGATGGTCAAGCAGATAGAGCTTCACTACAGTCACAGACAAACACGTGATGCCAGAGAAGATATCGCAAAAATGAAGCATAAACCCAAGAAAGCTGCGGAACCAAACGACTTTGTGAGTGAAGCGTTGCAAAGGTTTAAGGACGGCAAGTTGAGCGAAGCTGCACTACGTGAAATTTTGGGAACCAGTTAGAAAGTTAAAACTTTTAACTAAGACACAGCCTAAACCAACCGCTCAGTGGAATTCTTCACCATCTCTTAATTGGCATCTAAGTAGTGCTGCACACTCTGAAGTTGTCTGTGTCCACTAAACTTTTGGATGATGCGGGCAAACAGCGCTTTGGAGCCAATTTGACACGCCTCAAAGTGCAGTAGAGTTGAAATTGTGAGAAACTGAGTTACTTTTCTAGCAGTTCTTCCAAGCCCGCCACAATCAGCTGAATGTATTGATCTGAACTAAGGTTGACGCGGAATACATTTCTATCATCTGGAGTTGGATCGTTCTCATAATAGCGATTCTTTGGCGGGAAGTAGCGTAGTTGAATTAGTCGATTAAACGTACCTTCACTATGGCCATAACCATTTACGTGACCGCGTGGATTAATAAGCTCTATAAAAGGCATATAATCTGGGTTGTTCCAAACCGCACCTGCCACCGTCCGCAACTTAGCAGAGTATTGCCACGCAATTTCACCTCTATAATAGGCATAGTTTTCTTGGTGATAGCAGCTCTCGCCTCTATACCAGGCCTCATTTGGGCAAGCGTAATCAAATATCCTGTCAGGCTTAATAAATTCCCTCGCAGTTACTTCAATGATATCTCTTACCGTTCTACCATGTTTGGCAAAGCTCATTTCATAAAAATTTACATCGATATCATCTAAAATGAGCGCTATTTCATCAAGTTTCTGTGCAACCATCATTGCGTAGCCTGCTCCATGGGAGCCGCGAATGGCGTCAAGTACAAAAGCTTCAGGTGTACTGCGTCTTGCTGATGCGCCCGCAACAAATATGGCCTCGTTAATATAATCACTATCTTTGTAATACATACCCATATGAGCGAGAGCAGACGCATAGTCCGTACCAACGTTCATACACTCGTCAGACATCATTCCATCAGGTTTTACGCCTGGACCAGGAAACTCGCGACACTTTTCGTAACCTCTCTGATAAATTCGTGCCGCATCGTGCTGTGAAATTTGATCCCACCAAATGCGAAATTTCATGTCTAATTCTGCACTTACACCCCAGGCGGCGGCATATCGAGTATAAACAAAGGCAATCTTATCGATTGTGAAAGTGTATCCAGCGCTGGTATTATCATGAGAAGCTGTGCGCATACCTTGTGCGCTGAATGCGTTATTTTCCACCCAGGCTGGAACCAGGGAATGAAAGAATAGGTTTAATACCTGGCTGTTTCTACCGTTTGCAATAAAATCTTGGTGTGCTGCGTCCGCTATATCACCAAGGCAGTCTGTTAATTTGGAAGTTTTATTGAAGCTTGTTACGTCATTGGATCCCAAGTTAATATTGCGATAAGCATCATATTGAAAAAACTCTTCGCGGCAATCTGTTGATAAAACTCGACTGGTTGCATCAAGCCAAATCGATTGCTTTCCATAAATTTGGATGAATTTAGAACGATAGCTCTCCAAGTTTACGTAAGGCCAAGTGCGTTGCGGAAAATTATATTGACGAGAGTAGTCTACAAGGTTTGCTCGCGGGTGCACGTAATGTGTTTCTGCATTGGTAGCGCCCAGATCTTCAACGGCGGCGCTTAGATCTTCAAATTCATTGCCACTGAGTGTTCCATCATATGTCAGGCCACGATCAGTGTAGAACTGCCCAATCACACGCTGGCTTTTTGGTCCCCAACTGCCATCTACACTGATCTGGTAACCAAGCCGTGAAAGCATGGCTTGAGCATCACGAGTTGTGCCTTCTGCATGTGCAGTCGTTGAGAACAGGACCAGAAAAACAATGAGTAGCGAGCGAAGCATGAAGCACCTTTGCTTTGGCAATCTAAGATCAGGCTAAGCATAGGTCTCGATTCCCTCCTAGCATTATTTTGAGACCTGTTGTTTTTTGGCGGCGAATTTCACTAAACCAACAACTCCACAGCATTCTTCACCATCTCTTCATTGGCATCTAAGTAGTGCTGCACACTCTGTAACTGCCTGTGTCCACTAAACTTTTGGATGATGCGTATGCCCACGCCTTTGTTGGCAAGCTGGCTGATTGCACTTCTGCGTCCAGTGTGGCTGCTACAGCCCGTAAAACCAGCATCGCCGTAAAAATTCCGCATTGCGATAGCTATTCCGTTTGCACTGAACGCCGTGCGTTTGCCCATCACTTGAAACAACGGGTGGCTTGGTTCTGCTACTGGCATAGATTTAAGGAGAGCAGCAATGTGCTGTTTGGCGTGCTTATTGATGTAGAACTCACGCCCTTTATTTCCCTTCGTTTGTGCTGCGCTGAGGTCAGCAACATCCCTAATGCTGCCATCTGCTTTGCGGACGTCGCCAACCCGTAAACTTGCTATCTCCTTAGCCCGCAATCCACAGTAGTAGCTGACTGCAAACATAGCCTGGTTGCGTGTGGCGTTTGGCTTGGTGCTGAGAAAGGCAAACATGGCCTTCGCCTGCTTCTCGTTTATGGTTCTTGCTTGGGGCATCGTGCGGTCCTCCAACGTTAAACTTTTTACTAACTATAAAGTAAAATCGTTTAACCTACTTTTCGACCGTTTTCTTCATTAAAACAAACACTTAGTGAAATCAATGCGTTAAGTGCGTAGTTAAATGTTTTTACTATTTTCTTTAACTTTGGGTGGTGAACACCCAAACTCAAAAGCGCAGTTTTAAGTGCGTTTTGCTGCGTCTGTAGCGTCCCTTGCTAAATACAACAGCAAAGGAACATAGTTATGAGCAGAAGAAGCCCATCACCGTATGATATTGAGCAGATGTATGGTGATCCAAGTCGCCTCAAAAAAATACGGGCGGCACAAGAGACAGAACTCCACACAAAGGCAGCTGAAGTTCTCGCAAAAGCAAAACAGCTACCAGCTGATAGCTTGGATGCGTGGGACAAAGCGTCAGTGGAACAGGTGCTGGATTTAGCCACCAAGCGTGAAGTGGAAGAACTTCATCAGGCTATCGCAAGAGTGATGGAGTTGGCTGGCGAACACTACGGGGTCAACAAAGACGTTTTTTGGAAACGGTATCACGCACAGCGTAAGGCAGGGCGTGATGAGTAAGCTGGGCAACAAGCACAAAGGTAAGAGGACGCTGGATAAAAACGCAGTTGAGCGACTGTCTCCTCAAGCGAACTGGCAGCACCAGCAAAGTGTGAACGCTTGGCTGCGTAGAAACACAGCTGACAACGAAAATGCAGCAATCTTCTTCACCCTCAAGTTCCACCGCAAATATGACGGTGCCTACGGCAAGCGAGCTATAGATGAGGCATACGCTGCGAAGTTGGTCAGCAAGTGGCTCAACAGGTTAGACAGGCTGAACGCTACAAAGCGTGAAGTTGAGAGAGGCCGTCGTTTTGAGCGTGTCGTGTTCAAGCAAAAAGGGTTTAGCGGAGAGAACCTACACTATCACGGCGTGCTGCTTACAGACGGAGACGCAGACCAGCTACTTAAGCACTGCCAGCGTTATTGGATGGAAGAACGAGGCAATGGCTGGGTAGACGCACAACGCAGCCACATTGACATAGCACGACACACCTACACAGCGTCAGCCTATGCGGCACACGAGGTTTACAAGCTGGGTGTGGAAGACAGCTGGTCACTTGAACACACACATATGCCCAACGATGGGCTACGCATTGCGAAGCAAGAAGCAGAGCAACGCAGACAAAGGACGCTTGAGTTGCGTGAGATGCGACTGAGGCATGAGCAAAGCAGTTTCATATAGAAACGTCTGCCCCGTTTAGGTGTTGGGTAATGCCAAAGACCTACCCACAAGTTGGGTGCTATGACGGCGGGGAAGCGAGCAAACACGCTCTACAGATATGCTGGCGGGTTCAGCATATCTCTTTGTTATATCAACAACAAAGATACCAAGACCGTTCAAAGAAACATTGGAAACGGTTGAAAGCGAACAATCTGAAACACGGTGATGAACACGGTGTTGAGAAGAAAGAAGACCAACGAGTGATAGCGAACCTTGCGACAGCAAGGATTAGCGGCAACGAAGTTGGATGCCAGCTGCGAAGCAGTAGGCAGTAAATATGAAAGGATTAAACCAAATGACATTCGTAGAAAAAATATACCTGCAAGTGGCAGCCATAAGACAGATAAGCACAGATGAGTTCAGCAAGGACTTTTTGGGTATGGGGGCAAGCTACTACAGATCGATGAAAGCCAGAGGTTTGGAACCTTCAACAGTGGTATTGGTGACGCTGATGGAAAGGTTGGGTCAACAGGCGATTGTGATGAGAAGTGGGAAGGCACAAACACTGCTACTGCGTGTAGCGGAAAGATATGAAGCAGTTGGTGAGGAAGTGGGGCGTGAAATTGCGAGACGCAGTTTACAGCAAGTCCAACATAGCCGTTGGGTAAGAGAAACGCTTTACCGCATAATCAACAACATCAAGAGCGAACGTGAACAGCAGCGTGATGCTGGTAGATGGTCTGCACCTCCTATCATCATCTGCTAAACAAAAAGACCGCTACATCCAGTAGCGGTTTTTTACACAGTATGAGCACCTACAACGGTCATACAGGGTGGATAGCAGTTTTCCTAGCAACTGGGTAGCGGAGATGGCGCTTAAGCACTGCTACGAGCTCTAAAATGGTATTTTTTACAATAACTTGAGTGTAAACTACTGCTATGAAAACACGTAGCATTCATAGGATAACCAAGCAGCTTGAGCGGGAGCTAAAGCATAGGGCTTGGCTGGAGAAGAACTTGAAGGGCACAGAACTTCTCAAACGAAGCAGACGGAAGGTCTTAGAGCTTTACACTGAAAAGCACACCAAGCCCTAAAGATCAGTTGCTTACTTCAAAGCTGTGTAAGATCATTTCCTACGAGAAACGTAGGGATTTTCGACTATGAGCAAGAAGAAAAGCGATGAAGGATCCATCAGAGAACGCACATTGAAGGCACGTGCCAAGCCAACTTCACCAAAAGTGCGTGTGGTGGGCGGTAAGGGCAGTGATGCTGGTCTTGCAAGGCACGAACTCTACAAAGTTGCTTGGGAAAGATACAACGAGGCAATGTCTGCGGGTTTTTTCTTAGAGGCAATCACACTTGTTGACAGCGTGATTACTGACAGGATTGAGGCATATACCCAACACTTGATGCATCATGAGGAAAAACATCAGCCAGTTACCAGCTTAGCCAATGCAATGGCTGCTATGGATATTGCACGTGAGGAACGACAAATTCCTAAAGATGCTGAATACAAAAATTTGAGAGCAGCCGTCAGTCAATTTTACGAGGGCAGGAACAAAGCAGTTCACAACTTTGCTATACTGAGCAATGCGAACGCTGAGCAGACTGCAGATGACAGGCTAAAGGACGCACAAAAAACAGCAGAAGCTGGAAAAGTTGTCTTTAACCTTGTGAATGCCTACACACGCAAACAAATGTATGGTGCCAAAAATGGCGAGTGACAAAGACTTAGACAGCGGTTTGGAGCAGTTGCGTAGTGACGCTGCGGCCCAAAACAAGCAGTATGTCTCATCAAAAATAGCACTCTATCGAGCATTGGTTGAAACGTATTTTTGGTGGCGAAAAGCATCCCAACAAGCTGACTACTTAGAGAAGCGGCTTAAAACTGCAAAGATCAAATACCGTTCTCAACTCAACCGTCCCAACTTTAATCCAGTCATCCGTCTTGTTTTCAATATGCAGCAGCATTTGAACAACGTGACGATTTCAAACTGGGGAAGTGCTCTAAATGCGATTGATGACGAGTTTTTGCGTAACTCACATATCTACAAAAACAGGGATGCAACAGCGGAACTGGTAGATTGGATAGACGACAACGGCGGCATAAGCGGCATATGCGGAGCCAAGGCAGCAGAGATTGAAGAATACGGTTACGATTACAAAGACACAGGAAATACATCAAAGAAAAAGAAAAGCACTTCAGAGCAGAAGAAAAAGCAACAGCTTGAAGTGTTAGAGCTCAAGAAGCTGGCTATTTCTCAAAGTTTAAGCTCGCAAACCTTTGATGTTGGTGCAGTTGGAACGGGCGACGACGACTTAGTAGTTGTGTTGGCTAAGGCTACTGGAAATGGCAGCGAACTGAGGGTTGTTGGCACAACAGCACAACAAGGACTTGTTGACAGTGCTGTTATGAGCATTGGTGAGGTAGATTTTGCGAATGCACCAGCACAGCTGCGTATGCTGTGTGAAGCGATCAAACTGAACACTATTCCAAAAGCTCTGCAAAGCTATGGAGCACGGCCCAACTTTTACAATCAATCCAAACTTGAAGTGATTGAAGAAGGTGCAAAAAAACCAACAAAACTGCGTGAGAATGCACGACTTGTTTTGCAACGCAATGGCACGATTTTAGTATCTAAATCATATAGCCAAGCAAGTCTAACGACCTACTACATACCAAAAGAGAAGTTCGCAGTTGATCAAGACATCTTCCTACGTGGCAACGACAGATACTGGCTTGAAACTGAGCTGATAAACGAAAGTGAGATTGCGTTATATGATGCAAATGACTTGGAACCGCAGACCAACAAGAAGCTAACCGCAACTCACCAAATCACGCTCAAAAATACACTCTCAAAGCAGAAGCGAAATCTATATTTTTACGACTTCAGTAGGGTAGACGATGCAACCCTTTGCCAGCCAGCGATCGTTGATGAAAAGATTAACTATGATTGGGCGATTAAGGGCAATGTGTCTTACTTTAGACGACTGTATGAGCAGCACTTTGATGGCTGGCAACATAGGGTCAAGCACAGGGTGCACACTTCAAACAACAAAGCCGTTGCTTTTGATGTTAGCGAAGATGGCATCACTTGCGAGAAGAAATGGGACAAGATTGGAGCTTGCTTCATGCAGGCAGGTGCTCGCTACTTAACCGCGTTTAGTGACGATGCGGAGACTTGCGGTACGGGCAGGATCGTTTTTGCTCCAACAGACATTATCGCCGCTCTCCAAATGATCTCTCAGCACAAGGTTAAAGACGATTTGGTGATGATGAGGGGCAACGAAGACTTACTTTTCATCAACTACAACAACGAGTTGGCTGAGGTGCAGATCTACATACCCAGCTGCACAATAACAGGAAAACGCAACAGCACATACTTTAAGAAGTTTATCGCCAATGACTGAGAACCTGACACATCAGTATAAGGGTTACGCTGTATATCTGCCGTCACTACAACAGGGCTATGCAAACTACGCAACGAAAACGAACGCTGAAACAGCACGTGACAGGAAACGTATCCCAAAGAACTTTGATACACGTTGGCTGAACTTTTTAGACCAAAGCAGCAAGCTATGGCACTGCGGTTACACACTGTATAGCTGCGGTCAGTTTGAAACCAAAAACATACCAAAAAGAGACATCATAGCTGAAAGACTGAAGAGTGACGGTAACATAGTTGTTGGCGACAGCGGTGGCTTCCAACTTGGAACTGGAGCAGTAAAAAGCAAAGCAGAACTTGCCCATTTAGAGCGTTACAAAAACGACCCTGTGGCACAGTTTGACAAGTGGCACGACAGTGGTTTTAGGCAACGAACACTGGCGTGGTTAGAACGCTATACTGACTATGCAATGACGCTAGATATGGTGATTTGGGCGGCTGAAAGTTACGAACAACCAAATGCCAAAAAAAGCCAACTTCGCAAGCTTAGTGTCCAGCAACTAATAGACCTAAGTGTTGATAATTTACGCTATTTTTCAAATAACAGAGGACTTGGGAGCAGAACAACAAAGTTTTTGAACGTTTTGCAAGACATTGATGATCCTAAAAAGGGCATAAGCGGAACTGGTGAGGCTTGGTATCAAGCAGTTAAGGACTTTGACTTTGAAGGTTGGGCGTTAGGCAGTCAAACTGGTGGAATGTTTAACAGCTTGTGGTGGTTGAGAAGACTGCTGAACGAGGGAAAGCTGGAAAAGAGCGAATGGATACACACACTTGGTAAGTCCCCTCCCGTCAACAGCCTAGTATACACAGCGGCTCAACGAGCATTACGCAAAGCACTTGGGCGTGAAGATTTCACTATAAGTTTGGACAGCAGTTCACCGTGTCAAATGGCAGGAAAGCAACGCAAGTTGGCTGTTCCACCTAACTTTTCAAGCGACAGAAATACTTGGAAAGTTAAGGGTTGGTTTGTGCCAATGGACATACGTTTGGCGAGGAACGAGCGTCAAATGGCGTTCCCTTTTGCTACCCCGCTTTCAAAGTATCTTACTGTCAGCGACTTGATGGCGCATGACATTGATGACAGCGACTACTTTACTGACACTTGGGCAGAGCACTTGCTCGTCAATCACAACATTTACACATTCCACCGCTACAGCATTGATGCTTGTGATCTTGTGTTTGGAGACAACAAAGACCTGCAGCGTGTTCCAGCTGACCTTGTGGAGATTGTTGAGCTGATTGAACGCTATTTTGAAGCTGAAACTGTAGGCGACATTGAGGTGCGGCTGCATGAGCTTTTTGAACCTTATCTACGTGCAGGTAAGGACAAAGGACACGGTGATAGTGAGGATGCGAGAGATGACAGCGAGGATGTTGAAACTGTCGTGTTTAGTTAAAAGTTTTAACGATCTTAGAGCAGTTGACATAGCAAAAACATAGCATCATTCATATAAATTCAAAAAGAGCGAATGAAAACAATGTTTCAATCTAACGATCCAGTTAGCGAAGCGTTAAAAATTATCGACTATATCTTGTGGAGGGCGTCACTTTGTGGCGCCCTTTTACTATATATAGTGCATTAAGTAGTTAGGTAAGGCGTAGCAAAAAGTTGGCAAAACGCAGTCATAATTGACTTTACGGTTAGCGACAGTAGCATATTGGTAGCAAACGAAGTTGCTCCTTTGTGCGGTGGCGGTGGCTATGGCTTACTATAACAATGAAGTCGCACATTTTGATGGCAGGCTCGTGCTCTACCAACGGCGCGAAGCAACTAAGTCTGCTGACAATGCCTCCAAGCCCTTCAATTGGTACATGCGTATCAAAGTTGAAGGAAAAAACGGCAAGATCATCAACAAGTCTACGAAACACTCAATCTACGAGGAAGCCTACCTATACGCTGTGAGGGAGTATCAACGCATTTGGGATGCGGTAAAGACTGGAAGAAGTATTGAGGCTTGGACTTTCGACAAGCATTGGCAGGACTGGTTTCAGCGAAACGTAGACAATGGCAACTGGCGTCCAACACGAGTGACTTGGCACGAAAACTACTACAATCGATATTTTGGACCTTATTTTAGGAACAAAAATCAAGAGAGTATGCTGCTGGATGATATAGATTTAGATTATGCACAGCGGTATTTTGAGTGGCGGGTTGGCTACTGGCACAGAGCAGAGAACTCAAAGCTATTAAATTACAATCCCAAGCGGCGTGGATTAAAGACGCAAGGGACGAAAAATGCGGTAAAGACGCCCGCTCAAAAGACCTTGCTGATGGAACAAAGCGCCTTAAATCAAATCTTTTTCGATGCTGTG
>Ga0208897_1000985_pt1 | contig 12197 bp, 16 predicted proteins | sample ColrivemetaGS697_FD_187594 | JGI IMG/M metagenome (GOLD analysis project Ga0208897, IMG submission 187594) | Estuarine microbial communities from the Columbia River estuary, USA - metaG S.697 (SPAdes) (version 2) | ecosystem: Environmental > Aquatic > Marine > Intertidal zone > Estuary | place...
GCGATTTGGCAAAGGTCTAGGCATACCTTCGTCTGCCCAAGTAGTTGAGCCCATTACAACAACGTGTCCTGCTGTATTTTCTTTAAACCACTTTAAGTCTGTACTGTTATGTGGCCAAGGTAGTGTGCCGTCTTTACTTACGCCGCCGTAGTCGTCACACGCTAGAATTGCTTTTATCATTGTCTTCACCGTACCTTCCACGGGTTCTATTACCGTCACCATTTAATTCAGTGAGGTCCTGTTGTAGTTCTTTATAATCGGATTGCTTTTTATTAAAAATTGCGTCCCAGTTATCTTCAAAACTTTTAGTATCAATCGACCTAGGTCGCTGTTTACTTCCTTTACTCATTTGTAATGTCCTTAATTGGTATTATACCAAATTCTTCGTATTTGTTAGGGTGTCCATCCCATTCACTTGCATCAGCCGGAGGATCTTGTTGATCAACAATATTCACACCCCAATCAGATACTTCTCGGTTAATTGCGTCCCATTTTTCTCTTTCTTCAGAACTTATTGCTACTTCAGAAACAATAGCATCGACTGGACATTCTGGCTCGCAAACACCACAGTCAATACATTCATCAGGATTAATAGCTAAAAAATTATCTGCTTCATAAAAACAATCAACTGGGCAAACTGCTACACAGTCTGTATGTTTACACTTTACACAATTATCAGTTACTAAATATGTCACACACTTACGCCTTGTTTAATATTTCTAATATAAATAATCCTAATAGTATCGTAGAAAATACTAATCCAGCTAAAAACATTTGATTAGTTTTTTTCTTACCTGCTATTAGTCCTAATCTTTTTAAATCTTTTTTAATACTACTCATAATCTCGCCAGTTTAATTAGCACTGCGGCTAAGTTAATTTCCGGATCAACTACTAGGGTGTGATCCACTAACCCTTGTTTAATAATTAGCACGGCTTTATCCTGTTGTTCTTCATTCCCGAACAACTCAATGTTGTCATACAACCAACGATACACTTCTTCCATTTCTTCTGGACGAATAGCACCACATAACAATTTACGTGCTTCTTGAATCTTGCCTGCTTTAAACAGCTCGACCATATCAAGTTTCCAATCACTTTCACCTGTATCTCCTTCATTAGGAGCAAGTAGTGATCCGTCTTGCACGTTCATCTGTACCATATTTATGCACTTACGTAAGTCTGGGTATGTTGCTTTTACGTATGTATCTAGCGTATCAAGATCTGGAGTAACACCTTCGGTAATAAGTATTTCAGCGACTCTAGCTGTGAACTCAGTTTGGTCAATTTTAGCAATGTGGAAACCTTGACACCTACTATGCAAAGCAGGTATAACACGATTTGGATAGTTACAAGTAAGAATAAAACGAGAAGTAGTATGATACTCTTCCATAACACCTCGAAGCGCCGCTTGAGCGTTCGGACTAAGATAGTCAGCTTCATCTAGTAATACAACCTTAAAGTCCCCAAATGGGATCATCTGTACAAAGTTTACAATTTTATCACGTACATCATCTACTGAGTTTGTTCGCGATGCGTTTATTTCTAAAATGTCTAAATCATTTAAATCTAATTCATTAAACAATAATTTAGCAAGTGTTGTTTTACCAATACCTGCGTTGCCACTAAACAGTAAATGCGGAATAGTTTTTTCTTTAATCCAAGTCTTTACTTGGTTGCGTTGTGCATCATCACGAAATACGTAACCATCTACTGTTTTCGGACGATACTTTTCTACCCATAACTCTTTCATATTATACTCCCATCAATACAGTAATTAAAAATGCTACACAGATTGTCATCGCAATTGCGATAGGTATAAATTCTTTCATTTACTTGCCTCTATAATTAATTTTAATCTTGCTATTTCTTTAGGAGTCATTTGTGTTGTATCTAATACTTTAGCATCATCTGTTTCGACCATTTCAAAATCATCTGATAACAACTCTAGTTCTGTTATTATAGCAGTCTTTTCAAAGTTTGTCAAACATCAACTCCCTTTTTCTTGCTTTTCTTCTGCTTTTTTGTTCCGTTTACCGTAAAAGCTAGTTTTGTATTCAAACCCGCTAGTTTCTCCAAACGGAATTTTTTTTATTTCGCCGCCTTTATCTAAAAATTCTTGTATTAATTTTTCGTTTGCGTTTTGTGGTTTTGGCTCAGGATTCATCTTTTTAGTCCTAGTTCTTTATATGCAACTTGAATTGCTTTTGATTGAAAATATGCATCTGCTAATGCGTTGTGTAAATCTGTCTGAAATGCTTTGCGAGGATCTGCCTGGCAACATCCAAACAACGTTCTAGAATCTCGTATAATCCAAAAGTTCCACGGAATAGGTCTTGCGGCTTTTCGAAACATATCTTCCAGTATGGTATAGTCAAAACCGTATCCTTGACCCCATAACGTGTCAACACCAACAACCCATTTACTAATTTGTTTTAGTGCGTCTTCTACACTTACGGCGCCAGTTTGATCAAAGGCTTCATCTCTAATTTTTGCATCTTGTTTGCCCCACCATTCGATGGTGCTATCACTTACAGTACGACCTAACCTATCTTGTTGATCAATATCAATCTTAAGATATAGTTCACTGTGTGGCTCACTGTCGTCAAGGGGATTAAATTTAATTGCACCTAATGAAAGTACAGTTGCACTTGGACTAGTATCTATAGTTTCTAAGTCGATAGTACCGTGTGTTGCCATTACTTCTTACCTTTTCTATTTTCTTGACCAATGCCAGAAACAATTAACAATACATAAAGAATAGGCCAAGCCCATCCAGTTAAGTATCCTGTTGTGTGTAAAATCATAAGTGCAATGCCAGTAGCGCCTGTCGTGCCAATGCCTGCTGTTTGTGGTGTGGGTAATAACATAAAAACTCCTAATAATTTATACTATATTATAACGTATAAACTACTAGGAGTCAAGTGTTTTTTTAAATTATTTTACAAATTGGGCAAGTTGAGGTGATTTCCAACCTTCGGGCTTTAGTACTTTACCGTCTTCACGTTTAATTACTTTGCCTGTATTTGGATCAATCTTAGCAAAGTTTGTGTCCATTACTTCTTTCCAGGCTGCTTCTCCGTCCCAACCTGCGGCACGTATTGCACCCATAGTAACAACTAAGATGTCTACTAGTGCGTCGAGTTGTTCGACTTTGTCATCTGCTGCCACAGCTTCTACTAGCTCACCTACTTCTTCGTCAATGAGGCCAAGATACATTTTGTAGTTTGCTTCACTTGGTGGCTGATCACACGCTGTTGCAAATGTGTCAATATCTTTAAATGTGTTTGTCATTAAGCGCCTGCTCCAAAATCTTCTGGCCTTGCTGTTGCTACATCACCTGCATCTACAGCATTACCAAATACTACATCTTCTGGTTGTTCACTTTGCCAACCGTGAATACTTTCTGCTTCTACAGTACGCATCATTTGTACAGTACCGTTATCCATTTCAACTTCAAAACCACGGGTCCAACGACCGTGCTCTACAAGTATCCAATCTCCAATATCGTAAGGATCATTGTTTTCAGTTCCTTTTGATATTACTCGTCCCCAACGAGGTTTAATACCTCTATCTAGTCCGTCATCTGATGAAATAATAATTCCACCTTTAGTAGTTTGTTCACCAAACTCCATATCGCTTACAATTACACGATTACGAATTGGTCTTACATTACCCTTTACTCGAGTAGTCAGACCTACTGAACCAGCATTAATTTCCATCTACGCCTCGCTTTTTGGTACAAAATTTCCGTCGGCATCTTCAACCCAGTCTTCGTCGTCTCCGAATTCTGCTGCCATCTTAGGATCTTCGTCAATCCCTTGCTCTTCTACTTTCTTTTGAGCTCTAGTCTTTGTTGCTTTTGGTGCCGGAGCATCTTCTTTTACTTCTTGCGTAGGCATCGGCTCATCCGGAACACGATTAGTACTTTCGTAATATTCTTTAAGTACATCTTCTTTGTTACGAATAATTTTTCCACCTGGGCCAATCTCATCGCCTCTAGCGTTAACACGAGCATTACCAACCGCTGGAGTTAATTCGTTACGTTGCTGTAACAAGTCCATATCGATTGCTTTTCCTCGCATTGTTTTATATGTTTTTCTTGCATTACCTTTTAGTGCCATTTTATCTCTCCTAGTGAGTTATGTACGTATTTATCTCAAGAACTCTCGCCAATCCAGGTCATATTGGATTGAATTAATTTTGTGTACACCTATTAAGTATAACACATAACTTGCTACAGAACTACCTCTACCTACACCCCATACAATATTATTTTCACGCATAAAGTCTACAAGATAGATCATATAGCGTAATAAGTTATACATATCACGTTTATCATATTCTTGTAGTTCTTCCCATATACGATATTGTACGTGTTGCTCGCAAGGTATTTCTGCTTTGCCCAGTACATATTCATATACATTGATGTCTTTGTATTCATCAGGCATAAACCATTCACCCTGTAATGCACCGTCAAAAGTCTTTTGATCTACATCTAGTGGAATATACTTTTGTAGTTTATCAAAGCCTTGTTCTTGCATAACAGCATTGAACTTGTCTACATCATCGTTAGCATCGCACAGTACAACGTGTACTTTATCCGCATTGCCGCTGTATATCATATCAATTAGATCACGATTAGAAAATCGTGGGATACCGAGTTCATCTGTTTTCATAAGCATATATGTAGTTTAGCGTACTTTTATTAATTTGTCAAGCTCTGATTTATCATCATTGCCCATTGCATCGTTAATAAGTTTTTGATTTGTTCTTCGAGTTTCAAGCTCAAGTTTGTAACTATCAATTAGAAGTGTTATTTGATTTTGAACTTCTGCGTTAGGAGTTTGCCAATACTTTCTATTTAATTGGATAATTTTTTCTTCTAAATCATTATCCGTTAGATCTTGGGTATTTTCAAACAATGGGTGCATTAGGAGTATTGTCCGATGTATCTGCCAAAATATTCAGTACTGCCTGTATATGTGTGAATTTCTACAAGGTGTACTTCGCTAGAGCCAATTGGAGTAGTACCGTTAAAGAACGATGCTGAGTTAGTTTCAACACGCAATGTAAGACCGCTGCTAAACTCTAAATTATGCGGTCCTGATGTAGCAGTAAAATGTAAAATAAATTTGCCATAATAGCCACTATCGGGTACATTAGTGAAAGCAATAGTTGTATCACCTGTTAACGTAATTGTATGATAGTTGCCTAAAGCAAAATCAATAGTAGTTACACCACTAGAATTACCAACAGCGTCAACAACTTCTCGTTGTGCTTGCAATGTTGGTCTAACTATTCTTGCTGTGCCGCCAGCACTTAAATCTTCAAAAATGTTTGTAGTAGCATAAGTTCCAGTACCAGTAGAATCAATACGTACTGCGTTTGCTTCCAAGTCTTCAAGTCTTGCTTTTATTGAAGTTGCATTATTATTAATAACTGCAAAATTATCTCTAAACCCCTGTGAATCGTTATCTTGTCCGGGTACAGGGAACTCTGTATCCAAATCTGTGGTGTTTACTATATTGCTTCCTGGTACGCTTGACATATTGTTATTCTCCTAGTACAGTATTTATCTTATCAAATGTTAAAGTCATAATTTGCGAAAACAATGTATTGTTCGTTACTGTTTCCTTGAGTACTATCTATTATGTATCTATCAATTTCAAAGTTAATTGAATTAAAATTAAAACTATTATTTTTTATATTTAAAAGGATATCTTGCGAAGTGCCTTCCTTACAATATGCAAGTACTACACACGGCACATACCCTAATGCTTCTATGTTATTTAGTTGTGGTGTTCTCATCCAAAGAGGTAAAAAATTATTATCAGTAACACCAACTTGTGAAATATTATCTCTCATATTAGTTAGATTACTAATATGTTTTTTAGTTTGTTTATTGCCATCAATACTAATTGCATCACTATCAAGTTTTATTGTATTAGTTATTGGTCTAAATCTATTTGGTTCATTATTTTCAATTCCGGAACTATTATCATTTTCTTCATAACTAACATCATTTATAACACGTTTGTTATTTGTTTTTATGTTAATAGTTTTTTGGACAGTTCCGTTAGTTGCTTCTATTGGGTCAATAATATCTACATACACAACCTCGTACACTGTATCTCTTGTTCCGGGTCTATAAGCTACTGCTGTTTTTACCTGACCAAATTTAAATTGTTTTTTCTTATGATTTTTTCCTGCTGCTGCAACAAAATTTTTCATTGCAACATTTTCAATTCCTGCATATACTAACATCTTTAAATCTTTTTGCAAACCAAATTCTGAATCGTTTGGTCTATATATTGATGAAGGTGTAAACACAATAGGATCACTAATAAAACTATTATATGTAAATTGTTGAGCAGCTCCAAGGAATGGCTTAACATAAAGATTACTAAATGTTAAATCATTAGGATCGTTTATTGATATTGTGAATGATTTAGTAGTTGCACTAAATCCAAACTGGTCTTCGGCTTGTGCTGTAAATGTATATGTTTTATCGATACTAGTAGTATTAGAATCAAATATTCCATCATTTGCATCAAACGTTGTTAATCCTGACACAGCAAATCCTTCGTACTCTTCCCATTTTGCTGTATCACTAATAAATTCTGCACTACTAGTGTGTGCAACTAAACATTTATATAATGTAGTATTAACTTTTACAATATCGTTAGCAACATAATCTCTAGATGTTTTCCAAAAACTTCTATATATGTTTTCTCCAAATTGTATTACCTTGCCAAAAACTTCACCATCAATTGATAATTTTAGTCCAGGCGGCAGTCTTCCAGATGTTTTACTATATCGCACAACAGCATCAGGAACACTTGTAGTTGCTTCGATATTTAATGTACTTGTTAAATTTGCATTAATAGTACCCAGTGCTTTAATGCTTTGCCAAGTAATTCTTGAATCAACTTTGCCTAACATTTTAACAGTAAACGTTTTGTCTTTGAATGCAGAATTAGTATCTAAGGCAGCAGTTACTATTGTTTTTGTAAATGTTTCGTTTTGTCTTAAATATGCATCTAATGGTTTAGATAATGTAATTACATCATAACCTGGATTGCTATTATTGATTGCTGAAATTTTAAATATAGTGCCTTTAATATTAAATGTTTGATCTAATAACTGTTCTAAATTAGAAGTTTTTACTATTTTTAAATTATACGGTGCTGATGCTAATTTAGCTACACCATTACCTGATGTAGATCCTGAAGCTCTAAATTGTGTGCCAACTGTATTTGATGAAGCTCCAACTTCTGTATAGTCTGTATTTTCTACAGTTAAAATTTCATATAAGGAGTTTCTTATTAATTTTGATGCTGGTGTTCTTGTTTGAGCAAAAGTTTCTTCAAATGTTGTAAAACTAATTTGTGCAGTGTTTGTTGCTGGCCCTACATATCTTGTAGCTCGTACAGTAAATTTATATTCTTTAGTAATATTAGGTTGATACGGAACTATGCCAGCTAATTCGCCACTGCCTGGATCTAATTCAAGTCCTGGCGGAATAATACTTTCAGAACCGTCTATATTAAAATCTTGAATAGTATAGTTTACAAAACCTACAATATCGCTACTATCAATGATATCCATATAGAGCGTAACATAATTATCAGCTCTTCGATATCCTAGGTCTGCTGGAGTTAGCCATATTGGAGTTCGAATGTGCGAGGCGTCTGCACCAAATAGTGTATTACCTGATTGCATAATAGTATTGTCTGCACGTAGGAAATCATCTCCTACAACAAATATTCTAAACAAACGCTTTTCAATAGTATCTCCGTCACTTACACTTACACGGAATTGATAGTTTCTATTTAATTTTTTAGGTGACTTAGTAGCAACACTTTTATCATAAAATTCTATATCATAGTAAAAACTATCATAGCCGTTTGCACTTCTTACACCAAAATCAAAAGGATACTCACCGTAAGCATTTGTATCATAATAACCATTATTTGCAAGTGTATCAATTGCAAGGACAGGATCTACAACGCCAACAATTCTACCATCCCTGGTAAGTTGTATACCAGGCGGCAATTCTCCATCGCCACTAGCAACAAAGTATTCTAATGTTTGTCCTGCTTCGATATCATCATCATTTGCAATTAGTTGAAAATCTATAGGACTATTATCTAATATGTAAAATGTATCGTTATTACCAACTGGTAAAGAACCTGCACTAGTTTCCCATATTGGTTTGTCTGCACCACTAACACTTATTCTAAATGTTCGATCGTCAATTTCGTTATCTTTGGTAGCACGTAAAACAAATTTAAATTCTGTTTGCCGAGCAACTTCAAAAGCAGTTCCTTGAATTTTTTGATCGGTGATTCTCATTCCTGGTGGAAGCGAACCGCTAATAACTTCTAAAGATGAACCAGCAGCTACATCTAAATCTATAGGCTGAAGACTATCGACTCGAGATTCTCCGTCTCGAGGTTCTCTAAGAGTTTTTCCTTCTTCGATTTCTCTAAGAAGTGTGTTGTTGGATACATTCCATAACGCCATACAAGAATTCCTTTATATAGCAATATTTATCGAAAAATTAGATGTTAATATCACCAAGATCTAAACTTACATTAACGTTATTACCGCCGATAGACCCAAAGTCTACACTAGTTGTAGCAAATAAAAAGTCATATAAATTTGTTACTGCTACAGGTGTAATACTACCAAAGTTCCAACTATTTTCACTTTCACGATAATAGTTAATATCTCGTACGTCAATGCCGTGTACATTTCCTGTAAGATTTCCGTTAAAATTTGCATTTACTGTTGTTGCGGTTACTATACCAACGCCACCTAAATTATTACCATTTGCGTCTAGGCCAGCAGCAAGTCTAGGTGCCGGATCATCTTCTAGTTTAGTTAAAGCACTAGAATTAATAGTAATAGTATTACCGTCTCGTGCAGTAGTAATTGATGTTCCGCCTGCTAGTGTAATAGTACTACCTTCGGTAATTGTTACACTACCAGCATCTGCAGCAATATCAAATTGTGTTACGCCGGCATTAACATCAAGTGTAAGCTCATTCGAATCTGAAGACAGTGTGATATTACTTCCTGCGACAAGCGATTTAAACTGTAACTCTGCGTTATTTTTATTTGAAAACAAACCTTCGCCAGCACCTAAATTAAGTACTGTAGTTGCTTCTGGTGTTCGATTATTTAGGTCATTAAAGTTATAAACAACTTTTTCAAATGCTTCTCTTAGATCATCACCTGTGCCGTCGTTTGCTACACTGCCAAGGTTTATTGTTTGAATCGCCATATACTTGTCTCCTATACTGTATTTATTACATACGCCCTACAACAACTTCAACAACACCTCTTTCATCTGTGTCTTTTGAACCTACTGCTTTACCAATAACTGTACCTAATTTAGGATCGTTATCAACAATAGCATACCCTGGAATTGCACTAGTTACAAGCATATCACCTTTAGCAACAGTACCAATTACCTTACAAGGAACACGCCCTGTTAATGCTAGTGCAACAACAGTATCACCTTCTAATTGATTGTTCATTAAGTATGCAGGATCAGTTGACACAACACCTGCAATCTTACGATCACCTTTGGTGTCTGTTGTAGTAACTTCGTTGTCGCCACCAAATACTAATACTGTTCCTGGCTCATAAGCTTCGTCGCCTACATATTTTTCTGCCAAGTCAGCAAAGTTAGCTGTAGTTGCATTACCGTCAAATGTGCTTGCTTTAAGTGTTGCTGAGCTAGGAACATAACTAAGTCCAGAAGCTATAACATCATCTATATATAAATCTTTAGTTCCAGTAGTACCGGTAGCAAATATTGGATAGAACGATCCAGCATCAGTACGTTTTTGTGTAACTGTTACTTGACTTGCACTACCTACTGCTGCTGAGCCTAGGCTTGCACTAATTTCACCTGTTGCACTAATAGCAATATTAGTTCCAGCACTAAAGTGAGCTCTTACTTGTGTTGCACTAGGACCAGTATATGTGATAACACCAGTTGAACTATTATATGATAAACTACCATCGCCGCCTGCGTCTGATACACTAATAGCACCACGTGCATCTGAGTCTGCATACATAGTTGGTGTAGTATAACTCATTACACCAGTTGAACTATTATATGATAAATCTCCACCTGCACTAATAGCACCACGTGCATCTGAGTCTGCATACATCGTCGCCGCAGTAAAACTTATTACACCAGTTGTGTCGTTGTATGATATATCGCCACTTGCACTAATTAATCCACGTATGGTTGCATCAGTACGTTCAGTATATGATACAGCACCAGTTGAACTATCATATGATAACGAACCACTTGCACTAATTGAATCTCTTGCTCGTTGTGTTGTAAAGTATTCGTTAGTTGTACCTTCACTAATATCGTCAGTGTCGTGATTAGATACATCTGATACTTGCCCAGTGAGCTCGGTGGCAGTAAGTGTACCGCCAATGTGTACGTTTTCAGCAATACCAACTCCGCCATCTACAATTAATGCCCCTGTTGTTGTACTAGTACTAGTTGTAGTGTTGTTTAAGTTTACTGCGCCTGTAACATCAAGTGTACCACTAATAGTAGTGTTTGGTGTAACAGTTACACGTTGCCCGGTTTCTGTAGTTTTAAATACAATTAAGTCGCCTGCACTATCTTTGATGCTTAGAGCATCTGCTAGATTAGTTGGAACTACAATTTCGTTTTCAGTAGTTGCGCCTTTAAAGTTTATACTTTCAGAAAGATATAAATCCTTCCACGCCATCGTAGCAGCACCTAAATCGTAAGTATCGTTTGCACTTGGTATCATACTACTTGCAACATCAGCTGTAAATGTAACTGTATCAGTTGCAGCATTACCTAATGTAACGTTACCGGCAACAGTAAGTGTACCGCCAATATGTGCGTTTTTAGCAATACCAACTCCGCCATCTACAATTAATGCACCTGTTGTAGTTGAAGTTGATTGTGTAGTTTTGTCTAAGTTTACTGCACCGTCTACAGTTAATGTACCGTATACTCTTGTGTTACCAGTAGCATTAGCAACACTAAACTTAGTATTAGCACCTGTATTAACATTTAAACTGTTATTAATAGTTGTTGTACCGTCTGTAATAGTTTCACGTATTGAACCAGCAACACCTAAGTCAATTTGAGCTCGCGTAAATTTAGCTGTATTGGTGCCGTCACCTTCTACAACTAATGCAATTTCATCTGCTGCAGAATGTCTACCGCCTGCACCAATTGAAATACCTGTACCTGTATTATTTAATTCGCCTGGCGCCTGGATATAGTTTGTAAATACCCAAGGTGTATTTAAGTATGGCTCGTCTTTGTCAAGACCGCTGTTTTGCATAAAGTCACTTGCAAATCCGCCATAGTTTGTTTCACTCTTTTCAACTGACGTACTACCAATCTGTAAACTGGAAGTTACTGCACGAATATTGTGCTTAACTGACTGTCCAGCACCCGGTACTGAACCTTCTAGTGTCAATGAAAGTTGATCACCCGGTGTCCATAGTTCTAAGCGAGAGTTTCCTGAATTAAAATCAACTGCTCTTCTACCGTCAACTATTAAACCTCTAACATCAATCCAACCACCAATATCTAAATTGTTATCAATAGTAGCATAAGTGTCGCCAGTTTTTAGTGTTCTAACAAGACTGTCATCTGCACCTACATTAGTAATTGGTGTAGATCCATATATACCGTCAGCTACTTTAGTTAATGCTGATCCTAGCAAGTTCTGTGAACTAACAACATTAGTTGGAACACTTGCAGCACCTAAAACGCCGCCTCCTTGAATTTGTAATTGTCCTGTAGTATTAAATGGTGTTGCACTTAATCCAACTAACACTACTTTGTTTTCTGTATTAACATCGCCTTGTACTGTACCTACAGCGCCTGTATTGCCTGCTTGTGTAATGATAGTACCGTCTGGTATAGTAATTTCGCCTACAGTAGTTATGATTGTTCCAGAAATAGTAACTAGTTGACTATCGTTAAAGTCTTTGTCTTGTAGACCTCCACCTTCGTCAACTACTAAACTAAATGGTATAGCTCTAGCAATACCACTTTCGCCTAAGCCTTCTTGTTCACCATCAAAGTCAATATCAGCACGACCAATAATTGTTTTCTCTGGTAAGTCCTGTATCTTATCAAACGTAATACCACGGTCTTTAATATTAATAA
>Ga0208897_1001002_pt1 | contig 12103 bp, 17 predicted proteins | sample ColrivemetaGS697_FD_187594 | JGI IMG/M metagenome (GOLD analysis project Ga0208897, IMG submission 187594) | Estuarine microbial communities from the Columbia River estuary, USA - metaG S.697 (SPAdes) (version 2) | ecosystem: Environmental > Aquatic > Marine > Intertidal zone > Estuary | place...
GCAAAGCAAACTGGCAGAGAAAGAAGCCCAGTCACGCACACAGCAAGTAAATCAGCACGAGTTTCAAGAGGTTCAGCAGTTTAAGCAGCGCGAGTATGAGGTTATGTCGGAGTTTCCCGACTATCAACAGAAAGTGTATGCAAACGATGTCCCTATCACCGATACGATGGCAAAAGCCATTCGCGTAGATGAAAACGGTGCAAGGGTCGCATACTTCTTAGCTACTTATAAGGACATTGCTTATCGTGTTGCCAACCTTTCCCCAAGAGAACAATTCCTGGCGATTGGCGACATTAGTGAGAAAATCAACCAGGCAACAAGTGCATCTGCTGCCGGTAAAGTATCAAATGCCCCTAATCCTGTTCCATCTGTTTCATCCCGTGGTGCAACTTCTAAGTCACCCGACAAGATGTCAATGGATGAGTGGATGAAGTGGCGAAGCAAACAACTATCTAAACGCTAATCAACTTCAATTTTCAAAGGAATAAGTAATGAGCAATACCATTCTCACCCCTGATATGATTACTAAGGAAGCCCTGCGCATCCTTCACCAAAAGGCCAACTTCATCGGCTCGATGAACCGTGCCTATGACGACTCGTTTGCCCAATCCGGTGCTAAAATCGGTGACAGCCTGCGTATCCGTCTGCCGAACCGTTATGTTGTCCGTACCGGCGCGACCCTTTCTGCTCAAGACACCACCGAGCAGCAAACCACCCTGCAAGTTAGCACCCAAAAAGGTGTTGACCTGAACTTCACTTCCAACGAACTGACCCTGTCCCTTGACGATTTCAGCAAGCGCATCCTCGAACCGGCTATGGCTCAATTGGCTGCTTCGGTTGAATCCGATGCTTTCAGCATGGCTCTTGATGTGCCTAACGCTGTGGGTGCTGCCGGTTCTGCTACCACCTTCAAGAATGTCCTGGAAGCCCGTAAGAAGCTCTCCGACAACCTTGCCCCGACTGGTGAGCGCAACCTGATTCTGAACACCCAAGACAACGTTGACCTGGTTGACTCGCTGAAAGGTCTGTTCCAAGACAGCACCGAAATCAGCAAGCAATACCGTGAAGGTATGGTTGGTCGTACCGCCGGTTTCGCAGGCATCTACGAAAACACCCTAATCCCGAACTTCACCAATGGCGCAGGCGCAGGTTACCTGGTCAACGGTGCTGCTCAATCGGGTTCTTCGCTGATTGTTGATACCGGTACTGGTGCTCTGCCGAAAGGCGCGATTTTCACCATCGCCAATGTGTTCGCCGTGCATCCTGAATCCCGTCTGTCGACCGGTGTCCTGCAACAATTCGTTGTGACTTCGGCCTACACCGGCGGCGCCGGTACTGTGTCCATCTATCCGGCTATCGTGGCTTCGGGTGCTCTGCAAACCGTCAACGCTGTTCCGGCTGACAATGCTGCCATCACCGTCTTTAACACCGCTTCGGATGTCACCACGACTTCGTTGGCCTTCCACAAAGATGCCTTTACATTCGCGACTGCTGACCTCGTCATGCCCAAAGGGGTCGACTTCGCTGCCCGTGAAGTGTATGACGGTATCAGCATCCGTGTGGTTCGCCAGTACGATGTCAATTCGGACAGCTTCCCGTGCCGTTTGGATATCCTGTACGGTTACAAGGCAATCCGCCCGCAACTGGCCTGCCGTATCCAGTCCAACTAAGGGTTGTTTTACATACCTTTGTAGTAATAAGATGGGGGGTAGAAATACCCCCCATTTTTTAAGGGAAGATTATGGTAACCGTAGGTGATTTAATTAAGGCTTCGTTCTATCGAGCCGGTATCCGCGACAACAGCCAAGAGATTGAGGGCGATGACATCACGCGCGGTATTGAAACCCTTAACCTACTGATGCACCGACTTGAGGCTGACGGCCTTGAGATTTCATGGGTAGATGTGACTACCGCAAACGACACCCTGTATGTTTTAGACAAGCACAAACGGGCGATGATTTATATCTTGGGCATGGACTTGCTGTCCGAGTATCAGCTTGAGCCGACCCAAATGTTCGCTGCTGCTGCCGATGATGCTTATTCGACCATGCTGCGCGATGCCTACGCAAATGCCCCTGTGCTGAACAATGTTGACCAACTGCCACAGACTTATATGTATTTCACCATAACGAATGGGTAACAAATGGCTCTCACCCCTGTCAACATTCTTGGCGGTTTCTATACAGATGACACCCTGCCCGTAGCGAACCAGGATACGGTCAACTACATCCCTGAGATTGTAGAGGTTGCTGACGGGGCGCGTAGTCCTGTCCTTCTAAAGACCGTTCCGGCGAACAGGGCAATTACCCTGAACTCGTGGGATACTGGCGCGACACAGGCTACCCTTGTCGTTGATAACACCCTTTATATTGTGGTTGACGGGGCTTTGTTCCGTATCGGCTTTGGCACAAACAGCGCGACCATGTATCCGGCAACAGGGACTAAGACTAGCGTGTTTGGTTCAGGCCGATGCTATATGGACTTCATGCAGAATGGGACTGGCTACGACATAAGCATTTATAGCGGTCAGAACGGCTATGTCTACAATACGACCAATGACACCCTGACTCAGATTGTGGACTTTGGTGGCTCGATAGCTTGCAACTTCCTTGACCAATACATGATTGGTGTAAAGCCTGATGGCACATCCTGGTTCACTTCTGATGTTGCTGACCCCCTGACCTTCAGCGCATTTGACCAGTATTCATCTGAGGCTTCCCCTGACCGCATTGTGGGCTTGGCTGTCACGAGCCGAGAGGTTTGGGTCTTTAACCAAAGCACCATTGAAACTTTCTACAACGCAGGGACTAGCTTCCAACGCAATAACGGCACGGTGATTCAGCGCGGTTGTTCGGCACGGGGTTCGATTCAGGTCATTAACGGCACACCCTTTTGGCTTGGCGATGACGGCTCTGTTTACCTGGCTAATGGGTATCAGCCGCAGCGTATCAGCACCCATGCTATTGAGGCCGAGATTGGCAAGTCCCAGGACATCTCCACGGCTCACAGCTACTTTTGGGAATCCCGTGGTCACCTTGTCTACTGCCTGACCATTCAGGATGGCATGACCTTCTGCTACGACATCAGTACGCAGATTTGGCATCGGCGCGAATCATTTGGGGCTAGCAACAGTAATACTTGGGATGTCGTGCGTGTCGGCAACAAGCTGTATAACATCAACCGAAACGACAGCAACCTGTACCTGTTTGATTGGGACTACTACCGCGATGACGATGCAAGCAATATGCTTGTGTGCAAGCGCAGGTCGCAGTATTTCCACAACAACCAACAATTCCTACGCTGTAACAGTATGCAACTGGTAATGAATACGGGCGATGTCCCTGCCAATACCACGAGTGAGGTGCTGTTCCGCTATTCCGATGACTTTGGGCGCACATTCAACAACTACCGCAAGGTGACCCTGGGCGATGTGGGCGAATACAACAAGAAGCTGCAATTCTATAACCTGGGTCGCATGGAAGTGCGCCTGTTTGAGATATCCACAAGCGGTAACAGCCGCCGTGAACTGATTGCTGCGATTCTTGACCTGACGCAATGATTAACCTTCTGCCCCATATCCGCATCAAGTTTATTAACGATGACGGGACTCCAACTAAGGACTTCTATGACTTCCTTAGAGAGCTGAACGCGACTCAGATTCCTGTGGGCGGTATCATTGCAGCCCTGACAAACACCCCACCAACGGGCTACCTGGCAACCGGCACGACTTACAGCCGAGCCCAATACCCGAAGCTGTATGATGTATTAGGCACAGAAACCATCCCCTCGGTATCAGACGGGATGTACCTAGCCGATGCAGGAGAATCTGCGGTTGGGTCGTACTTCGGGAACAACACACTTGGCCTGCTTCACATCCATGCCTTCACAACCGTGGCTTCAGGAACAGGTGCTAGTGTGTCAGGGGCTAACCAGGGAAACATGGCTACCGTTGATAATCGTCCTAGAACGCTTGGTGTGCGGTTTTATGTGAGGGCTGAGTGATGCACCAGTCTTATGACCAAAACGCGGTACAGGCGATTCTAGACGGTTCTAGCAGTAGTCTGTTCAAGGTCTACGATGACAGCATCTGTTTGGTCAATGACGACCATACCTTCGTGGCATCCATCAGCAAGTCTGACATTGATGGTGTGCATAAACTTTACATAGCCTTTATGCCTGAAGTGGCAGACGGGGCATCGGAATGTGTCGAGGATGTCTTGGCATGGTTGGTGGATTTCGCAGAGGTTACCAAGCTGATAGCGTGTGTTGAACTTGACAATACAAGTGGCTATTATGCAATCAGCAAGACAGGATTTGATTTGGTTGGTGTTATAAACGCGCCAAAATGTGATGTAGCAATCTTTCAATACAGGTTTGAGGTGGATTATGGGTTGGGGTGAAGCTCTATTAAATATAGCTAGTGCTGCGATGACTAGTAGTGCTGTATCTAGCGCAAACAGGAAAATCCAAAAGGGCATGGATGACATTATTCGCCAGGCCGGAGTTACTACTGGTCAGCAGGGTGCTTTATATCAGCCCTATGGTGAGTATGGTCAAGAATCCCTGAACCGACTCCGAGCCTTTGAGGAAGCCGCAGCACAGGGCGATTATACCGCCCTAACCGCATCTCCTGAATACCAGTTTGCCCTGCAACAAGGCCAGTCTGACATAGCCCGTAACCTGGCTGCTCGTGGTGGCTTGTTCGGTGGTCAGGCTCAGAAGCAGTTTATTGACTACGGGCAAGGTCTTGCTAGTAATCAGATGCAGAACTACTTGAACCGCCTTCAGGGTGGTGTTGATACTGGAATGAGGGGCGTAGCCGGTCAATCTAATGCTCTTGGTACATACCTTGACTATTATGGTAATGCCCGTGGTATTAAAGCCCAATCTTCCGCAGATTCCCGAATTGCACGAAATAATGCTTGGCAAAAAGCCATTGAATCAACAAGTAAGATGTTTCCATCCTAATTTAGCAGGTTAATGAAATGATTTATCAAAACCCGTATCAGAACATACAAACTGCTGACATCTATGGTGCGCGTAAACAAGCTGCCCAAGACCAACTGGCTGCCCAAGAAAACCAGCTTGCTTTACAGCAAAAACAACGGGCTGACATTATTAGTAGGGGACAGCTTGCTACCCAGGCTATTGTGGGATTCAAAGACCTAAGCCCACAGCAAAAAGCAGCCCAATGGAACACATACCGTCAACGGATTGAATCGCTTATTCCTGAAACAAAGGATAGATTGCCGCCTGTTTGGGACTCTAACGACCCGACAAATGATGCAGAGCTTGATACACTAATCAAAGGTTGGAGTAAAACATACTTCAAGCCCGAACAAACCAAACTTGGCGCAGAGGAAACCTTGGTTGAGGGGACTTTTGGTGTTGCCCCAAAAGAGATTGCGCGTGGCATGGGTAAGCCTGAGGAAGCCTACGATAAACTGGTAGACCTTCAAACTCTTGACCCTGAAACTAAACAGCCAATAGAAAAAACAGTAAGGCGCAGAAAGAATGACGAAGGATTCTGGCAATCTGGTAATTTAATATTTCCTGAAGGATATGAGGAAGGTGTTGATAAGAAAGTTTACTATGATAAAATGGGAATAGTCCCCAAAAGCAAATCGGCAAGTGTTGGTGCTTCTATTGAACCATCTCGGCCATCAGTCAACTCTCTTGCTACACCACCTGCTGCACCAATGGCTGTTCCTGGTCAGACCGAACTTCCACCGCGACAGTTTAATGCCCCTAGCCCGACCAACCGTGCAGGCGAAACAAATGTGGGCTTTCCCATTAATGAGAACGCGATGTTGCAGCAACAGCAGATTATGCCAACTATGGGCAACTCGATGCTGAGGGGCGCAGGTGCAGTCATGGCTGATGAGTTTGCCCCACAACCGCGAAATGCCCTTGTTGGTGGAATGATGCCACCGCCTTCGCAGTTTGCAGAGCTTATGCCTGCCGGAAGCGCACCGAACCGTTTTGGCTCACCTGGTGTTGAGGGCATTGATTTTGCTGCTACTGGTGGTCAAGGCCCTGTTGATGCTCGCGGTATCCCATTGTCTGCCATTGGTTCTGCAAGACCGAGATATGTTGCTACGGATAAAGGTCAAGTAAAAGAAATCTTCAAACAAATGACCCCAGAAGAAATCAGAAAAGAAGGCCAAGACCCTGCTCGTACCACAGGTCGGGTTTCTCAGTTTGGTGTCATTCAATGGAAAGATAAAACAACCCCTGCACAGCTTCGTAAAGAAGGCGCAGAGGCTGCAGCTGCAGAGGCTACTGCTGAACAAAATAAATCTGCCGTTAGAAGGGCTAGGACTGATATTGTGTCTTTCCTTCGTGGTGTAAGGCGGTATAGGGATGTATTAAATAAACTAGGAAATCAGCGATTTGTTGATACTGGCCCATTTGATACTCTTATTGTTGAAAATACCCAACTGGGTAGCGAGCTTAATGGGCTTGGTGATACGGTAGGCGAAGAATTAAAATCTGCAATGAAAGTAGCAGGCGACCCTAAAACGGCTGACGAACTCAGAGAGATGGTTAATCAACTTCCAAATACTCGCAGAAGGTTTCCGCAAAATATCAAAAATCTTAATTTCCGAGAAGAATACTTTTTGGATAGAATTGGTGTGCAAACTTCTGTTGCTAACGATGCTGAGTTTGATGCTCTTACACCTGGAACAGTCTTTGTAGACTTAAATGATGGCGGTATTTACAGGAAAATGAAGGCAAAAGAATGAGCTATGTAAAAGAACCGTTTGTTCCTGGGCAGCCTTTTGAAAAGACCCCAGAGCAGGTTGCTGAGGAAATGGCGCGACCTGTTGGTACTCTTGAAACCATGCAGCCGAAGATGCTTGACAGGGTTACTGTTGCTTTGTCTGAAGAAGAACGGCGCAGGGCCAATACAAGTGATGCCCCGTTAAGTTTCTTTGAAAAGCTGCAAGGTGGTCTGCAATCTGCATATCTGTGGGATGACCCTGTGGGGTATAGGATTGCTCTTGAGGATAGCAATCGCAGGGGCGATTCAATGATTCGTGGCCTGGCAAAGGCCGGTACTGGGCTTGTTGACCTTGCAACTACTGCTGTTCAGTATTCGCCACCTGTTGCTATGATAAATGCCCTTGCTAGTCCTGAGCCTACTACTGCTGACCTTGTAGCAGGTAGAAAGCCTGCACGAGCCATTGAGATACCAAACATTACTCAGCCCGTACAAGATGTTTTAACCGATGTTGGTGTAATGAAGCCAGAAACCCCATTTCAGCGAACTGCTGAAACATTAGCTTCATACGCAGGCGGTGTTGGTGCTTTGTCTAAAGTACCTGTTAAAACATTTCAAACTGCTTTGCCATTGCAGTATTCTTCTGCTATAACAAGCGGTCTTGCTGAAAGTATTGCCCGTGAAAGTGGTGCTACCACAGGAGAACAACAGGCAGCAGCAATCATTACTGGTCTTGGTGTCGCTATTACCCCTAGTGTTCTTGAGCTAACAAAAAGGTTATTGGCAGGTGGGGCAACCAAACAGCAGATTCAACAGGCCATTGCTGATTTTGAAACATTTGGCGCGACCCCATCTGTCGGTATAGCTACTGGACAGCCTACTCAAAAGTTTGGCGAAACTGTTCTAGCAAACTTCCCTGGCGGTGCAGGCAGGCTTGCTACATATGGCGAGCAGACATCAGAAGCTATGGGAACAAAAATAGGGGCGATGTCGAAAGAGCTTACTGGTGGAGATATAACAGAAGCAGCTACTGCTGCCGAAACGGCAGGTCAAGCAGTAAAGAGTGGTGCAGAAGATTTTAAGAGTGTTTATTTAGGAACTAAAGCCGGTAAACTTTATGACGAAGCAGACAATGTTATTGGTAAGAGCCATAGTGTTTCGCTAGACAATACCATCAAGCAGCTAGATGAGCTTACTGCACCAATCCCTGCGCTTGAAAAAGCATCTGCCGTTACTGCTGACCCAAAAACATTAGAGCTTGCTAACGCTATTAAAGATGACCTTGCTGCATTAAATGCGCCTGGTGGTGGTGCTATACCATATGAGAGCATTAAGGCTTTTCGGACAAGGATTGGTAGGCTGATTGGAAACTCGGTATTTAATCCTGATGCCGATGTGCAACAGCTTAGAAGTCTATACGGGGCATTGTCAAAAGACATTGATGCTTCATTAGCTAATAATCCTGAAGCTCTTGCAAAACTTAAAAGAGCAAATAAGTTTTGGGAAGCATCTCAAAAAAGAATTGATGTTCTTGCCAAATATCTCAAGGTGCAAAACATATCTGGCGAAGAAATATACAACTCTATTTTGCGTGGTGCAGATGCAAAAGTAGTTAGTGTGATTCGTAGTATGCCTATTGATGCAAAAAAAGAGTTTACTCGCGCTCTTTTAATCAAGATGGGTAGTCCACAACAAAAAACAGCAGGCATATTTGAAAAAGATTTTAATATAAATAATTTCTTGAAAGAGTATGAAAAAATAGCAAGCTCTAAAAAACTTAATACTGCCCTATTTGGTCAAAATGAGTTTGGTTCAACATTTGCTTCAGATATGGATGCCATTGTTCGTTCAGCAAGAAAGATTCGTGATTCTGCAAAATATATGGCAAATACTTCAAAAACATCTGTGCAGCAAGAATCTGCATCTTTGTTCAAAGATGTCATTGGGCTGCTTGGTATTGGTACTGGTGTTGGATATGGCGCACAAAGCATTGTGGTCGGTGCAGGAACAGCCCTTGCTGCCCCTATTGCTGCCAATGTTGTTGCTAGGATTATAACCAATCCGAAGTTTGTCCGTTGGCTTGCTTCCACATCAAAGTTACCACCAAAAGCAGGTGCTGCACAGGTTGATTTGCTTGCTAAGGCCAATCGAGATGACGAGGACATTCAGCAGTTTGTTGAAGATTGGAAACAATATAACAAGCCAGTAGTTAAGCCTGCCCCTGGGCCAAGAGAACGAAATGGATTTGTTGCAGAACCATACAATCCTAATGAGGAACAATAATGTCTTACCTATTTGCAAATAAACTTCAGACCTTCTTTGATGCTAACGGCAATCCGCTTTCGGGCGGTAAGATTTATGCCTATGCTGACGGGACTTCTAGCCTTCTGAACACTTACAGCAACTCTGCCCTATCGTCTGCCAACACTAACCCCGTTGTGCTGAACAGCGCAGGGAAACCGGCACAAAACATCTACCTGTCGGCTTCTGCCTACCGCTTGGAACTGTATACGAGTGCCGATGTCCTGGTCGCCCAATGTGCTGATGTCAAAGGCCAACTGCCCGTTATCAATCCGGCTACGGATGCGAACAAGGCTGTCGTGGTCAATAGTGGTGCTACTGGCTACACTACGGCTGCTGTGGCTCTCGGCTCGGCTTCCTACATCACGGTTGACGCAGAGGCTTCCCTGCCGAACAGCTACCAGGCTGTCAGCACCGACTTCCTGACCTTCACGAAGGTTGGCGATACGGTCAGCTTCGGCTTGGCAAACCCTGTGGACTTTGGCGGTAAAGAGCTGAAGAACGCTGTCCTGAACCTGCAACGCGAGAAGAAGAACGCATTGACTGGACAATCCGGCGCGGTGACCATTGACTACTCACTTGGCTCAGTCTGCACCATTGCCCAAACTGGCAACATCACTTCTGTTAGCGTGACCAATGTTCCGGCATCTAGCACCGTGACCCTGACTGTAATCCGTAGCCAAGCTGATGCTACCCTTCGCACGATGACCTGGGGTGCTGCGTATAACTTTAGCGGTGGCACGACTCCGACCCTTTCCAACTCGGCAAGCGCGGTTGATGTGTTTACCCTGATAACCACCGATGGCGGCACGAACTGGCAAGTGGGCGCGATTACTGGAGTAAGCTAATGCTTCGTAGTCTGTTGTTCGGAAACAATACAAGCGGTGCTACCCCAAGCATGACCTTAGCCATTGTCCCCGATTACATCGAGGAGAGCTTCATTCCCAATGGCGCATGGACTAGCTCAGACTGTGTTCCTACCGTAACTGGTGGGACTAGCCCGTACACCTATGTATGGTCACGGCTTGGTGGTGGCGCGAGTGCGGTTTCCCTGGCTTATGCCCCGTCTACTAAAGATATGGCCTTCTCTGCCACGGGTACTGACCAACGCTTCTATGTGACCTTCAAGTGCGTGGCTACGGACTCATCCGGCACACCGAAAACTGCTGAGAACTATGTGACCCTAGCCATCGGTTTCAATGTCAGCGCATACCCTGACGATAGCGAACCCGTCTAAAAAAGAACCCCACCGAAGTGGGGCTAAGTCTACGGAATGGAAGCAGAGGGATAAGACCGTAGAACCATGAATTGCGTGACCGCCGAAGCGGTGCATCAACGAGGGATGCGTGGGAAGTGAACAGGAACACCCAAGCAAGTGACCTACCAAAGTCAGATTGCAGCACCCACCGTCATTTATCTTGGGGCATACACATCGAACTGTCAAGCATTGCGTCCTGATAGGCCAGTAGCTCGGCATCCGACCCAAACTGCCCCCGAAACGGCTTGCTTCCTTCTGCCAGGCTGAACCCATACTCAGACCGCATAGAAGCCTTTGTATGCCCATCTAACGGAACAGCCCTGTGATGCCACGGACAAAGCCCAACTGTCGCCATATGCCCAATCCTGCGATTCCCTGACAGTATGTGATGAATCTCTACATACGATGAGATTAGCCCTAACTGGTGGCAGCAGACGCAGACCGCAGAATCCTTAATCGTGTTGAACCTGGCTTGTTCGGCTTTGGTCGGTTTTCCTGTTGAGTGGCGCATTATTTTTTAGGTTTGTATCCACCATCTGCATAGGTTTGTGCTTCCTGTGCATTTGCAAACCGTCTGTATTCGCCAGTTTTCAGCGCATACTGTGCAGCAGCTTTAGCATCAAGCTCTTTTAGAGAGCCATCTTGCTGTTGAATTATGGTCGGATAGGCAATATAGAAATCATCAACCTGACCCCAGGCCATTTTATGACTGCTTGTTGTCCCATCAGCATTTTTAATGTGTGGCTGATTTGGGTTGAACATTGTAGCAATGCGGCTTTCAAAGTTTGTCAGCCTGGGGGTTTTTGTATTTGGCATTACCATTTCACCTTATTAGCCCAATATGCTGCCGACATCTTGCCCTTATCAATATTCTTAGCATGACGAGCCTTAAATGCTTCGTTACGCTTACTGCCTTCCGGCGACCCCTTGACACCCTGTTGACCGAAACGAATCAGCTTCTCAACATCGTTTTCTAAGGCCAGGACAGCATGGCTCTTGGTCGGGTGATTCGGGGTACGCTTGGGCTTGTTATAGCCCGAAAAGGTTTCAGAGCCTTTCTTAATCATTTGCGCTTCTTTACCGTCTTAGCAGCAGCCTTGAATGATGCAGCAGTAGGCGCACCCTTCGTTCCTGGCTTGTTCATCTTCTCGCCCGACCCTGCTGCAATACGGGCGCGTTTGGCATGGATGTTTGCGTACAGACCCTTAGCCATGATTATTTCCTTTTCTTCTTGGCTTTGCTTGCAACCGACAGGGCAATGGCAACGGCTTGCTTATTCGGCTTGCCGGACTTCATCTCAGCACGAATATTCTTGGCAATGGTGGCTTGGGAGTAACCTTTCTTGAGGGGCATGACTAGTCCTTACTGTGGGATGAGAAAGCATATGACCATTATAGCCATCGTACCGCCAACTGCAATGTATGCCATTAAATCATACGCAAATTGTTCAAGTTTAGATTTTTTATCGTACATATCGCAACTCCTTTTCTACGCAGTAGTCAAAATAATAGTCCCAAATGTGACCAAGTTGTGTTGCAATCATGCCAGTAACAAAGGCCGTCTTTCGTGGTTCGTCATTCCAAAGGGCATTGAAGGTGTAATCAAGCGCCTTGTCGGTGTCGAACTTTGATTCGAACATTCCCCACCATTCATCAAATACAACTGACTTTGCATCTTCTGTGGCAAGCCATTCCAAAATCATTTCGCGTGATTTCTTTTCGCTGTATTCGCACACCGATTCTTCTGCTTGTTCACGGTCATGGTCGTAACCATCTTCAGGCGAAGAAATATTTGATTGGTCAAAGAACATACTGTAACTC
>Ga0208897_1001008_pt1 | contig 12029 bp, 14 predicted proteins | sample ColrivemetaGS697_FD_187594 | JGI IMG/M metagenome (GOLD analysis project Ga0208897, IMG submission 187594) | Estuarine microbial communities from the Columbia River estuary, USA - metaG S.697 (SPAdes) (version 2) | ecosystem: Environmental > Aquatic > Marine > Intertidal zone > Estuary | place...
GCCCAATAACGAGCATGTCTGCTTTGCTTTCCTGAGCATTAATGATTTTCAACATTTCATCGGATGATGCTAAATACAAGTCATCTTCAAACACAATGCTTGCTCCTGGAAATAGTTCCGTGATTGCTGCCCAAGTTTGACGCGTACGCATGGCACTAGAACACAAAACAAGCCCCACTTCAAAAGGGTGGGCTGCAAAAAAGCTTTTGAATTCCTGGAGTTGCTCCAGGCCTTCTGGGTCCAATTCTCGGTCAAAATCTAAGCCTGATGCGCTATTGGATTGCGTTTGTGCATGTCGAATGAGGTGTAGTTTCATGGTGTTATGGTTTACAATGTTTGGCCAATTGAAGACCCAAGCTTGCTGAATACAAATGAGCCCCTTCACAAGTCATGTGATGCGAGTCATAGAAATGTGCTGGGTTTTGGAAATTGGGCGAGCTCAGCACCTTAAAGCCGCGGTAAATCGGATCTAGGTAGAAGCGTTTGCCAAGTTCAGGATTGATATTCAAGATCAATTGAGTGCCATTGGCTTTGCAGAGTGCGGCAATGTCGTGGAGGGTTTCAAAATCTGAAATGCGCTGTGTTGTGGTAAGGGAGTCAAAGTGGGTGAGGGCGGGTTGATGAGAGCATACAAACCCTTTTTGGAGATAACTACCGTTGGTTGCGTCATCAATGATGTGGGCCTTTGAAGGAATGAGGCGTTTGGTATAAAAATAAAGGTAGCGCAACAGCAATTTGGCATTGGGATAGCGCAGCACCAACTGGGTTTTAAGCCACGGATGCAACCGCGAGTTGTAGACGAGGTCATGAGCAGATTCCAAGCCTTCGAGTGCTAGCACATCGGGGTAGATATCGAGCATAACGATGGCTAGTTTGGTTTTTTTGAAGGCCTCTTGGAGCAAAAAGTAGCTTATTTTAGGTGGCTGGCCACTACTGCCGTAGTTGAACCAATCCATATTCGTAGCCTTGTAAAGCAGGTGGGGGTTGATGTTCCGATAAGCTGTTGAGCTCCCGATAATGAGCCCGCGTTTGGAGGCGGGTCTTTGCTCAGCCCAGCTTTCAAATTCGTCTATACGGGCAAAACTGCTGCCCCAATGGGTCATGTGCCCTAAGGTTTTTTGCTCAAGTTTGAGCGTAAAGTTGGTGGAAAGCGCGATCAAGATGAGCCCTGCCAATACAAAACCTATAAAGGTCGCAAGCATTTGGAGTACTTTATGTAGGAATGCTTTCATCAGAACTGAAAATAAATGAAAGATTGATGACTGCCAAGTTTGAGCAGTACGGCGAGTGCCATTGTAAAATAGATACCGTTGCGTAAAATTCGGTTGGTAGGCACGCGCAAAGAGCGTTCGTCGTGGCGCAAATACCAGTCTAGTGCTAAGAGCAAAGCGGCCCAAGCCAAAACGCTGCCTCCTTGTATGCCACCGTGCATATGCCATTTGGTGAGGAGTGCTTGAAGGTAGCTTGCTGCATCGGGGAGGGTCTCTGCCCTAAAGAAAACCCAGGCAAAGGTTACAAAGCTGAAAGTAGCCAGCATTTGTCCTGCCTCCTTCAAGTTTGGATACCAGCGGTTTTGTGCCACCACGTCGGTCGTATGCTGACGGTTTCTATGGAGTAGGAGCAAGGGTAAAAATCCACAGGCATGGATAAACCCCCAGGCAATGAAATTCCAGCTGGCGCCATGCCAAAAACCACTAACCAAGAAAATAAGGAAGGTATTTCGGACCGCTTTTACCTTGCCAACTCTAGATCCGCCCAATGGAATGTAGAGGTAATCTCTGAACCAAGACGAGAGCGAGATGTGCCAGCGGCGCCAAAATTCGGCTACATCTCGAGAAAAGTATGGGAATTTGAAATTACTGAGTAGTTCAAAACCAAAGAGTTTGGCAGTGCCTAGCGCAATATCAGAATATCCAGAAAAGTCCCCGTAGATTTGAAAACTAAAACCAATAGCCCCTAGGAGCAGCGTAAAAGAATTAGCTTGGGAGGGGTCTTGGTAAATCTGGTCAACTATACCTGCAAGCGTATCGGCAATGACTACTTTTTTGAATAAGCCCCATAAGATGAGCCTGCAACCTTCCAGGGCCTGTCTGTAGCGAAAGGTGCGTGGTTTTTGTACCTGTGGCAATAAGTGGTTGGCCCTTTCAATAGGGCCAGCTACCAACAACGGAAAGAAACTCACAAATACAGCATAGTCCACAAAATTGCGCACTGGCTTTTGCTGCCCGCGGTAGATGTCAAAGACATAAGACATCCCATGAAAAGTGTAAAAGGAAATCCCAACTGGTAAGGCCACTTCCAAGAGCACCGGGTGGGTATGCAAACCCAGCAGTTCCAAACCTTCTTGAAATTGCAGTGCAAAAAAGTTGTAGTATTTGAATACGGCTAAAATACCTAGGTTATTGAGAATACTCAGCCACAAAAAGAGCTTTGCTTTTTTGCGATTTGGCGAGGCTACCCAAAAGCCATAGGCATAATCAAGTGCGGTACTGAGCATGAGCAGGCCCATGAATGCCCAGCTCCACCAGCCATAAAAAAAGTAGCTCGCTACTAAGATGAGTGCATTTTGCCATTTCAAGGATTGGTTAAAAACAAACCAATACAGCGCAAATACCAGCGGCAGAAATAAAAAGAATTCGAACGAATTGAACAGCATTTAGCCCAAAATTAGCAATTATAAGTTCGGGTTGAGCAGCTGGAGCTTTTCGATGTCGTTAAAGATAGGAAGGGTCAGGTGTTTTTCAAGTAACATGAGGTGCTCCATGCGATGGCAGTCTGAGCCCAAAAAATCGACGAGCCCTTTTTGAATGAGTTCTTCTGCCATTTTTCTGACACTTGGCCCGTAGTGACCCGTAAGCGATCCTAAATTGACTTGAATTTTGATGTTGCGGTCGCGGAGTTGCATTACTTTTTCAAAATTGCCGTGGTAGTAAGGGTAGCGCTCAAAATGAGCCAAAACTGGAATATAACCAGCTACCTGTAATTCAAAAAGCGCCTGTGCCTCGTACTGACTTGCGTGCAGCATACTGAATTCCATCAAGACATAGTTGTTGCCAAAACTCAAGAGTTCTTTGGCTTTGATTTTGGGCATGAGTGTTTCATCGCAGTAATATTCTGCAGCCGCATCTAGCTCAATTGGAATTTGGAGTCGTTGGATTTCTTGCCGAACCTCGGCAAGCCCTTTTAAAATGATTTGGGGCGTATTGGGGTGTACTTCGCCAAGGATGTGCGGTGTAGTGATGACTTTCTTATATCCCATTTGCGCAAATTTGTTGAGCATGGCAATGCTGTGCTCCATTGTTGGGGCGCCATCGTCTATGCCTGGAATGAGGTGGGAGTGCATATCTGCACCTAACTGACTTAAATCGAAAGGAAGTGTACGTTTTTTAGGTCCGAAAAGTGCTTGCAAAAATCCCATATTTACCTTTTCAAATACACGAAAAGTGCTTGCAAAAATCCCATATTTACCTTTTCAAATACATTTGCTTGTAATAATCCTGATAGGCGCCGCTCGTTACTTTCTCTACCCATTCTTGGTTGGCTAAGTACCAATCTACGGTGTGCTCAAGTCCTTTTTCAAAGGTAATGGAGGGTTTCCAGCCGAGTTCGGTTTCGAGTTTACTCGCGTCAATGGCGTAGCGTTTGTCGTGGCCGGCACGATCGGTAACGTAGGTAATGAGTTGTTCGGAGCTGCCGGTGGCGCGCCCAAGTTTGCGGTCGAGGAGGCTGCAAAGGAACCTGACCAGCTCAATGTTGGTCCATTCGTTGAGGCCGCCAACGTTGTAAGACTCGCCGAGGTGCCCGTTGTGGAAAATGGTATCGATGGCGCTGGCGTGGTCTTCTACCCACAGCCAATCTCTAATGTTGTCGCCTTTGCCGTAGACGGGCAGGGGCTTTTCATTGACGATGTTGTGGATCATCAGTGGAATGAGTTTTTCTGGGAAATGATGCGAGCCATAGTTATTAGAGCAATTGCTCATCTTGACGGGCAAGCCGTAGGTGTGGAAATAGGCGCGCACAAAATGATCCGACGACGCTTTGGAGGCCGAATAGGGGCTGCGCGGGTCATAGGCGGTTTGTTCGGTAAAGAGGCCTTCTTCGCCCAAACTGCCATAAACTTCGTCTGTCGAGACATGATGAAAAACATGCCCAGCTTCATTTTGCCAAGCAGCGCGTGCCGCTTCTAATAAATTAACCGTACCCACCACGTTGGTCAGTACAAACTCCATGGGGCCTTCAATAGAGCGGTCTACGTGGCTCTCTGCTGCCAAATGGATGACGTCGGTGATGTGGTGCTTTTCAAAAATGGCTTTCAGCGCTGCGGGGTCGCAGATATCGGCTTTCTCAAAACGGTAGTTGGGGGTGTCTGCTAAGTCGCTGAGGTTTTCGAGGTTGCCCGCATAAGTGAGCTTATCGAGGTTTACAATGAGGTAAGAAGGGTAGTTGCGCACCATTCTTCTGACCACATGAGAGCCAATAAAACCCGCTCCGCCCGTAATGAGTATGTGTTTTTGAAAGTTCATTGGACTGCTATTTAGCGTTGAGAAATATTTTGAGTGGCCTTCCATGCTGCAAAGGAAGGAAGTTCTGCATCTTTTTCAGATAAAATAATTTCGGTTGAGGGAATTCCCCAGTCTATATCTAATTCTGAATCATTAAATAAGATACCACCTTCATTGGTTTTACTATAGACGTTATCTACTTTGTAGGCAAAAATTGCGGTCTCACTGAGTACCACAAAGCCGTGGGCAAAACCTCTCGGGATAAATATTTGTTTTTTATTGGCCGCACTTAAAACAATTTTAAAATGCTGTCCAAAAGTATTCGAGTTAGGACGCAAATCAACAGCAACGTCGAGTACCTCTCCTTGTAATACACGAACTAACTTGGCTTGCGCATATTCTCCAGACTGAAAGTGCAGGCCGCGCAATACGCCTCTCGTAGATTGAGATTCGTTATCTTGTATAAATTGGGTAGGTGCTATGTGTGTGTCAAACCAATCTTGCTGATAGCTCTCCATGAAGTAACCCCTTTGGTCTTCGAAAACCTTAGGTTCGATTACCACTAGGTCGGCAATGGGTGTAGGCGTTAATTTCATTTGGAATAACGCTTGATTAAATATTGTCCATAGCCGGTTTTGGCCAAATCTTGGGCCAAGCGCAGCACTTGGGTTTTGTCAATGAAGCCCATCTCGTAGGCAATTTCTTCTAGGCAAGCAATTTTGAGGCCTTGGCGTTTCTCGATGGTCTGAATAAAACTAGAGGCCTCCAGCAAAGACTCGTGCGTGCCGGTGTCTAACCAGGCATAGCCGCGGCCCATGAGTTCTACTTGGAGGCGGTCTTTGGATAAGAACACTTCGTTGACTGTCGTGATTTCGAGTTCTCCGCGGGCCGAAGGCTTGATTTGCTGTGCCACTTGCACTACCTCGTTAGGGTAGAAGTAGAGCCCAACAACCGCATAATTAGATTTAGGATCGGTTGGTTTCTCCTCGATGGAAATGACCTTTCCCTCGACGTCAAACTCCGCTACACCATAGCGTTCTGGGTCTGCAACCCAGTAGCCAAAGACCGTTGCGGTTTGCTTTTGGCTCACGTTTGCTAAGGCGCTTTGTAAGAGTTTAGAAAGGCCCTGGCCATAAAAAATGTTATCGCCGAGTACCAAACAGACGTCGTCAGTGCCAATAAAATCTTTACCAATGATAAAAGCCTGGGCAAGCCCGTCTGGTGAAGGTTGTTCGGCATAGCTGAACTGAAGGTTGTTCGGCATAGCTGAACTTGATGCCGAGCTCTTCGCCAGTGCCGAGTAATTTCTTGAAGAATGGAAGGTCAATAGGCGTAGAAATGATGAGGATGTCTTTGATTCCGGCCAACATCAGTACAGAGATGGGGTAGTAAATCATGGGTTTGTCATAGATCGGCAACAACTGCTTAGACACCCCTTTTGTAATAGGATGCAACCTCGTGCCTGATCCGCCTGCTAAAACAATTCCTTTCATTTGCTTTTGAGTTAGTTCTTGTTATAAAGACCAATATTCAAGATCCGAAATTTGCCCGCGGTAAATGCCTTTGACGTCTACAAAGACGCCCTTTCCATCTTTGAGCAAAGTCTTGAAATAGGCCTCGTTGTATTGCATATATTCATGATGATTTACCGCCATGATAATGGCGTCGTAATCAGCGCGCAGCGCGGTGGTGAGGCCAATGCCGTATTCGTGCTGCATTTCTGCTGAGTCTGCATGGGGGTCAATGACGTCTACATTGATTTGAAAAGACTGGAGTTCTTTAACAACGTCTATGACCTTAGAGTTGCGAATATCTGAGACGTTTTCTTTAAAAGTAGCACCCATGACCAATACATGCGATTCTTGGATCATTTTGCCTTGGGCAATGATTTTTTTGGCGGTTTGCTTGCCAATATAAAAGCCCATGGAGTCATTGACATAGCGCCCTGAGTTGATGACTTTCGAGTGGTAGCCCACCTGCATGGCTTTGTGCACTAAGTAGTAGGGGTCTACGCCAATGCAGTGCCCGCCTACGAGCCCGGGGTAGAACTTCAAGAAGTTCCATTTGGTGCCGGCGGCCTCGAGCACATCAAAGGTGTTGATGCCGATTTTATTGAAAATAATAGAGAGCTCGTTTACAAGCGAAATATTGACGTCGCGCTGGGTGTTTTCGACAATTTTTTTACAAGCGAAATATTGACGTCGCGCTGGGTGTTTTCGACAATTTTGGCTGCTTCAGCCACTTTGATGCTCGTGGCGCGGTGCACACCAGCAGCTACTACCAATTCGTAGGTTTTGGCAATTTGGTCTAAAGATTCCGCGCAGCAGCCCGATACAATTTTGATGACGTTTTGCAGCGTATGTTCTTTATCGCCGGGGTTGATGCGCTCTGGCGAGTAACCCACCATGAAATCATCTCTGAACTTGAGCCCAGAGGCTTCTTCTAAGATGGGAATGCAGTCTTCTTCGGTACAGCCGGGGTATACGGTAGATTCAAACACCACGTAGTCGCCTTTCTTCAGGACCTGCCCTACGGTGCGGCTCGCACCAAGCAAAGGCTTGAGATCGGGGAGGTTGGTTTCGTCTATAGGGGTTGGCACCGCAACAATAAAAAATGTAGCCTCTTGAAGGTCGTCGATGTTGCATGTAAAGTGGATGTCACGGTCTTGGAAATCAGCAGCGCTGAGCTCGCGGCTCGGGTCTTCGCCGCGTTGCATCATAGCTACGCGCTGGGCGTTGATATCAAAGCCAATGACGCTGATGCGCTTGGCAAATTCTAGGGCTATAGGCAAGCCCACGTAACCGAGGCCAATGACGGCTAGTTTGGAATCTTTTTGGAGAAGTTGGTCGTAGATCATTTTTGGGCGTCTCTTACTTGATAAATGCGTTCGATGATATCCACCACCTTGAGGCCCTCTAGGGCATTGGTAGTAGGAGCAGTGCGGCCATTGAGGGTGTCGATGACGTTGCTAATAATGTAGTTGTGGTTGGCAGCTGAGCCTTTGTAGGGACCGTAGTCGTTGCCTGGGTTGGTAGGGGCAAGTTCGGGCATTTCATAGCCCGCAATGTTGCAAACCTCTACTTCGTTCATGTATTGACCACCAATTTTTACAGAACCGTTCTGACCAATGATGGTCATGGAAGATTCTAAATTCTGGTTGGCCACAGAAGTGGAATAGTTGAGGCTGCCCATGCCACCATTGATGAAATCAAAGCTCACAAAGCCGGAGTCTTCAAAATCGGTGTACTCTTGGTGGTTGAAGTCTGAAAACTTGCCTTGGATATTTTGGATGTCTCCAAATAGCCAATACATGATGTCAATGAAGTGGCTGAATTGCGTAAAGAGCGTGCCTCCGTCGAGGTCTTTGGTGCCCTTCCAGCCGCCTGCTTTATAGTAGCGCTCGTCGCGGTTCCAGTAGCAGTTGAGCTGCACCATGTAGATGTCGCCAAGTACTTTTTTTTCGATGAGGTCTTTGATCCAGACGCTCGGGGGCGAGTAGCGGTTTTGCATCACGCAGAAAACTTGCTTAGACACCTGCAAAGATTTGTAAATGATTTGCTCACAGCTTTGGGTAGTGAGCCCCATCGGTTTTTCACACACCACGTGTTTTTTGGCCGCTAGTGCCTTGAGTGCTTGCTCGGCGTGCAGACCGTTGGGCGTACAAATGTTAATGACGTCATAGTCTAAGTTACTTGCTAGCAGCTCGTCAATGGAAGAGAAAAAAGGAACGTCGAAGTCTTGGGCCCCGCAGGCTTCTTGGCCGCGCGGGTCTACGAGCGCTACGAGTTCGCCTTCTGCGTCGCGGCGCACCATTTCGGCGTGGCGTTTGCCGATATGTCCGGCGCCCACAATGGCAAATTTGATCTTACTCATGTATTTTGTTTACGTTTCCGTTGTTTAATGCGTATTGTTCGCCGCTTTCTGGGCAAGTGGCGCGGCCTTCGGCGTCAAAATGCAGGCGGTGCCCGTATTCAGAGATCCAGCCGAGTTGGCGTGCTGGGTTGCCCACCACGAGTGCATATGGCGGCACGTGTTTGGTTACTACGGCACCTGCGCCAATAAAGGCATAAGCGCCGATGTCATGGCCGCAAACGATGGTGGCGTTGGCGCCTATGCTGGCTCCTTTGCCTACCCGCGTTTGCAGATAGCTGTCGCGGCGGTTGACGGCGCTGCGCGGATTGATGACGTTGGTAAATACCATGGAGGGCCCTAAAAAGACGTCGTCTTCGCAGACAACACCCGTGTAAATACTTACGTTGTTTTGGACCTTTACGTTGTTGCCGAGCACTACGCCGGGTGAAACCACCACATTTTGGCCAATGTTGCAGCGTTCACCAATTTGGCAATCGGGCATGATGTGCGAAAAATGCCAAATTTTACTGCCTTCGCCAATGTGGCAACCGGCGTCAATGACTGCTGTTTCGTGGGCAAAATAACTCATTACTTGATTTGGTATTTGTCAAAATTAGCGTGGTCTGTTTGGCGCAGTTCTTCTGGGCTCAGGCTCTTGAAATAAGCGTAGGTGCGCTTGAGCCCTTCTGCGCGGTCTATTTGCGGTTCCCAGCCTAGAAGCGCTTTGGCTTTGCTGATGTCTGGTTGGCGCTGTTTGGGGTCGTCTACGGGGAGGTCTTTGTAGATTACTTTTTGGTTGGTGCCGGTGAGCTTGATGATTTCTTCGGCAAATTGGCCAATGGTAATTTCATCGGGGTTGCCAATGTTGACGGGGTCGGGGCAGTCGGAGTGCAGGAGGCGCACAATGCCTTCTACGAGGTCGTCTACATAGCAAAACGAGCGCGTTTGGGAGCCATCGCCAAAAATGGTAAGGTCTTCGCCGCGCAAAGCTTGGCCAATAAAAGCGGGTAGCACGCGGCCAGGGTAGCACGCGGCCATCGTTGAGGCGCATGCGCGGGCCGTAGGTATTGAAGATGCGCACAATGCGGGTCTCGAGGCCATGGTAGGTGTGGTAGGCCATCGTGATGGCCTCCTGAAAGCGCTTTGCTTCGTCATAAACGCCGCGCGGACCAACGGGGTTCACGTTGCCCCAATAGCTTTCTGGCTGCGGATGCACACTCGGGTCTCCGTAGACCTCAGAGGTGCTCGCAATCATGAGGCGCGCGCCTTTGGCTTTGGCCAAGCCCAAGCAGTTGTGGATGCCTAAAGAGCCCACCTTAAGCGTTTGGATCGGTATTTTGAGGTAATCTATAGGGCTGGCTGGCGAGGCAAAATGCAAGATGTAGTCTAGCGAACCTGTAATATGGATGAATTTGGAGACGTCGTGGTGGTAGAACTCAAAATTAGCCAAGGGGAAGAGGTGCTCAATATTTTTAAGCTGCCCGGTAATGAGGTTGTCCATGCCAATGACGTGATAGCCGTCTTTGACAAAACGATCGCACAAATGCGAGCCTAAAAAGCCGGCGGCTCCGGTAATGAGTACGCGTTTCATTGAGTTCTTAAAATTGTTTTTCGGCCAATACTTTCATAGTAAAACCCTTTTTGGGTGAGCTCTTCCAAATCATAGAGGTTTCGGCCATCAAATATAACGCTATCTGCCATGAGGTCTTTCATGGTAATGAAATTAGGGTTTCTGAAAATGCTCCACTCGGTACAAATGAGCAGCGCGTCAGCTCCTGCCAAAGCAGCATATTCGTCTTTGGCATAGCTGATTTGCTCGCCAAAAATGCCTTTGACGTTTTCCATGGCCTCAGGGTCATAAGCCGTAACGTTAGCGCCTGCAGCTAGCAAAGATTTGATCATATAAAGGGCGGGTGCCTCCCGGATGTCGTCGGTGTCTGGCTTAAAGGCCAGGCCCCAGACGGCAATTTTTTTACCCTTGAGGTCTCCGCGAAAGAAGTTTTGGATGCGTGGCAGTAAAATGGTTTTTTGGTCTTCATTGACTTCCATAACCGCTTTTAATATTTTAAACTCGTAGTAGTGGTCGGCGCCTGATTTGGCCAGGGCCTGCACATCTTTGGGGAAGCAAGAGCCGCCGTAGCCAATACCTGGGAATAAAAAGCGCTTGCCGATGCGGTTGTCGGCGCCAATGCCGATTCGAACTTTATCAACATCTGCACCCACTACCTCACAGAAATTGGCAATTTCATTCATAAAGGTAATTTTGGTAGCCAAAAAGGAGTTGGCGGCATATTTGGTGAGCTCCGCTGATTTTTCGTCCATGAAATAAATAGGGTTCCCTTGGCGCACAAACGGCTTGTAGAGGCTCTCCATGATTTTAGCGGCACGCTCGTCTGAGCAGCCAATTACCACGCGGTCTGGCTTCATGAAATCAGAAACCGCGTATCCTTCTCTCAAAAACTCAGGGTTTGAGACCACCGCAAAAGGCACTTTAGCGTTGGCGGCAATAGCAGCCTGAACGCGCTCGGCGGTGCCGACCGGAACCGTACTTTTGTCTACGATTACTTTGTAGTCGGTAAGTATTTGGCCGAGTTGGTCGGCAACGCCTAGAATATAAGAAAGGTCTGCAGAGCCGTCTTCTCCCGGAGGGGTTGGTAGGGCCAAAAAGATGATTTCGGCATCTTGGATGCCTGCGGCGAGGTCGGTAGTGAAGTGCAGGCGCCCCGCTTTGATGTTGCGCTCAAACAATACGTCGAGCTCGGGCTCATAAATCGGAATTTGCCCCTGCTTCATTTTTTCTACCTTCTGGGCGTCGATGTCTATGCAAGTAACCCTGTTGCCTGTCTCGGCAAAACAGGTTCCGGTAACAAGGCCTACATAGCCGGTGCCCACTACTGCAATGTTTTTCATTTGAAAAAGGATTGAACGTGTTGAATAATATAGTCGAGCTGTTGCTCGTCCATTTCGGTGTGAATAGGCAAGCTGATTACTTGCTGGCAAAGGGCTTCGGTAAGCGGCAGCTGCAGGTCTCCTAAGTTGAATTTGCCAAACATTTGTTGGCGATGCGCCGGAATTGGGTAATAGATCATGCTCGGGATGCCCGCAGCTTTGAGATGCGCCTGAAGGGCGTCGCGGCTGTGGCTTTTGAGCTTGAGGGTGTATTGGTGAAATACATGCCGAGAGTCGGCGGCTCTGTAAGGGATCTCTACGCCTGGCAACTGCGCAAAAGCAGCGTCGTAGGCTGCGGCCACGCTGCGGCGGGCATCTATGTAATTGTCTAGTTGGCGCAATTTGATGCGCAAAACGGCAGCCTGGAGGGTATCTAACCTAGAATTGCAGCCCACTATGTCGTGGACGTATTTTTGTTCTTGGCCATGGTTGGCAATCATTTTGATTTTCTTGGCTAGCTCGGCATCTTGGGTGTAGAGTGCGCCCCCGTCGCCGTAGCAACCCAGGTTTTTGCTCGGGAAAAAGGAGGTGCAGCCGATATGGCCAATAGTGCCGGTCTTGACCTTACGGCCGTCGGTGAGGTGGTAGTCCGAGCCTATTGCTTGGGCGTTGTCTTCAATGACAAAAAGCCCGTGTTTTGTAGCGAGTTCCATGATGGTGTTCATGTTGGCCGCTTGACCATAGAGGTGCACAGGTACAATAGCTTTGGTGCGGGGCGTAATGGCC
>Ga0208897_1001009_pt1 | contig 12028 bp, 15 predicted proteins | sample ColrivemetaGS697_FD_187594 | JGI IMG/M metagenome (GOLD analysis project Ga0208897, IMG submission 187594) | Estuarine microbial communities from the Columbia River estuary, USA - metaG S.697 (SPAdes) (version 2) | ecosystem: Environmental > Aquatic > Marine > Intertidal zone > Estuary | place...
TATAAAGTACAGCACTATAGACTTTGAGTATAAATACCTTTAGCACACAGTATACGACCCGGTGGACAGTATAGTCGATTCGCGTAGAGTTATAAACGCTATGTAGTATAAAATAGAGCACCGTGAGCTCCTTACTGTGTGCAAACAATCCTATTAAATCGTCAACCGCTTCGTTAGGCACCGTACGGCGTGTCGTTAGCTACCGTATGACACGGTGTGTGTAGAATTTTTCTGTTAGGAGAGTATAGTAACTGTGTACTTGAATGGTGTAATTTTTTGCGCACTACCGCTTTGCGGCTTTGGCGGCGCTGACCCTGCGGGCTTGTTTGGCTCTAGCGGCGACTCACCAACATCACTTGACTTAGAAATACATCTGCAACTGCGCTAAGGACGCTTTCTGTGCGGTTTGCTTTTGCAATACCGTCCCATGCTGTTATCAATGTGTCCATGTGTACTTTAGTAGTTGGATCAATTTTTAAACCAGCTAGGAATGCTTGTGTATCTACTAGCAAGAGATAGGTCTTTAAACTGTCGCTGTTTCGCGTTGCTATTATCTCTTGCCAGTATGTTTTGCCACTTGAGCTTTTGGTCTGCTGTGCAAACTGTTTGAAACTCATACTGCCTGACTTGGGTCTTGGCAATGGCGGGTTAGTAGGATTTTGAGGATTTGCACTTGGTTGTACAGGTTCTACTGGCACAACAGGTGGTTTGGGTTTTTTAACCAAAGGTGCAAAACTTCGTACAAATGTACCATCGTAGTATCGCACATCCAAATTACTCCAGTCTGATCCTACTGTTTGTACAACTAGGTCAAACAGTGTTTGTAGGTTGTCTGCTATTTTGTTCCATTCCACTTGTGTAGTGCTAGAGCCGCGTGTCATCTTGCCGGCTAGTTCAAAAGGTGCCCGGTACTTCCACTTGTAGCGGCTGCTGCTTGTTAATGTTTCAAGACCTTTTTTAACATCTACAAAGTGGCCTTTGCCGAGATTGTTTCTAACTACCTCCACTTCATCATAGAGTTTCTTCCAATCTCCGTCTGCGCCTATAGTACCTATTGCATAATCGTCCAGTGCTGAACCAAGTTTCATAATATTAGCAAGCATGCCTCCTCTGTACTTTAAGGTATCCCAAGCAGTATAGTATTCTTTTATCCAAGGCTCGAGTCTAAAGTTTCTATTACCGTCTTTGAGTGTAGCAAGTTCACCATCGGGCAATTCTCCTGTGGTAGGTTGTTTCATCTTCTGCTCAAGATAATCTTTGACTACGTTGTTCACTTCGTTGTATAGATCTGACCAATACTGCGCTTTTCTGCCACCTAGACTAGGATGTTTTAAAAATTTGGAACGTGATGGGCTGTTGTCTAGATCAGGTTCTTGCACAGAATATATCATAGCATGTTCGGGGCTGCGGTCATTCGCACCACGATAACTTCCTTTATTAAACTTGCCATAACCGTCTTTCCATTTTGTGCGTAAGTCCGAAGGCATAAGATTGTTTAACTCTGGAAGTTCGCTTATGACTCGAAAACCTCTATGTCTCAGTTCATGTGATACTGTGGTAGCGGTGTCTAATCTAGCATTAGGATCCATTAATCTTCTGTACACTGTTTTTAGTTCATCAGTTGCAGCAGTATAACTACCCAAGATTTGGGGTGTCATTTCATCCCAAGGTTCTGAGATACCAAAACTTTTAGCAATACTTTCTGGTGAATGTTTTCCTAAATAGCCTAATCTCACCACTGCATCAATACCTTCAAACTTGGAAGCGACACCAGATGTGGCTGCTATCTCAAGATTTTTGCGTAGATTGTCTACTAGTAATGTTGCATTACCTACTTCGGTGATTATTTCTTTGTATCTCATGTTGTATTTAGTATCGTATAAATAATCACATGAAGATATTATATATAGCAGTTGTTGCATCATGCTTGGGTGCATGTACTATAGCACAAGAAGACAACAGTGTGGTCACAGCACAACCTTACATAGGATTGCAAGAAAGATCACATAGAGAAGAATTAAAGGAACTGTTGGATGTAGATCCTGTGCGTACAGAATGGTGTGCAGCATTTGTCAACAGTGTGTTGGAAATAGATGGTATTCCCAACTTAAACGATCAGACCAAGTATCCGCCGCTGATGGCTAGAAGTTTTTTGCATTGGGGTGAGCGTGTAGAACGTGAGGATATACAACGTGGCGATGTTGTGATCTTTCCAAGAGGCAATGCAGGATGGAAAGGACACGTAGGATTCTACGTTGACAGTCAGATGCACAACGGCAAAGAGTATTGGATCATACTAGGCGGTAATCAAAGCAACGAAGTAAGATATGATTTCTATAGTCCTAACAGAGCGTTAGGTGTTAGACGCTGGTAATCCCTTCAACATCAACAGGCGAACCTGTGGCTTGCCATTGTTGGATTTGTTGATATATGTACTGATGATTGTGTGGGTTAAAATGGTTAACTCTGGTGTCAAGTCCTACACCCGTGTAGCTGGGATCATCCAGTTTACTCAACTGCATTAAACCCACACTTGGCATTGTGATGCTGCTGTTGCATAGTTTGAGTGTGTCTGCTAGTGGTGTTAGTGCTGGCCAATACAGTGTACGTTTAAAATGATGTGCTAGTGTTGCAATCGCACTGTAGTACATAATCTGTCTATTCTGTTGCCATCTATCAGTCATATACCAGTTGACTGCATTTCTAGCAAACTGTTGACTTTTGTGTCTAAGTTCGCCGGTGGCTATTCTACTTAGATGCACTTGTTCGCTAGGGTCTTTGTAGCAGTCAAGATCCAATCGTTCAATACTACTACTAATAAAGATTAGGTTAGTGTCTGAGGTATTGTTGTGTAGTATATAATCAGTTAATCTACTGAGACTCCAATCAGGCCCAGTACCTGAGAGTGCTAGGTTTTCCACAGTGTTGTGTTGTTTGAGCAGATGAGGCCATGCTAGTTGATCGCATTTTTTATCTGCACCTTCTACAGGCCACAGCGGATCTGCAAAGCTGTCGCCAAATATAACAATCTTATTCATTTCCTAGTTGTCCTAAGAAACTCCTTAATGCTGTACTGTCTGCTTCGGCACGTATCTTTCCAACACTTGCGCCTTTGTTGGGTTCTTCTGTGTTGACTGTTTGATTGTTGCGTTGTATCTGATCAAGTACATTACTACCACTGGTTTGTGAATTTGCACTACTATAGTCACCTTGATCGTCTTCACCCAAGTCTGTGATGCGTAAACTGTCTACATTAAAATCTAAATCAACCTTCATACCAACGCCACTACTACTACGTGTTTTCATAAGCTGGATCTGATAACGTCCTCTTTCACGCATTGCTCTACTTGTAAAGATACCAATCAAGTTGTCTGCTGTGTTGATCTTAGATATACCTCCGGAGATCATACTGTGGTCAAACTCAATCTCTTCAACAGCACTACGGTTCAGCTGCGATGCTGTAACAAAAATAGTATTAAGTTCCATTGCCAAGTTGCGTAGTTCTTCTGATACATACTTGTCCTTTACAAACAAGTTCTCTGCACTGATCTTTGTACCAATAGGATGCATAAGATCCAAGTAGTCAATCAGTAGTACATCAATCTTCTTGCCTGTTTTGATCTCATACTCTTTCAAGTATGCACGTACATCGTTTGCAGTCTTGCCCGATGGCATATACTTGACTTGGAATGCACCTGACTTCTTGCCAATCATCTTAACTTTAAGTTGTACATCATCAATGCTTTTAAAAATATCTCTACTAGGAATGTCTGATACCATACTGTCAAGACGCATACTAACCAAGTTCTCACTAAGCTCAAATGTCAAGTACATCACGTTGAGTCCTTGCAAACACCAGTTCACACCCATGTTGGCTAAGAACAAACTCTTGCCACTACCCGAACCGCCTGCAAAGATGTTGAGCTCGCCTCTATTGAATCCGCCAAACAGTTTCTTATCTAGTGTAGGCCAGCCTGTGCTGATTTGTCCGTTCTTGTCTTTGATTGCTTCTAGTCTGCTTTTTGGATCCAAGAAGTAATCTGTGCCCAAGTCTTTTTGCAAGCCAATCTGTACAGCTTGCTTAACCAAGTCTTCACAAGCACCGTACTCGCCTTTTTCAAGTAAGTCTGCGCTTTTAAGAATAGCACTTTCTAGTGCTTTGTGTTTGCTAAATGTTTCAAAGTCTTGCAACAACCAATCATAATGATTCTCAGCTAGGTCGCCTGGGTGTTTCAAGTCGCTTTGTGTAGCAGCATTAACCATGTCAAATGTGGGCAATGCACTGTGTTCATCTACATAGCCCTTGATAAACTTTGCAGGCTCTACCAGACGTCTGTCAAATGCTTCAGGTTCAAACACACCTTGACAGCGCACAAAGCTCTCGGCGTCTGTCATAAACATTTCTAGATATACTTTTTGTATATCATATCCGTAGTCTGTGTTTTGTCTAGTTGTCATTCTTTGCTTCCGTGATATGAGATTGCGCTTTTACTTGTCCACATGTCTTACAGTATCTTATTATAACACAAAACTTGTGATTGTCAACTTCTATTATTTCTCGATGTTCCGTCTGTATTACGTTGTTGCAACAGCCGTGCATTAGTACCAGCCCATTAACATTCTTGTTTCTTCAGGAACCATTTCAACACTAAACGGCGGATCAAATACTAGTTCTCTATTTACTGTTTCAACGCCGTCTAGTCCACCTACTGCTTCTTCGATGCCTTCGCATATCTCGTCAGCAAACGGACACATCATACTTGTCAGTGTGTGTTTAACATGTACATGTGTGCCTTCGCAATGTACTTCGTAAATCAACCCAAGATCCTGTACACTTAGGCTTACTTCAGGATCGTATACTTCTCGTAATGCTTCTCTCACTGCTTCTTCTGTGATCATGTAAATACCTTTACTCCATAGTGTGCTTCAAACTCTTGTGCGTCTTCTACTGTGTTTACAATAGGCTTGCCTTTGATGTTAAGTGATGTATTCAACAATATAGGACAACCTGTCTCTTCATACCAACGTTCTAACAGTTTTCTAAAGCCCACGCTTTGATTAGCAGAAACTGTCTGTACCCTAGAGGTGCCGTCCCCGTGGATGATTGCAGGTAATCCAGGATCCGTGCAAGTTGCAGTGTATTGCATGAAGGGGCTGACATATCCGTCGAAATAGGCAGATGCATGTTCCTCCAATACTGCTGGTGCAAAAGGTCTAAACTTCTGTCTACGTTTGATCTCATTGACTCGGTCTTTGATGTCGGTACCTCGGGGGTCTGCAAGTAAGGAGCGGTGTCCAAAAGCTCTGGGCCCAAATTCTGCCCTGCCACTGGCAACACCGCAAATACCAGTAGTAAGCAACTCATGTAGAACTTCTTCAACGGGATAATCTCCTTCTATGTTGTAGCCCATAAACGCATGAGGCATAGGCATAAACTCTTTCCTGTGCGCTAGTACAGCACCTATAGCTGACCCTGCATCACCCGGGTTGGGCATAATCCATACATCGTTCCAATCACTCTTGATGCCACCGTTGGCACTACAGTTTAGAGCGCACCCTCCCATCAACACTAGGTTACCCGATGGTGATTTCCATCTAGCCCAGTTACTGATGTACTTCAATATGTACGCATATATTGCTTGTACAGCAGCCGCTATATCAAACATGTCCTGCTCTGTGGTAAGGTCTGGTCTCCACCAACTGCACCCCCTATGTAAGTTGTGCTTGAGCTTGACTGTGGGTGTGTTAAAAAATATTTGTTTAAAGGTATCGTCGTCCATCGGGTGGAAAAAATCATGTAGTATCTCGTTGAAGAACCTTAGGGGGTCTCCGTATGCTGCCATGCCCATAAGGATATATTCGTCCTCTTGTGGCTTTAGTCCTAGTCTCTGCGTGAACGCGGAGTACCATAGTCCCACGGAATGTGGGTACCCTTGAGAGTAGATCTTTTTGAGTTTGTTGTCGGCTCCGTTCCAAATAGTGAGTGTTTGAAATTCACCGATACTGTCAATAACAACAACAGTGGCTTCTGTAAAAGGACTAGTATAAAAACCGGCAGCAGCATGGGCAAGGTGATGATCAGTATACTTAATAGGAGCAGATATACCATACTGTCGAAGATAACGATTAACATTATTTTCGGCCAACCGAAGTCCTTGTCCAGCTCGAATCTGTCTAAGAGTTTTTCTAAAGGGTCTTTCGTACCAAATAACTTCATCTGGTTCTCCATATTGTTTAGCGTAATCAATCAACGCTGTATTTAAGTGTGCATCATTCTTAACACCACTAAATCGTTCACTGTGACTAGCAAACTCTAGTCCGTCGTCTGTGAACACTGCTAGTGCTGCATCGTGACTGTTTGCACTGATTCCCCATGTAATCATAGTATTTGTAATACCTCTTCAGCACCATTAGCAACATTCTTTTGCCACGTGTCTGCTTGATGAGGCGTACCTACATAGTCAGTTATGTATTTATAACATGTAAACTGTACATTCATGCGCTTGCATACATGTGCAATAGCATACGCTTCCATGTCAACTACTTGAATATTGTTTTCTACTAGCCAAGGTTCAAGCTCGTGTACAAACTGATCACCTGTTCCTAGTGTAAGACTAGGTGTCATGTCAGGCGAAAAGTCAAGGTAAGGCAAGCCCGCTTCAAACGGCGTAACGCCTCTTGGTGCTTGTGGCTCTGCATTCATATCACGCTGTACAAACTTTGTAATACGATGCATACCTGTTAACTCGGGTAAACACGACCCTACAGTACCGTAGTTGTATACTTCAGGATGAAATCCTAAACTGTGTGCTTCTGCAATAGCCTGTGTTGCTGCAAAAGCTGCATTAACTTTGCCTACTCCTGTATAAACTACTTTATAATCATTGGGTGCTTGTTTGTAAGGAAGCTCTGCTTCAAGGGCTACTAATAATATACGATATCTCATTTGTAAATAAACGGATCCTTTTTGCGTAGTTCTTTTAATCTTTTTCTAAAACGCATTTCTTCTTTGATACGTGTATAAGGCCATATAATAAATGACCAAATGTTTTTTAAGTAAACCATTTTTTTGCTCTCAATCTAATCTTTAATGTGCCGCTTTCAGCAGCATTTGCTATACTGTACAATGTATATAGTCTGCCATATCGTTGTACAGCATCGCCTATATCGTTTATATCGTTATCCCAGTCTGGTAAACTAACACTCCATCCTAGTTCGATAGCACGTTCGACAAGTTTACTGCCTGCATGATCTCTATCAGGAACAACAATAACATCTTTATTTAATCTATTAAGCAACAATGCCTGGGCATCATTGATTTCGCTTCCGCCCAGCGCACAACCATCTACATGAATAGCATCTACTTGTCCTTCGCATAGAATAGCAAATACTTTGTTATAACTTTGATCGTCTAATCCGTATACAAACCCAGGCTGTGTTTCTGTAAGATACTTGGGCTTTTTGTCTGCTGCAATAGTTCTAGCAGTCCAACCTACAATACGTTTCTCGTAGTAGAACGGAATAATCAGTCTGTCACGATATGCTAGGCTTGGGCTCCAATAGTAATCAGTATCATCTAAGTTTAGATTACGTGCAGCCATGTACTCAACAACTGCTATACTAAACTTGTTGAACTCTGCTATGTCTGTAATCTTTACAGCATCTGGAGGCAATGGCACAGTTTCAAACGTAGGTATTTCTATCTTACGCTCTGCAACCTCTACACCTTCGTTTATACGCATTACATCAAACGTCAGCTTCGTTATTGTATCGTCACTACAGTTGAGCCACTGTAGCAGCTTACGCAGCTTCTGTGACACCGGTCTACCTGGTTGCCAGCTTGCTTTGTATCCGCAGTTGAAGCAGTGATAGCTAACTGTATCACCTTCTGAAATAAGTCCTCCGCGGCCACGTTTATCTGCTGAGTTACCTGTGTGATGGCAGCAGGGTGCATTGAAGCTAGTCCACCCACTAGGAGTAGTCTTACGCTTGCCAGGAAGGTGTGCTGTGATGACGTCAGATACAATGCTCATGCTATTATTATAGCATCAATATTCTGCTTGTCAATCAGTTTCTAACGAGTATTTTTGAAATCTTGTCTGTTGGATTTGTTTCTGTATAGAAGCGTAAGTGACTAAACACTCCATTAAAGTTTACTGGTGTAGGTTCAGTTTCTGTTCCGTCAAGTGTTACTGTAGTAATATTTGCCCAAGATGTATTAAGGGTTACTTGATTTTCAAGTGTGCCTTGTACTACAATATCTCCAGCAAACTCGTTTGTATAAAATACTGCGGTATGTAGTGCAATATTACCATTAAGTCCAGGCTGTGCATCTAAACTCTCAGTGCTCCAATCTTCTGGTTCTGCTTGATCACTTACAAACCCATTTATACTGTAAGTATCTAATGGTCCTGGAAATGCAAACCCATCAATAAAGATAGTTCCCTTTGCTTCAAAATGTGCTTCGCTATATGTTAATGTTTTTGCACCGGTACTGTCTACAAGATAGATTGCATACTTTGCATATTGTTGTTTTAGATTTAACAAATCGTTTTCAGTTACATTTATAGTAAATACACCTTTTTGCGCATTTGTTTGAAATGTAATACTAGTACCAGCCGGAACAGCAGCTGAAGAGCTTTTGTTTAGTGTTACTGTATTTCCTGCTATTGCACTCACTAACGTATTACGTTTAATATAGGTTCCAGTAACAGTTTGACCAACAGCAATACCACTAGTACTACTAAACTCAAGTGTTGTATCGGCTGCGCTTTCAGCTGCACTTGTAGTTTTAGATACTACATCATCTAACACAGTACCATCGTGTTCAACAACCAAGTTGTTGTTCTCGTCAAACATCATAAACTTAGGTGTGTAGCCTGCAAGACTAACTGGTTTCTGATCATGGTTCTTAACTTCAAAATGTAGTAAGTTGTCTATACCTCGATAAACATTTAGGGTTTTTTGATACACTGGTCTATACTCCGTTATGAATCCTGCCAGATTGGCAACGATGGTAACTTGGTTCTTTGCTAAATATCTATAAGTTTTCTGCATCGGCGGGACCTTTTTTATATAAGTATTTATGGTATGTTATTAAAAGATATTGAACAAAAATTCCCTTTTCTAAGCGTAGTAGCTTACGGCGGCAATGAATATGTAGGAATTATTGTTAATCAAGATGTAACAGTAACAACCATGTATCTATACACTAAACTCAAAACGTCGGCACACAAAGAGTTATTGATTGAACTTGGTGAAATATGGTGGTGGGAATCAAATAGAATGATTCCTATTAATATTTTCTTGCGTAAAGAAATACAAGATATTAGTTACAGTCTAATGACAATGAATACCAAAGATGTTAAAGTTATTGTTGGACCATGCGTTAATCTAAACAATCTAACTATAAAACGTATCAAACGTAAAAGTGTTCAAGTTATGCGGAAGCCTGCTCGCTAAGTTGCTCACACAATAAATTCATATGCACTACACACGCTACTGCATAACTTACTGCGTGTGCTTTCTTAAAGTAATAACCTTCCTCAGGTTTACTCCAAACTTCCTCCATTATTGTATTCCAACTTTCATTTGCTAGATATCTTTTGGCTGGTCTAATGATTGCTAGTGTTGCTGCTAGTTGTTCTACTGAAGTAGGTTTTAGTACTTTTAGTAACTCGCTGTGTCCGTTAAGATGAAACACTGTATTACTAAAGTCTGCATGTTCTAACAGTTCCCAGATAGGTTCTTGTTCCATTAGTTGTGCTAGGTGTGTTTCGTTCCTAACGTCTTTGTATATGCTTACGTTAAGGAAGTCTAGTTTAAAGTAGCCACGTTCGTCTGCGGTCTTGTGTTCAACTGTGGCCAAGTTGTCAATAGGATTATGTGGAATCTCTGTAGCATAGATTCCTGTGTTGTGCTTCTTGCCTGTGTCTAGTTTTGCCACACGATGCTTGAGCTGAGATAATATAATATCTCTGTCTGCAAAGTCTATATCAATATCAGGCATCAGTTCTCTTCCAAAAATATCCGTCATTGGATTCTGGTATAACACCAATATACTCTAACCCAGTTTCCATGTCAACTAGTTTGTACTTGCCAGGACATTTTGTTTTAACAACTAATACTACAGGTATATCCAATGCTGGTACTTCGGTGCCATCTAGTAGTTTTCGATTCATTATAGTTGTGCTTCCTTTGCAACCTGTTTTACTAGTTCAACATCACGTGGGTTACGTTTAAATCGCATTGCCCAATGACTTGGTTCTAGTACTGTGCCTAACATAGTTAACTGTTCGTCATTAAAATTATTTAGTGCAGCTTTACCTGTTTTGCAGTTTAATACTAACCACGGAGATATTTTACCGTCTCTAATATCCCAAGTGATTCTATTTGTACTAGCACCTGAAAAATAATTATTATACAAACTGTTATTTTCTTTTGCCCATTTTACCATAGTATCAATACTACGTTCGAGTGCAGTCTGTACGCCTTCTTTACGAATAAGCTCGTTGGCATATTTTTCATACATTTCTTCTCTACACCAGTGATCAAGTTTTACATTACTAGTAACAACATAATCGATATACTTATCAGGATAAAGGGGACGAACATTATTAACAAAACTTCCAAACTTAACAAAGGCATTATAAAAACTACTCTTAACAAACTCTTCGTATGATTTTTCTTTTTTATTACCTGCACTTAATATATAAAATCTTTGGAATGCATACAATCCAACTTGTACACGTTTTTCATCTTTTTGTAGCCAACGTCTTTTTGGCTCACACATGTGGGCAATAAGAGTACTCTCTTTTGAATAACTTTTATTACAGTATTCACATGTATATTTAGATGTCAACTTTTTCGTATCCGTGATCTTCTGCAAGTTGCTTGATTTCTTTTTTTGTAGATATTCTAGCAAGTGTTTCGACCTCATCAAGTTTCATATTAGGATATATTTGTGATAATAGTTTTACTGATTTACTACTATCGTCTTTCTTTTTCTTTAGTCCGATCCACGGATGGAACTGTTGTTTTCCTGTATTGCCTGCAACGCACAACAACTGCCACTGTAGTTTAATGTGATTTGTGCCGCCTAATACATTCCAGTTTTTATTATAGTATTCATTTACTTTAAAAACTGCTAGTGCTGTTTTTTCAAAGTTGCCTTTGACACTACTTATGTATCTGTTAAGATTCCATAAGTCGCCTTTAATATCTTTTTTGCCAACATCACTAGCGGCATCGTATAACTCTTTCATGTTGTTATCGATTGCTGGTATTAGTACTTTAAACAAGTCTAGTTCTTTATTTGGCATCTTTTGATTTCTTTGCTGCTGGTTTCTTTTTCTTACCCCAAGTATAAACAATATCGTCTTGTTCGGTCCTTGCTCCAGGCGGACATACGTCTATTTTATTTCCGTCAGATAACCATTCGTCTATTGCTTTTTGGTCAGTTTTAGTTATTTCATATCTCATTTTTATTGTGCCAATCTTTTAGATCTTGTGGTGAATTTATTTCAATACCATCAAACTCAACTTCTACTACACCAATTTTAATACCGTTTTGTATCCAGCGTAGCTGTTCAAGTTTTTCAATATCCTCTTCTATAAACTTTCTACTAGTAGTGTACATTGCCTTGGCTTCTCTGTTGTAGCCATAAACGCCTAAGTGATGATCACCGTATGTAAGGCTTGCACGTAAAAACCAATGTGCCCTGCCTCTGCTGTGTATCATTTTAACACTGTTTGGATCATTTCGCAAGTTAAAATCCATCGGTGTGTATGCAGTTGCTACATCACTGCGTTGTAGTTCGTTTTCAACTGCACGAATAATATCGCTTGTAATATCAGGCATATCGCCTTGTACATTTATATATCTATCATACTCAAACACTTTGTCAATAACTTGCATACAACGTTCTGTGCCATTTTCTGCATCCTGTGTCATAATACATTTGCTACCGCCCATATAGTTGTATATATCTTGATGATCTGTTAGTACGTAAGTGTCAAGCCCTGTAGC
>Ga0208897_1001015_pt1 | contig 11997 bp, 8 predicted proteins | sample ColrivemetaGS697_FD_187594 | JGI IMG/M metagenome (GOLD analysis project Ga0208897, IMG submission 187594) | Estuarine microbial communities from the Columbia River estuary, USA - metaG S.697 (SPAdes) (version 2) | ecosystem: Environmental > Aquatic > Marine > Intertidal zone > Estuary | place...
ATTAAGTATAAATTATGAACGATATAGTTAAAATTAACATTTTATGGAAAATATTGTTGAAGAGATTACAAAATTAACTGATGAATGGTATTTCCTTATAGGAAAAGATCATCACAAAGATAAGTGCTGTCATTGGTATATAGAAACTAAATGGAGTTATGGGTTTCCACCAAAATACTTTGTACAACATTGGGGATATATTCTTGGAGATATACAAGAGGAGTTTGATTCTTACGAAGATGCTCTTTTAGGTTTAAAAGAAATATTAATAGAAAAGATAGAAGAAGAAAAAAATCATAAAGAGGAGGATAATGAAAATGAATGGTAATATGAAAATTTTAGATAAAAATAAACAATTATTATTTCTGGGAGATAACCACGGAAATTGGAACAATTTGCTTTATGAAGTAGAGTCGGGTAATATTTCTGATGCAAATATTATTTCCGTTGGAGATTTAGGCGTTGGGTTTAGACCTAACCGCGACTTCGAACAATACCAGTCTCTAGATAAACAATTTAAAGATAGCAACATTAAGTTTTATGGGATTAGAGGTAATCACGACGATCCATCTGCGTTTAAAGGAGATAATAGAATCCGTTTAGATAATTTTGAACTAATAGAAGATTATTCGATTTTTGAATATAATTCTAAACTTATTCAATTTATTGGTGGTGCTATTTCGATTGACAGAACGATGAGAAAAGTTGGGATTTCTTATTGGGAAAATGAAGGTGTTGTTTTTGATAAAGACAAACTTCAAAAGGTAGATATTTTAGTAACTCATACTGCCCCGTCTTGGTGTTTTCCACAGACATTTAATGAAATGGTATATGGTTGGGCAAGGGACGATGCTTATCTATTAGAAGATCTAATAGATGAACGTGCTATTATGGATGAAATATTTAAAAATTGTAAACCATCTTTACATGTTTATGGTCACTTTCATTCTTCTTGGAATGAAGAAATTAATGGCTGTAGACATAGATTATTATCAATTAATGAGATATGGGGACTCTCATCATAAGAAAATGCTTGTGGGTATGCTTTTTTTGCTTCTTCTTCTGAGTCAAATATCTCCATGAATGGTTGTCCAGTGCTCAGGCAGTTTTGAGGTTCTATGATATGATAAGCAAATGTTTCATTGTCATGAACTATGACATATTTAGTTGTTTCTGGGTAGTTTAATTCATTCATAAAGTATAAAATCCTAAGTTGTCAATATATGCTTCGATACCGTTATCACTAGATTCCCCATTTGTACCAAAATTAAACAACCCTATTAATATGTTACCATCTGGTAATGTATACCATCCTCTTTCTTGTAAAGCTGTTTGTTTTTGTACACCATCTACAAAAACAGAACCATATTTAGTATCATTGTTATAATAATAAGTAATTTTATGCCAGTTATTAACAGTACCCCATGATGTAGTATTACTTACAATATTTGTAACACCGCCCGTGGACTGAGCAATAACACTACCATAATTTGTACCTAACCATCTAAGACCATAATAATTTTTGGCAAATACTTGCTGATTTACCAAAACATTTCTTGATGAAAGTCCTATACCAAGCATGGTCGGGTAATTGTCTCCAGCAACTTTATAAACCATAAAATCAATAATAAATCCTTTGGTATTATTAAATGCTGTTGGGTTTACTACAAATGTTAAACCCGCATTTTCGTCAACCCTAGAATTACAGTAATATGATTTTGTTCCTTGATAATATTGAGTACCCAACACAGAACCATTGTCATCAACTACTTGAACATCTGTAGACGATGCATAACCACTTGTTTTTGTTGCTGTTCCTGCCTCAAAATTAGTATACCAGTATTGGTTTGCATTAGAAATTATAGTGTTAATATCGGGTCCACCATCTGTTATAGTCCATCCTCTACCACCATTAACAACTGGAGTAACTAGGAAATTTCTAGAAGCAGTAACTTGTGGAACTGTTGAATTATAATTTGAATTGCCACCATGGAAAGTAACTGAATTATTAAAATTAGTAGCACACAAAGATGTCAATAAAGAACTATAAGATGTAGTTGTTAATTTAACTCCATTAAAACAATTTGTCCCGTTTGTCATAGCAGAAAGATTTAAATTAACAGTACTTAATGATGTACAATTTTGCCAAGCATATGAAAAATTGGTTGCTTTTGGAGCATATAGATTATTGAATTCTCTAAGAGAAGTACAACCATACCAAGCATATGAAAAATTAGTTGCGCTTGAAAAATTATACGTTTCTGGAAAACTGTTTATTAAACGACAATCTCTCCAAGCTTGAGTAAAATTTTGCCCCGCTGAAAGTGTTAAATTACCTGTAATTGTTTTAATGTTATTTGGACCCATCCATGTAGCATAAAAAGTTGTCCCTTTAGAATAATCTAAAAACGGAACAGCACTTAGATTATCACAAAACAAAAACGCTCTATCAAATCCAGTAACATTACGAGTTGCGGAGAATGGTATATTAAACGATGATATAGATCTACAACCTTCAAAAATTCCTGTTGCTGTTGCTCCTCCCTCATTTCCAAAATTTGTAGCATTTGAAAAATCAATATTTGGAAACGATGTTAAACTTGAACAATATGACCACGTTCCTGGAAAACTTGTGCAATTCGGAACCCGAATAAGTGGAAAATCTTTTAATCTGTAATTAGAAGCCCAAGTTTGTTTGAGGTTGGTAGCACTTACCGTATTAATAGCAGGAAAAGAATTTAAATTGGTGCAAAAACTCCAAGTAGATTGAAAATTTTGTCCTTTTGATGTGTCTATTAAGGGAAAACTTGTTAAGCTAGTGCATTGACTCCAAGCCCAACCAAAATTTGTTACGTTATTAGTACTAATAGCGGGAAAAGAAACCAAATTTTGACAATTTTCCCAAGTATTTTGTAGAACATTTGCTGATAAAGTATTTATTTGTGGAAATGTTACTAGACTATTACATGACTGCCAAGGTCTGTTAAAACTAGTAATTTTAGAGGTATCGATTAATGGAAAGTTTATTAATCCTGAACTTGACCATGTTCTATCTAAATACGTTGCTCCGTTTATATTAATTGCTGGAAAATATCTCAAATTATTACAACCATTCCACGTGCTGTCAAAATTTGTTATATTTTGCGTTTTTGCTGTTGCAAAATCAGTTGCGGATATCTGTAAATTCGTACATCCAGCAAATGCGTTACTCCAATTGGTTCCAAATTGATTTCTTCCAAATTGAGTAATATTTAAGATTTTTAACCTGTCTCCTGTACTATTATAATAAACCCCTGGAAATTCACCAATAGTTTTTTCATATATTTTAATATCGTATATACCACCAGATGAATATGTATGAGTGTATCCAGTAGTATTTGATGTAGTATATGTTTCTATTGTTTCATCGCCCCAATCTATAATAAAATCATACGATGTTGATGGTTTTAAAGCTAAATTAAACTGATTACTGTTACTGGTACCAGCACCAGTTAAATTAGTATTTACGTTTATAATAAAAGGATAAATAGTAAAATTTTTAATTTGTGGAAAAGCTCTCGTAGGACGTGTGAAATTTGCTGTGTATCTTGCAACTCCTTTTGTGATTCGGAGATCGTCTATGTATCCGTTATATAAATAAGAAGTATTAAAATAACCACCTACACATAAATTTTGACCAGTTAAGTTTGCGGTATTTCCTGTTCCCGAAGAAACTGATGTTCCATCAATCCAAATATTAACAGTTCCTGAGTTTCGTGTTACAGCAAAATGATACCAATTTCCAATAGAAATTAATCCTCCACTAGTAGTATATGATGTTCCTCCAATATTACATAAAATTGCTCCTGCGACAGTGCGAAATGCGGCCACAATTCCTGTTGTGTAATTAGTGCTTAATCCACCAGAAACATTTGATGTTTGTATCCATCCTAATTCCCCTGTATTTACTTGATTTGGATTTATCCAACACTCTACAGTAAAATCTCCAGTCCCAAAAGCAAAGTTAGAACTTGCAGGAAGAGTTAAATAATCCCCAGTCCCATCAAAATACATAGAACCTGTTCCAAACTTTACAACAGATGTGCTTACTTTAGCGTCTCCAACGGTTGTTAAAACATTCTTCTTTGTATTGTCAAAGATCCCCCCATTTGTAAAGTCACAGAGCAAGGAGACTTGACCAGATGTAGGTGCTGTTGAAGGAGTAGCTCCCCCATTTGAAAGGAGAGTTACTGGTGATGTTGGAGGAGTGAAGTTAGAGGTGTAGACTGCCCCGCCATTAGTAATACGTAGGTTTGAAATGTAACCGTTAACAGGGTAAGTTCCAATATATGGTGGTCTATCTCCATGCGCACCTATTCCTAAAATTCCTCCAGCTAATGATGTTGCTCCAGTATAAGTTGATCCTTCTTGGACTCCATTAACAAATAATTTATATGAACCAACAGACCCTGATGCTGCTACATGATACCAAGTATTGGGTAGCAAAATAGTTGTTCCTGTAATGTCTGGTGCATCACCACTAAGATTAAGATAAAATTTATTGTCAGCCTGTATTATCCAACCAGTTGTTATGCTATTATAGTTACCAACTATATTTTGATATGTCCCTGAAGCAATCGAATTAAAATAAACCCAAGCCTCAACAGTAAATGTTCCTGATGTAAAATTAAAAGCAGCATTTGATGGAACTGAAAGATAGTTTGAATTTACACCAGGAAAATACCCGCTTCCTCCATGTAGAATAGGACTATAAGCATCTCCATTTTTTAATTCAAATGGACTAAAAGAACCTTGAGTTGGAGTTCCATTTTTAGTGATAGTAAAGTTATTTGTACTTCTATCTAAAAATGTATTATTTTGAGCATTGTTGGGACCATCTCCATTTAGAAGAAGAATTACATTATCAAAGTATGGGTCAATGTAATATTCTGGTGATATTATAGAATAATCAGATAAAGCTCTTGTAGGAGGAGTGAAATTTTCTATGTATCTTGCCACTCCTTTTGTTATTCGGAGATCGTCTATGTATCCGTTATATGGTTGAATTCCCACTCCAGTGCATCCAACTCCCAATTGGTTGTATGTAAAATTTTGACTATTTGTGGTTGAATTTGCTATTGTTCCATTAATAAACATTCTTAATGTAGTCCCAGCTCTTGTCACAGAGACATAATTCCATTGGTTTAAAGTAATTGCTGCTGGAATAAATTGAGCATTTGACCAGAAAGCAATTACAGGAGATCCATTTGTAATTGTTATATTCCATCCAGCAGGGTCTGTAATCGCTGCTGGTTGTGTTCCGCACAACGTAAGCCAAGGAGTATTTGCTGTTGGGTACATCCAAAACTCTACAGTAAAATCTCCAGTCCCAAAAGCAAAGTTATTATTTGATGGAAGAGTTAAATAATCCCCAGTCCCATCAAAATACATAGACCCTGTTCCAAACTTTACAACAGATGTGCTTACTCTAGCATTTCCAACAGTTGTTAAAACATTCTTCTTTGTATTGTCGAAGATACCTGCGTTGGTGAAATCGCAGAGTAGTGAGACTTGTCCAGATGTAGGTGCTGTTGAAGGAGTTGCTCCTCCATTTGAAAGGAGAGTTACTGGAGATGTTGGAAGAGTGAAGTTTGAGGTATATACTGCAAGTCCTTTTGTAATTCGAAGATTGGAAATGTATCCACCGAAAAAATGCGTAAAACCTGTACCCGGAATAAGTATTGTACCAATTACAAAAGGTTGAGAAAATGATGTAGCATTTACAGAAGATGCTGAAGCAACATTAATTCCGTTTATGTATAGAGTAAAAACATTTGCTGATCTGGTAACTGCAACGTGAGTCCAGTTGTTTGCTAAAATACTTGTGGATGAAGTCAATAAAGCACTATAAATGCTATGCGGTGCCCAAGAAAATACTAATAATCCATTCTGCACTGCTAAAACTCCTTGTTCATTATTCCACTCTCCGCAAATAGATTTTGTTCCTGAAACAGAAGTAAGATAAATCCATGCTTCCATTGTAAAATTACCTGATCTTAGATCTAAAGCAGAATTATTACCTGCATTCAAATAATCTGTAGACCCATTAAAATAACCACTTCCTCCATGCAAAGTTGGACTATAAGCAACTCCATTTAGAGGATAAGGACTGAAAGATCCTTGAGTAGGTGTTCCATTTCTAGTGATAGTAAAGTTATTTGTGCTGCTATCTAAGAATGTATTGTTCTGTGCGTTATTAGCACCATCTCCATGAAGGAGAAGAACTGTATTATCCCAATATATATCAAAATATAAAATAGGTACATTTACTATTATCGGTACTTTTAATATATGTGAATTTATAAAAAAGCTCATATTAAACTCTATATCCTTTAAATGTTAGTTTAAGACCTTTTCCAGCAGTTGAAGATCCAACTTGATCGATGCTGACAATAACTTTCGCGTCGTCCGTTAAATTTGGATTTGAAATGACTGCTGGTGTTGCTGCTGTTATCGATGTTTCTTCGCTCGCATCTATTGATAGTTTTGTTGTAAAAATTGAACTTCCCGTTTGTTTAACATCAACAATAATTGTGGATCCAACTGGAGCTATGTTTACTGATGCTCTAACAGAATTTAAATACATTCCGAAAGGAACTCTAAATGTTACAGCTGATGTGGTTGTTGTCAAGCTCGTCGATTCATCGCTACAAGCTACAATGAAATCTTCCAATCTCCAAGTAGCAGAATTTGATTTTACTGTAGTATAAACAGAACTATAATTACCAGTAAGTGCTTTAATATCAGTACCTTGGTAGTTCCAATTAGCAGAATTTGATTTTACTGTAGTATAAACAGAACTATAATTACCAGTAAGTTGTTTGACATCAGTGCCTTGGTAGTTCCAATTCGCAGAATTTGAATTTACTGTAGTATATGAAGAATTCCAATTTGTTTTTTCTGTTCCATCTAAAATACTAGTATCGATAGAACTAATCCAAGATGGTTTTGTATATACATTATTTGTATAAATTCCGTTTGTTACAGTTGTTGCATTACCCGACACATTACCTGTTACATCACCTAATAGATTAGCACGAAGTGTTTCTATTTTAAAAGTTGAATCGGTATATGGTATATTTGAATAACTTATAGGATTTGATGTTACACCACTGAATAAGGTCCAAGTATTAGTAGCGGCAATTCTGGTTAATCCTGTGTATTGTTGAAAACCATCATTATATTGACCGACCAAACCGACATCTTTTACATCGGTGGTGTTGTTATTAGCAACAAAAACTAAAGCATCTGTTATCGAAAGATTTGTTGCTGTTATTTGTGTTGTTAAACCATTAATAGTGAGTTTACCTAAAATATTAAGATCTTGTGTTATAGTTCCACCACTTAGTGGTAAGAAATTGTTCTTCAAAGATGTTTCGGTTACATATGATGCACTATTGTTATTAAACGTAGTATATGTAGAGTTCCAAGTAGCAGAATTTGAATTTACTGTAGTATAAACAGAATCATAGTTGGCCGATGTAGTATTGACCGTAGTATAAACAGAATCATAGTTGGCCGATGTAGTATTGACCGTAGTATATGTGTTCTGCCATGTTGTAGATAATTTATCTGTTAGAGTATCTAATTTTTGTTTATCTATGTAACTCATAGCACCATCTGTTGATGTGGTGACATTATTAATAGAAACTGTGGGTGTCAAATTTCCATTGCTAACTTGTATAGGTAAATTACCCGAAACATTTGTTACTGTACCTACGCCGCCAGTGCCGGACCCAGGTATGGATGAAATAATAATTATATTTCCATCTTGACTAATTACAGTATCACCGGTACCAGAAAGTGTTATATTTCCAGTTACAAAAATTCCACTATCTGATCCTTTAATTTTAGTTTCCCAATTGGCAGAATTAGAATTTACTGTAGTATATGTATTTTCCCAATTTGCGGATAGTTCTCTAACCTCCGAGTCAGTGGCTGTTAGATTCACCAAAGATTCTAATGATACAGTATTACCATTAAGTATTGATAAATCGTTTGTAATGGGATCAAAATTTAAAGTTTGAGAATCTAATTCTGTGGTTAGAAACGTAGAACTTGCATTTTTAAATTCGGTATAAACAGAATCCCAATTAGCACTGGTGTCTTTTACTGATGTATAAACAGAATCCCAATTAGCACTGGTGTCTTTTACTGATGTATAAACAGAATCCCAGTTACCACTAGTATCTTTTACTGATGTATAAACAGAATCCCAATTAGCACTGGTGTCTTTTACTGATGTATAAACAGAATCCCAGTTAGCACTGGTGTCTTTTACTGATGTATAAACAGAATCCCAGTTAGCACTGGTATCTTTTACAGAAGTATAAACAGAATCCCAGTTAGCACTGGTGTCTTTTACTGATGTATAAACAGAATCCCAGTTACCGCTAGTATCTTTTACAGTCGTGGACACGGAACCCCAATCAGCGGAAGCATTTTTAAATTCGGTATAAACAGCATTCCAGTTAGCACTGGTGTCTTTTACCGATGTGTATACGGAATCCCAATTACCACTAGTATCTTTTACAGAAGTATAAACAGCATTCCAGTTATGAGAATTGGAATTTACTGATGTATAAGATGAATTCCAATTTGTAGAATTTCCTCCTAAACTAGAAATTATATCATTTGAACTTATTTGACCGTTTACAGTAAAATCAACATTTGGTGTACTCGTTTTAATACCAACATTTGGATATGAACCATTATTTCCCCCAACATGAAGAACCTCAACATTTGAATCTAAATCATAAAAAGAAGCAATATCACCGGTTCCATTATTTCCTATATATAATGCTGGTCCTGTATTTCCAATATTAATAACACTTAATGCACTTGTTGTTGAATAAATGGTATTAGCAAAATAAGAAAATCCAGTAGCAGACAAGTTTCCATAAACAGTTAAATTGTTATTAAATTTTGTGATTCCTGTTACCGTGCCTCCAGATAATGGTAAAAAATTAGATCGTGTATATTCATCCGAAATACTATTGTCCCAATTCGCAGAATTTGAATTTACTGTAGTATAAACAGAATCATAATTACCAGTAAGTTGTTTGACATCAGTGCCTTGGTAGTCCCAATTCGCAGAATTTGAATTTACTGTAGTATAAACAGAATCATAATTACCAGTAAGTGCTTTAATATCAGTGCCTTGATAGTCCCAATTCGCAGAATTTGAATTTACTGTAGTATAAACAGAATCATAATTACCAGTAAGTGCTTTAATATCAGTGCCTTGGTAGTTCCAAGTAGCAGAATTTGATTTTACTGTAGTATAAACAGAACTATAATTACCAGTAAGTCCACGAACTCCTGTATCGAATGAATTAATATCAACTAAAGCACTTAAAGAAACTGTGTTGCCGTTTGATATAGTAAGATTTTTTGTAGTTTGATTAAAAGATAAAAGCTGTGATGAAAAGGTAGAACTGGTGTTTTTATATGTAGTATAAACAGAATTCCAATTAGCAGAATTGGAATTTACTGTAGTATATGTCGAATCTACATTTTCATTTGAACTGGTAACGGCATCATATAATTCAGTAAAATTGTCGTTTATTTGACCCCTTATGAGTCCTGCGTTTGTATTCGCTAATAAAATTTGTTTATTCATATATAATATAATTTTTTGTAAAAATACAGCTTAAAAATAAAATCATACCCAGTATTATAGTTCAAATTTGTGGCTGTAAAAAACTTAAATACCAAAAACTTTTCTATTTTTAAACAAAAAAACCAACACCATTATTATGACATCAACCTATCACATTGGCTTATTTCTATTACGCTTTACTTTTAGTGCAATGATGCTATCTCACGGCATACCTAAACTTTTAAATCTCATACAAGGAACTTTGATGAAGTCAGATCCAATTGGTATTGGAGTTTTAGCTACAACAATTTTAGTTGTAATAGCGGAGGCTATTTGCCCAATGTTAATTATTATTGGATACAAAACACGTTTAGCGAGTATCCCTGTTATTATCACTATGGGAGTTGCTGCGTTTATTGTTCATGGCGCGGACCCTATAGGCATGAAAGAAAAAGCGTTGTTGTTTTTATTTGCGTTTGTTGCTATCGCACTTTTGGGCGCCGGCAAGCACAGTGTTGATAGAAAATAAGCTTAAAAACAGCTAATCAAAATAGCAAGGCTAACGCATTACAATTAATAGTTTGGCACACCTATTGACATTGTTATTTTATAACCAACACCTATACCCAATGAAAAAGCTACTTTACATATTTAGTTTGGCGTTGTTGCTAGCAGGTTGTAACAGTGTTAAAAAAAATCAAAGACTACTCGCTCAAGGAAATTACGAGCAAGCCATAGAGCTAGCTGTAAAAAAACTTCAGAAGAATACCTCCTCTAAAAAGAAAGATGGACATATTACAGTTCTTGAAAAGGCATTTCAAAAAAATGTAGCCAAAGACACAAGACGTATCTCCTTTCTAGAAAAACAAGGCAATGCATCTGGCGCTAAGGAGATTTACTACACCTATCAAAACTTAGCGTATATACAGGATAAAATACGGCCATTACTGCCTATCTATAGTAATACCCTAAAGAGAGATGCTGAATTTACACTGAAAGATTACAGCAGTAAAATCCTTGACGCAAAGAAGGCCTACATAGCTTACTTGTATGATGAGGCTGGTTTATATATGCAATATCAAACACGTAAAGACTATAGAACTGCCTATAATATTTATTGTGAGCTTGAGGATGTGCAGCCTAACTATAAAGATGTGAGCCTTAAAAAAGAGAATGCTCGTTTTTATGGGACAGATTTTGTTTTGATTGATTTAAAAAACAGCACAAATCAAATAATCCCTGCCTCGCTAGAGCAAGAGTTGTTAAGTATAAACACCTATGGTCTAGATAAGTTCTGGACACAGTATCATACCCAGCAAGACAGCGCTATTGACTATATGTATGGTGTAACGCTACATTTTAAAGAGATTACTATAGCTCCAGAAAAATTAAATGAAATACAGCAAAGACGCTCCAAGCGTATTAAGGACGGTTGGGAGTATGTGTATGATAGCAACGGAAATGTAGCTAAAGATAGTTTGGGTAATGACATTAAAAAAGACAAGTACCTTACTATATCTGCAAGGGTTATGATGATCACACAATCAAAATCTGCTGCTGTTCAAGCAGAGGTAGTTTACACAAACATGAAAAAGAATACAGAAGTAAACCGTTTGCCTATTGCTAGTGTTTTTGTATTTGAAAATGTATTTGCAAAATACACTGGAGATAAAAGAGCCCTTACTACTCAAGACAAGAGATTTTTGCAACATAATTTTATTGATTTCCCATCAAACGAGCAAATGGTGTATGATACTGGTGAGGATTTAAAATCAAGATTAAAAGAAATCATAAAAAACAATGACTTGTAATAAGGATGTAAAAATATGTTTTAGAAATATTTGACAAAAAAACGCCTTTCTAAGAAAGGCGTTTTTCAAATATAATTTAATATTGATTTGAGAGGCTACTAGATTACATCTTTTATAGCATCTGCCTTGATTTCATTATGAGAGGCATGGTAAATAGCCTCGCCATTTTTTATGACGATAAGTTGCGGGCTTTGATGAAAAACTTGGAACATTTCACCTACCTGACTTGAGATATCTCTGTAAGATAATAGGTCTAAAAAATATAAGGCAACACTTTTCCCATCCTTTACAAAACTACTCTCAAAATCTCGCAATACCATGCGGCTTATAACGCACCTAGTAGAGTGTTTAAAAATAACAACTGGTGTTGTTTTAGATTGTTCTTGAATTTCTAGTAATTGGTCTAGTGAAGTTAAATCAATCCAAGGAAACTTTTGATTCTCTTTTGCTTGTTTACTAGAATCTTCTTTTTTAAATGCACTAAATAACCCCATTTGTGTGTGTGTTTGTTTTTTTAAGTTTTCAAATATCGCAATATTTCAATTG
>Ga0208897_1001025_pt1 | contig 11940 bp, 8 predicted proteins | sample ColrivemetaGS697_FD_187594 | JGI IMG/M metagenome (GOLD analysis project Ga0208897, IMG submission 187594) | Estuarine microbial communities from the Columbia River estuary, USA - metaG S.697 (SPAdes) (version 2) | ecosystem: Environmental > Aquatic > Marine > Intertidal zone > Estuary | place...
CGGCACTTCAAGATTCCCCGTTTGTTGAACCAATTTCTGCGCCTTGCCAATGGCGGTATAAGCGCTATTGGATTTTGGCGAAGTGGCTAAATAGATGGTGCACTGGCTCAAGATAATTCTGCTTTCTGGCCAGCCAACGCGCTCCACAGCACTAAAAGTTTCATTGGCGAGCATCAAGGCGTTTGGATTGGCGAGGCCAACATCTTCGGCGGCTGAAATGATCAATCTGCGCGCAATAAATTTCACATCTTCTCCACCTTCAATCATTCGTGCGAGGTAATATACCGCTGCCTGTGGATCAGAACCTCTAATTGATTTAATGAAGGCTGAAATGACGTTGTAATGTTCATCTCCGCCTTTGTCGTAGCGAATCTGGGCATTGCTCAGGACATTCTGTGCAAACTCCTCATCGATAGGAACACCGCGTTTTCCTTGTTGAAAACAGAGCTCTACAAGGTTATAAAGTTTCCTTGCATCGCCCATACTCTGACGAATCAAGAAGTCGTGTGCAGTGATCTTGAGGTCCTTTTGGGCGGCGTATTCCGTTGCATTCGCCAGATCAATCATCTTGGTAAGGTCTTCTTTTGAATGTGAATTCAACACATAGACCTGCATTCTAGAAAGTAGGGCAGCGTTGATTTCAAAGGATGGGTTTTCCGTCGTAGCGCCAATTAATGTAATCCAACCCCGTTCTACAGCATGTAAAAGACTGTCTTGTTGTCCCTTGTTAAACCTATGAATTTCGTCTATGAAAAGAATGGGACGTTTATTGTCAAATAAATTTTTCTTTTCTGCAGTTGCTAATATTTCCCTTACATCCTTAACGCCTGCACTAACTGCACTGAGCTGATACAACGGCGCTTCAAGTTCCTTGGCTAAAAGCAATGCTAAAGTAGTTTTTCCCACTCCAGGGGGACCCCAAAGCACTATGGATGGCAGTCTTCCAACTTCTAAACTTTTTCGCAATGCGCCATTTTGACCTACAAGATGTTCTTGGCCTAGATATTGGTCTAAAGATTGGGGTCGAAGCTGTTCTGCAAGCGGTTTCATTCCTCGAAAGTAACTATCTTTTCGCTATGTCAGGTTGGTCTAAATATGGAATTCACAAAGGGCTGTTTTTATGGCCCATCATTTGGGTTGCCCTTACGGCATTCGTTTTTGGTTTAGAGCAAGCCTTACAGGCTAATTTCGCTTCGCTGGGTCTCTATCCTGGTCAACTTTCCGGCGTTTGGCATATTCTTACATTTCCGCTCATTCACGGGGATTTCAATCACCTTTTTTCAAATGCAATCAGTCTGTTTTTCGTTGGAACGCTTCTTCGCTATTCATTTCCAAAAATATTTGATAGAGTTTGGTTACTGGCGTTCATATTGCCGGGCATAGGTCTTTGGTTTATAGGCAGACCAAATTTCCATATCGGCGCAAGTGCCTGGCTTTATGCTTTAGTTAGCTTTATATTTTTCAGCGGTATACTCCGACTTCATGTTAAGCTGCTTGCCCAGAGTATGCTCATGGTTTTCTTGTACGGTTCCTTCCTTTGGGGCGTCTTACCACACGATCCCACGATCAGTTGGGAAGGACACCTGAGCGGAGCCATTGTAGGACTACTTTTGGCACTATATTATCGTAAGACTGAACCTATAGAGGCATTGCGCGACCAACCTGTTCCGCACGAAGAGGTAGCGTGGGACGATTGGAAAGACCCGTTCGACCAAGATTTGAATTTCCAGGAAGTTAAAGGTGCGCCGCGTACACCATCGAAACCGCCGTTAAAGCAGCAGTTTCGGTACGAAGACGGCTCTGCCCCAGATGAATGGGTGTAAATCCAGCATTTTCCGCAGCAAGAACTTCTTCTGCGGTAAAATCACCTTCAGGCCCAATCAATACGACTAGTTTTTGATTACGAACCAATTCCGTAAAAGCGGTTCGCTCACTATCATCACAATGAGCGATACAGCGCGTGCCTTCCAGGTTCAATTGAAGGAAATCTTTGAAAGGAATAAGAGGGCTTATCTGAGGAAGCTTACCTTTCAAACTTTGCTTTGTAGCACTGAGTGCGACTTTAAATAGTCGCTCTTCTTTTATGATTTTACGTTCGCTGCGCTCGCACCGCAGGGGTATAATATGTGTAACACCTAGTTCAATAGACTTTTCAATGAACCATTCAAATCGATCCATATTCTTTGTGGGTGCGACGGCAACTGTTAACTCATATGGAACTTGACCCCATTGCTCTTGCTCTACTGTATAAGAACCTTCTACGGAGCGTTTATTCACCGTTTCTATAGCGCCGCGATACAAGTTTCCGTCGCCAGTTATAAAGTGGATGGTATCACCTTCACCTTTTCTCAAAACACGTGTACAATGATTGATTTCACTTTCATGTAAGTAAAACCTCTCCGCTTCGATATGTCCGTAGAAGAGTTGCAATTAAACGCCAACTTTATCCTTTGTCTTCACAATGGGTCTTTCTATTTGCTTTTCTACGAAGGTAATAATCTGGTCCGCTACATCAACGCCTGTAACACGTTCAACTCCTTCAAAACCAGGCGAGCTGTTCACTTCCAGAACGAGAGGACCGCGCTCGCTTCGTAACATATCCACACCTGCGATATTCAAGCCTAATGCTTTGGTGGCCGCAATAGCTGTCTTTTTTTCTTTAGAAGTTAAGGTCACTTTAACGCCTTCGCCCCCGCGGTGGAGGTTAGAACGGAATTCACCTTCTTGTCCCTGACGTTTATAAGCAGCAATAACTTTCCCGCCAACTACGATTACGCGGATGTCTGAACCACCCGCTTCCTTAATAAACTCTTGAACTAGAATATTAGCGTTAAGACCATAAAATGCCTCAATCACACTTTTTGCTGCCGTCTTTGTTTCTGCCAGAACCACACCTAATCCTTGTGTTCCCTCCAGTAATTTGACAATCAGCGGGGGACCTCCTACGGTTTTGATCAGATTCTGAACGTCGCGCGGCTGTTTCGCAAATACGGTTTTAGGAATGCCAATATCATTTTTAGCAAGCACTTGTGTTGCACGGAGTTTGTCCCGACTTCGGACAAGCGCCAGTGAGCTAAGCGTGGTATACACGTGTTTAACTTCGAATTGGCGGATAATAGAACTTCCATAAAAGGTTACAGATGCGCCAATTCTTGGAATAATTGCATCGTAATCAACCAATTCATGATCGCCTAAATACACATTGTTATTGTTGGTTTCCATACCTACATAACAATGATTGTGGTTGATCACATCGACATCATGTCCACGTTTCTGTGCCGCTTCTACCAGCCTATTTGTGCTGTACAATGATGGGTTGGCGCTTAGAATAGCTAATTTCATTTTAAATTATTTAGTGACGTCGACGATAAAGCCTAGTTCAAGTAAGTTACGACCTAGGAGCATATCATAGGTAAGTTTTGAACGGTTCGAAAAACCAATCAATACAGTGTGGGTCATTTTATTAACCACAATTTCAGTTTCTATCATTGGACGTTCTTGTTTTGAACCGAACGAATTTCGAACGTTCCGCAAGATAAAGTCGTCAAAAATCAGCTTATCACCCGTATAAAATTGATTGTCTGGATCAAAAAGAATCACGGCTAGTTTTGGCCCGTCAGTATCCTCATATATCTCTATATAAGAGGCACTTATCGCACAGCTTGCTGCTCCAGAGTCTACTCTGGCCGACAGATTATATACCCCTAATTCAGGTAAGTTGACCTTAGCCGTGGCTCCAACCGTAATTTTATTTTTCATGGCGCGAATAAAAGACACTTAATTGGTCTACACAATAGCAAAAACGAACTTCACTAAAATTTAATTTTAGCCTGAGCGCTAGTACTTAACGGAGCATTTACTCCATCTAAATATTGATAGTAGCCAGCGACTCCGATCATCGCAGCATTATCAGTAGTGTATTGAAAGGGAGGAAGGTAGATGGCAATATCATTTTTTGCTCCCCACACGGTTAGCGCTTCTCGCAATCCACTATTTGCGCTAACACCGCCCGCTATGGCGAAATTAGAAATATTGGTAAATTTTTGAGCAGCCTCAACCTTTTTCATTAAGACCTTTATTAGCGCACTTTGGTAGCTTGCACAGATATCATTTAAATGATCCTTGATAAAATTAGGATTCCGTTTCATCTCCTTTTGAAGTGCATACAAAAAGCTCGTTTTCATACCGGAAAAACTGTAATTGTAATCGGGCAGATCACTCTTATTAAAAGACATGAAAGTTGGATTACCTAGTTTCGCTAAACGATCAATGTGTGGACCTCCGGGGTAGGGCAGCCCTAATATTTTCGCAGCTTTGTCGAACGCTTCTCCGACGGCATCATCAATGGTTTCACCTAAAACTGTCATTGAATTCACCGACTGAACCTCCACGATCTGTGTGTGGCCACCGCTGACAGTCAAACAGAGAAATGGAAAGGAGATAGGTGTTTCGTGTGCACCATCAATCAAATGTGCTAAAACGTGTGCATGCATGTGATGCACGGGTATTAAAGGGATGTTTAAGGCAAGGGCCATACTTTTTGCAAACGAGGTGCCCACCAGCAAACTGCCTAATAGACCAGGTCCGTTAGTAAATGCTATGGCATGTAGCTCGTGAGGTTTGATATTTGCTACCTTTAGAGCGCGATCGACTACAGGTACGATGTGCTGTTGGTGTGCTCTTGAAGCCAATTCAGGAACCACTCCTCCAAAAGCTTCGTGAACTCCCTGAGAGGCAACCTCATTAGATAATACTTTATTACCTATGAGGACGGCGGCGCTCGTATCGTCGCAGGAACTTTCGATTGCTAATATGTAAGGTGCGTTTTGCATGAATGAGTCAAAAATACAGCAAAGATCACGTGTGCTGGGTAAAAATATCCGCATCAGCCTATTGGTCTCATTGGTGACCGTCATTTTAGCTGGAATTTTTTTTATTAATTCCACTGCCGTGCAACGCAGTATTTGGAATAGATATGTGGAGCCGCACCTTGAACGTATGCAGTTGTCTTCTGATTTTCAGGGTTTTGATTACATCTTTCCGAATTCTTTCGGCATAAGGCCCTTACATCTCTACACAGCAACAGACACTCTTCTTGCAAGTCGAAAGATCGAAGTAATGGAGCTCTCTTTTTCAAACGGATGGAAGACTACCTCTATAAAAGGTGAGCGTTTAGTAGTAAATCTAAAGGCATTGGAATCGTTATTGGAAGAAGGACAAAGTAGTTCTTCGAATACAAATTTCTCCTTAGCCGCTGGTGAGATTACTTTACCCGATTTACAACTTACAGGAGATACGACATTCCCATCAGTAGCGATAAACTGCACCGGGTTTCATTTTGAGCAGGGGCTCAAGATTGAGTCCTTGCAGTTGAGATCCGTGTGGGATACTCTACAGTTGCTAGCGACCATGCAAAGCATTGAATTAGGTAATGATTCGGTTCGTGGATATGCTCATATTGATGCGGCTGGCTTTGGTCGGCTCGAGGGCACTATAGAAGGCACTGGTGAAGCAATAGTCTTTAACGGTGCTTTGGGCTTTAATGAGACGAACAAATGGCTGCCCGCCGAAGTGTTAGAATATGAGCTACCACTGGACTATGGTGTTCAATGTTCGTTATACCATTTCGATTCGTTATCAAGCACTATCTCATTTAACAACGCAACTATTTCAGGAGCGGCTACCTTACAGGGTGCCCTTTCTACTAGGCTTGCAGCTACCATTACTACGAACATCCTAGAGGGCGCTCAAAAGCATTTTCCTAAGAATCTACCTACGAACTTTATTCCTCGCAACCTGCACATAACAGGGACTTTAGAAAAGGGAGAAATAGTCAACGTCGATGCGAAAGTTCGCTCAAATTCAGCGAAATACACTCTTAATTTCAAAGATTTAGAGTCCGCGGCATTTGTTAATGCATACATTACAGAAACGGGGCTAACGAACCTTGAAGCGCTTACTTTTAAAACGGCATTGAAACCCAATATTACGGCGGTGATTCAGAATAACTGGGTAGCCACCGGAGTTTTCCCTAAGCTCCAATTCTCCACGCATACAAGCAGAGGATTAAGCTTTGACTTGCATCATAATGGTTTAAAAGATTCTATTTGGCTATCTTGTTTAGACACCCTTCTAGATCTGGAAGGTTTTGTGGTGAGAGATGTTGGCGATTACATCATGGATCTAGAGGTACATGCGGTGGGTTTAGATTTATTTGATCCGTTGGATACTGGCCAGGTCATTAGCGGTTTATTTGGCCTTAATTATCTTGAAAATTCTACGGGTAACTTTTCAGCCAATGAAGTTGTATTGCAACGGCCAAATGATGTTGTAATCCTGCGTTCATTCTTCGCAGAGCACGGTCTTGAAAACGGCATCCGTTCTCTAGTAGTACAAAGTGATGTCGCCAATGGTCGACTCGTAGGTCACTGGAATTTCCAACTATTGCCCGAAGTCTCTAAGGTTATTCTAGCTTCTTCATACGATGATGGTTCTGTGAAAGTTTGGCCAAAAGCGAAACTAGAAGGTTATCTAAGGGTGGGTGAGGTGAATTGGTTGGCCGATCTATTACACTTGCCTTTAACGGTAGAAGCCGGAAGCACACTCAAATGGGACTACAATAATGTAGGACGAACCTGGTCGCTCGATGGGGCAGTTCATTCCGGATCTTATGACAACTATACCTTATCGGGCCTAGATGTAACGGTACTTCACCAAGGTGACTATTTTGATGCCTTAGCTTCGATGGACCAGGCACGTGTGAATGAAATAACTATCGATGGACTTAAAGCAGAATCGCACGGCATAGGAAAGAACCGTAGCGTTCGTTTATCAGGCGCAATAGAGGATAGTATTCCAAGTCAATTTACTGGTGCATTCAAGTATACACCGGGCAGTGCTGATTTTGAGTACGGCATTTTCAATATTGGTTTAGACACCTTTAAACTGGTTACTTCCAAGAATATTTCATGGAATTCCAACTTCATAGAGGTCGCAGGCTTGCAGTTCGGAGGCGGTGCCGGCGCTTTAGGTTTAGACGGTACGTTTACCTTCGATGAAGAAGTTTCGTCTAAGGCTACCATTGTTGCTGAACTAAATGCACGGCCTTTAAATTATTTAATTCGAACCCCAGAAGCTGTTTTAGGTGGATCTTACGCCGCAGAACTTCAATTCCTTGAGGACTCTTCTTTACGTTGGACAGCGAAGACTTCAATTACTGGTCTAACCTTTAACGGCATTGAATACGGTGCGTTTGATGGTCAAATTGGTTACGACCTTTCACGGTCAGACATTTATGTTCAAGGTCAGTTACTGGATGGCACCAAGACGTATTTATCTACTAGAGGCCACTACAACACCTCAATGGACGATCTAGATATCAGTCTTAATCTAGCTTCCTTAAATGTAGCTTCTTTGAACCCATTCTTTCATGAATCCATAGCCGGTTTGGCGGGCAGCTTAGAAGGAGGTTTGCAGATTTATGGACCACTAAATAGTTGGGAATCAAGAGGAGAGGTGTACTGGCATCAAGGGGAGATTGAAATCCCTTTGTTGGGCGCGCAATTCGCGGTAGTGGAAGAATCCTCAATTTCAATAACTCATGAAGGATTCCAATTAGATTCAATTGGATTGGTCTCAAGGATAGACCAAACCAAGGCTTTGGCATGGGGCTCTATATTGCATCGCCAGTTGAGCGAATTCGGCCTAGATATTCACTTGTCTACAGATAGTTTGCTTGCGATGAATAAGCCGCGAAATGCTGAGGATATGTTCTACGGTAGGGCTGTCGCCGCGGGAACGATGGATTTAGTAGGTCCTGTAGAACAATTGCAACTGAATGTTCAAGCCACCACAAAAGAAGGGACCGTGCTTAAAATTCCAATGGATAATCCAACTGCCGTGGAATTGCCAAGTTTTATCCGATTTGTAGATTCAGAATTGCCGTCAGTAGTTCCGCCTACTTTTACAGGAGTCACGGACTATTTTAGTGCAGATTTGGGAATAGAAGTAACCCCAGAGGCTAGAATAGAATTGGTTCTAGACGAAGTATTGGGAGATATAATTCGTGCACAAGGCAGCGGCTCAATGCGATTGAAAATTCTTGAAGATGAGAGTGTTGAGCTCTATGGTGTTTATACTGTTCAAGAAGGGGATTACCTTTTCACCCTTCAAAACATCATTAACAAGCAATTCCAACTTTTACCCGGGGGGACCATATCATGGAGCGGCGATGTCTATCAAGCCGAGCTTGACTTAAAAGCCGTATACCGCGTTCAAACGGATCTCACAGGATTAGTAACCAGCGCGAATTACAATAATGAGAAAGTTCCTGTAGATCTAATTATTGCGCTGTCGGGTCCTCTACTTTCTCCCGAAATAAATTTTGCCCTCGAATTACCGGAAAGTCCTGCTTCCTACCAGCAAGAACTAAATCGTCATTTTTTAAACGAGGAAGCGCTTCACTATCAAGCATTTTCGCTCCTAATGTTGGGCGATTTTTTCCAACAAAATCTGGCCATTCAAGAGAGTATAAATTTCGAATCTTCGCTCGGTAACACCACCTCTGAACTCCTTGTGAGTGAGTTTGGCAGTTGGTTGGCGGCGGGAATAGGTCAGTATGTTACTGTCGACTTTGATTACACCACAGGCGCGAACCCATTGACCAACTTTGGAAACCAAGGCGATAATCTTAATCTTGGAGTGTCTAAAAATTTCTTTGACGGAAAATTAAAGCTGCAATCGTCTTTTGACGTGCCAATAGGACAGGAGCAGGCCTCAACTTTATTACTTGGAGATACGGAAGTAACACTGGACATCTCAAAGCAGGGTAATGTAGTGCTTAAAGCGTTCAACAGAAGCAATCGTAATGATCCTTTACTCCAAAGTACAGGTCCTTATACACAAGGTGTGGGTGTCCAATTCAAAAAGGACTTTAATAGCTTAACTAAGCCTTCAAAAACTGATTCTCAATAAGGTCGACCGCAGATACGAGATCTTCGACGTAGTGTTTAGGCACTGTAGTATGCGGCTTTAAACCGTGACCAGTTTTTACTCGAATGGTTTCAACTCCTGCATTAGCACCGGCTTCGATATCCCTTGGACTATCTCCTACAAGGTAACTTTGCGTTAAGTCAATATTGAATCGGTCCGCAGCTTCTAGTAACATACCTGGCTTAGGTTTGCGACAACTACATTCAACTTTAAACTCTTTAATTTCACCTTCATACCCACTGTGCGGATGGTGTGGGCAATAGTAGATCGCCTCAACAAAAGCCCCATCTTGCCCTAATTCTGTTTCCATCTTTTTATGGATTTCATCAAGCGTAGCCATGGTGCAAAGTCCTCTGGCAATCACACTTTGATTGGTCACCACGACCACTAAGAAGCCCATCTTATTTAGTCTGCGGATGCTGGAAGCGGCATACGGGTACAATTCTAGATCTTCCGGTCGGTCGATAAGGTCTGTATCGATATTAATAACACCATCGCGATCAAGGAAAACACACCGTTGTTTGTTATTTAGGTTACGTGCAGCGACCTTTCCACTTTTCAGGGCCTCTTCAACCTTTTCTAATCGGTCCGGTGTACCCATATCCTTTAGATATTCAGGCGTATTGTAGGCGAACACATTTAATTTTGAATGAAGGGTAGGGAAGATGTCTTTTCCAAAGTCCGCTTTTACCCCGGGTTCCAAATGTTCAAGCACGACAGGATCAAAAACGTAGGCTGCTGCATTCACTAGGTTTCTGTAGCGTAAACCTTCTGGATGCGGTTTTGCATAGAAGGCAGTCACCCGATCTTCGTTATCAACGGCTAATAAGTCGCTGTCGTATGGGTGGTCGTTTGGATGCACTACTAATGTGGCGTCCGCATTCTTATTGTGATGGAAAGCCACGAGTCTACTTAGATCCATATCCATTAAAACATCGCCGTAGAGTACCAGAAATGGTTCTTTTAACTGTGCTTCAATAGCTTTCACTCCGCCAACTGTGCCTAATGGCTTTTCTTCAACGTAATACTTGATGTCAACCCCAAAGTCTTTACCGTCTGAGAAATAAGATTCAATATGCTCGTACATGTGATTTACAATGAGCCACACCGTAGTAAAGCCATGCGCTTTGAGTAAGTCTATTTGGTAAGCCAAAAGAGGCTTGCCTAACACAGGCATCATAGGTTTGGGTACGTCCGATCTAACCTCTGCAAGTCTAGTCCCTTTTCCTCCCGCAAGAATTACCGCTGTTTTCATTCTAACATATTTCCCTCAAACCTAAGAAACTACATTGGGCTTTTTTCGAAAGAATCAGAAAGTTTCAAAAAGACGATTATTTTTTGCTCAAAGGTGTTGTAGATTTCAAAAACGCTATTACATTTGCAACCCAATCAAGAATACGGTCCGGTAGTTCAGTTGGTTAGAATACAAGCCTGTCACGCTTGGGGTCGCGAGTTCGAGTCTCGTCCGGATCGCCAACAGAAAGAAAGCCCCGAGAGTTTCGCTCTCGGGGCTTTTTCGTTTAGGTTTTAATCAATTTATTAGCGTCTTCCTTTGGGCTTGTTTGCCCGGCTTTTGTGCAACTCACAATACCTGTGGTCGGGTAGGGCTTCTCGTTCACACTTCGCACCGGTCTTAGTTTTAAAAACACATTTACGAAAGGCTTTTGGTCGAGATTCAGTGTTTTTAGTCCGTAAGAATGGTAAAGCACTCGCACGATCTGGCAAACAAACCGAACAAGGCAGAAGTCCTCGGTTAAGCGCTTGACGTTCATCCACCTTTATTTGTCCATTCTTCAGATACCTACAGCCGTCTAAATGATAGCGTGCACCGGAAGGATTGATCCCTCTCGTTGAGAAAACAACGATTTCTTCCACAACAGCGGAATCGCTAGCCTCTTGCGCATTAACTTTAATGCTCACTAAACTAAGCAAGACCAATACCTTTATGATTCTTCGAAACTTCATACGAGCAAAGCTATTCATTCTGTTTTTTGCCTGCGAATTTTTGACGGGATTCTCGCAATCCACTAGTATTGATTTTGATTACTTGCAAGTGGTGGAAGCGCCTAGAGGTGCTATAGGCTTCATCGGGACTGCTGCAAATTATCACATCAATGGTGGACCAAATTACCTAGGTATACGTCTGAATAACGCTGCTGTCGGCACCCGGGCAGGCTATTACACCTTTGGTTACCAAGCAGGTAGTAGAATTCCAATAACTAATGCGCTCAACCTCCACCCAAAATTGATGTTCACTTCTGGGGGAGGTGCTGAAAGCAATGACGGTTCAGGAGGCTTCTTAACAACCGCTGCAATGTTAGATTACTCGATCGGGCAATTTAATGTTGGACTTGGTGGTCAATACAGTTACGTCAGCACCGGCATTATTCAAGGATGGAGCCCAATGGTTAGCCTAAGTTTATCTCAAGATTTTAGTCGTTCGCCTTATGCATTGGTTGAAGCACAGATATTCACAAACGCAATGTATTCCATCTGGAATCAGCACGATAGAAACACTGCGTTTGTCGGTGTCGGTGGTCGACTTTTTGATGACCACATGTATAAAAGCGTCTACCTCACTGCGGCCGTCACGGATTTAGGAGGATATATGGATGTGTACGGTGGCTATGGTATTTATAGCGACTTTGGGAACTTCCGAACATTAGCAGAAATCAACCTAGGAACGGGTGGTGGTGGACGCGCACCAGCCGGAGGAGGAGTACTTGCAGGAATTCAAGGGGAATTGCAATGGCATTACCGTGGAAAGTTTATGGGCCTAAGTAGCGGCGTGCTCAAATGGATCGATGGTCCATTCTATTTTAGTTTCACAGGCCTTCATTTGGGTACCGATTTTAATTTCACCAGTACTCAAAATGAAAACGGCTTCACGCCGATGAATCTCAGTATTGAAAACGGGGTCAGAACGTATCTCGGAGAAGATGGCTTCTC
>Ga0208897_1001047_pt1 | contig 11802 bp, 11 predicted proteins | sample ColrivemetaGS697_FD_187594 | JGI IMG/M metagenome (GOLD analysis project Ga0208897, IMG submission 187594) | Estuarine microbial communities from the Columbia River estuary, USA - metaG S.697 (SPAdes) (version 2) | ecosystem: Environmental > Aquatic > Marine > Intertidal zone > Estuary | place...
CTACAGGTATATCTATATGACCCCCACCACACAGTTCCGCATTCCTTCTAAGACAAAAGAACTCTTTAAGAATGTCTGTACATACAGAAACGTTTCTATGTCACAGGTCGTCATCAGTTTCATTGAACGGTACATCGCAGAACAGACCAGAGACCCAGCAGTGATGTGGCATCTACGGACGCGAGAGACCGAAAAGCGAACTGGTTTAGTCCAAGACCCTAGAGGTACTTGGGTGAAACCTGAAACACTAATCGATGTGGATGATTGGAGGCATCTTCTTTGATTTGACGGACTGAAGGTAATGCCACCACTTGGAAGTTATCTGATAGTGGAACATACTTGAACTAAATCTATACAAGTCCAAATAGAAAAATATATCGCTGTTAAAATTTTCCCGGGTAAGTATTATGGTTTTGAGGTAAGTCGAGCGGGTGAGAGCATCGACTTATTTAATCTCTGAGTTGGGGCAAATATTGCATGAAGACAATTCACGCTTTGTTAGAAGATGTAAGAAAAAAACTAGTTGAGACTGGGACTAGAAACCGATTAATCCACGTAAATCGGCGAACTGTGAGGGGAAATCTTCTTAACATAATCAACGAGCGATCCGACGATATCTTCCATATTATCCGCGTTAGTGGGAAAAAAATGCGATTCGCAGGAAAAGGCGAGGAGGAAGACTCGGACGCAGGTGGTGTTGTCTTAACAGAGATTCAGGACAACGAATTTGATGAGGGTAGATACACCGACTCTGTCTTAGAGACTCCTTTAACCCCCGACGCGTTGCAAAAACGCCTCCTAAAATTATTTAAAGATTCGAAGACAGCAGAAGAGGAACAAGGGATTAACATCCTTTACCTCGCAATGGGTTTCTTACAGTGGTACGAAGACAAAAATTCAACGGTACTGAGGGAGTCGCCGTTAGTATTATTGCCAGTCGCCTTAGTTAGAAATGATAGAACCTCAACCTACGACATTATCTGTCGAGATGATGATATCGTTACTAATCTTCCCCTACAAGAGAGGTTAAAACTCGACTTCGGGATATCATTACCAGAGATAGATGACTCTTCTGAGTGGATACCAGGTGATTACTTTGATCGTGTAAGAGAGACTATCTCTGAGAGGGGTCGTTGGAATGTAGATCCGGACGGTATGCAGTTAGGGTTTTTCTCTTTCGCGAAGTTGATGATGTTGAGGGATCTTGACCCTGCAAATTGGAATGAACAATCTCTTCTGGACAACAAGTTGATTAGCGGTCTGTTAGCAGATGGTTTTTCCCCAGAACCATCAATATTTAAAGATGGCGATAATCTTGATGATAAGTTATCACCTGAGCAAATTCTTCATGTAGTAGATGCAGATTCTAGTCAAACTAAGGTCATAGAAGAGGTTCGGTCGGGACGAAACTTAGTAGTGCAAGGACCTCCGGGGACGGGAAAATCTCAAACAATTACTAATATCCTCGCGGCAGCAGTGCACGACAACAAGAAGGTTTTGTTTGTTGCAGAAAAAATGGCGGCACTGGAGGTTGTATACAACCGAATGTGTAAAGTTGGACTAAAAGATCTTTGTTTAGAATTACATTCACGAAGTGCGAACAAAAAGACCTTTCTGCAAGGTCTCGCGGAGACTATTTCAAATAGCAAAGGAGTGGAATCCCCCAATCTCGACACCGAAGAGTTGGTAAAAGCAAGAGACGAATTAAACAAAGTATCTAACCTGTTACACAAACCATTGCCTAAGAGAGACTACGCTCCTTATTCTGTACTCACAGAACTAGTCTCATACGTAAGTAAGAACACCCGAGCACCTCGTTTTGATGCAACCCACCTTGAATCTATAACAAGTGATCAAGAGTCAGAAATCTTCGAGGCGCTTCGAAACTATCTGGATATCGTTTCCGAATTTGGTTTCGGGGGTGACAACCCATTTCGGGGAACGACGAACCTTGATTTACAACCAACAGATCTTCAACGACTATTAGACGATCTGGAAGGAGCAACCGATAGTCTAAGCAGTTGGACTTCGTTCCAATCCAAGTTAGAAAGAGCGATTAGTCCTGAATCACTTCTGACCTTATCTAGTGCGGATAGTTGTCGATCGATTTTCGAGAACTTGCAGCGAGCACCGGTCAACTCAAATCAATTCATCTCATTCGTTTATGCAAATAAAGGGATTGCTAGGTTTGAAGACGCGATCTGTCATGCACAGTCTTGGGTTAACTTTAAAAAAGAAATATCGGAAACAGTTACTGAAAATGTTTGGAAAACTGATCTAGAGCATCTCAGATCACCCATTGTTAAGGGTATGGGTTCGTTCCTATCAAGGATTTTCGGCAAATATCGGTCTGCCAGTAAAGAGTTGGGAACATACCTAAAAAGTGATTTGCCGAAATCTCCTGAAGACCGATTGAAACTTGTTGATGCGATTATCGAGGGGAAGAAAAAAAGAGACCTTTTCGATGAGGAAGTGGAGTTTCTGAAATCAAAAATAGGTGAGGAGTGGCGCGGTGAAAGAACGCCTTTTGCCGAGATAATAAGCGTTCTTAAGTGGTTACAAGGAACATCTAAAGAACTCGCAGAATTCACTTCTGAAAAATTGAAGGGACTTATTGGTCAGGAGACCATTAGAACCTTTAGCGCACAAGACTTCGAGTCACGAAAGTCCTCTCTTCTTGAATCCTTTCAAAGAGTCAACCAAAGATTGGGGTTGTCTGACCTTAGTGAAGAATCCGTTAAGGATCTCTCATTGCAAGATTTAGGAACGCGAATAAAGGCGATGATGCAGAATCCAGACACGTATTCTCTTTGGACAAGAACTGCTTTCACATCAAATAGATTAATAGAACTGCAGTGTGGACCCTTATTGGAAATGATTAGGGAAGAAAAGGTCTCTTTGAGTTCTGCGAAAACTGAATTAGGTTACGCAATTGCAGAGGCACGATGGAATTATGCGAGATCAGTCAAATCTGAACTCAATGGACTCGCTCGATTGGATCGACATGCCTTGGTCACAACCTTCACAACCCTTGAACTTAGAAGAGTCCAACAGGTTCAAGAGGCGATTAAGGAGCGTCATCTCAGTCAAGTTCCTCAGGGTTCTGCTGGTGAAATGGGGTTGATACGAGGGGAAATCGCCAAGAAACGAAGACATCTCTCCATACGTCGCGTGATGACGGGCGCTTCCGAGATGGTGCAGAGGATAAAACCAGTGTTCCTCATGAGTCCGATTTCCGTCGCACAATTTCTGCCTCCCGGGAAGGTCGAATTCGACTTGCTTGTAATAGATGAGGCAAGTCAGGTCAAACCAGAAGATGCGTTAGGTTCTATTGCTCGCGCAAAACAGATCGTTGTTGTTGGGGATCAGAAACAATTACCGCCCACCTCATTTTTTGATCGCCTTACTGATAATGTGGAACTTGGCGATGAGGAAGAAGAGCAGATCACAACTGCGAAGGCAACGGAAATGGAGAGCGTTCTTTCTCTTTGTGAGGCAAGAGGACTGAATGAGAGCATGCTTGAGTGGCACTACAGATCTAGAGATCCATCGCTAATTGCAGTATCAAACGTCGAGTTTTATCGAAATCGTCTAATACTTCCTCCTTGTCCCACAGAGTCCGATGGGGAGTTTGGTCTTAAATTAGTGCGAGTTCCTGGTGTTTACTCGACTGCCTCAAAGGGTGGAGGTCGCCCAACGACCAATAGAATTGAAGCGGAGTTTATAACGGATCGTGTATGTGCTCTTGCAACTACAAGATCTGAATTTTCTGTCGGGATTGTAACCTTTTCGAAGTCTCAAGCAGATATGGTAACTGAAGTTTTGGAACAGAGAAGGCGCGAAGATCAAGTCCTTGATCGATTTCTTAGAGAGGACAAAGTTGAAAATGTCTTTGTGAAGAATATCGAAAATGTTCAAGGAGACGAGAGAGATATCATTCTGATATCAGTGGGGTATGGTCCTCATGACGCAAATGGTAAGTTGCCCTCAATGAACTTCGGACCGATCAACTCTGAGGGAGGAGAGCGCAGGTTAAATGTAATTTTTACTCGCTCACGCGTGGCATGTGAGGTTTTCACGTCCTTTGATCCTAGCGACATTGATCTAAACAGAACCTCAAAAGAAGGTCCTGTTGTACTGAAAAAATTCCTGGAATTTGCAAAGACAGGAGAATTAAAAGAAACCTACGTTTCGGAGGGCGATGCCGACTCGCCATTCGAAGAGGACGTTGCTGACACTATTCGAGGTTTGGGATACCAAGTTGATCATCAGGTAGGTACAGCAGGGTTCAAAATCGATTTGGGTGTGAAGGATCCTACGAATCCCGATCACCACATTCTGGCAGTTGAATGTGATGGTGCAACCTATCATAGTGCGTTGTGGGCAAGAGAGCGTGATCGAATGAGACAACAAGTCCTTGAAGGGTTTGGTTGGCATTTCCATAGAATTTGGAGCACCGATTGGTTCTACCAGAGAGATAAAGAAGTTCAACGACTCCGAGAAGCACTAGAAGATGCAAGAATGCGCGACCTAAGTCACTCAATCAAGGGATCAAACAAAGATGCACCCGCGAATAAAGAATCTGCGGATAGAGACTCAGAAGTCAAAAACATTGTTTTAGATGAACCATCAGTTAGTGTTCCTCTTTATAGAAAAGCAAATATTGTTGTTGGCGCAAATCATGAACCCCACGAGCGTCCGATCAATGATGCTATTAATGTTATAAGAGAAATAGTTAATGTTGAGGGTCCAATCCATATTGATGAGATTGCGAGACGTTATGCAGCGTCCCATGGTAAATCTAGAGTGGGGTCAAGGATTAGTGAGCATGTATCGAAAGCACTTACCAAAGCACAACACGGTGGACAACTGAAAAAGAACGGTCTTTTTTGGTGTACCGCTGAACAGTTAACAAATGTTCCAATAAGAGATCGAAGCAGTGAGACTATTCCGACTACAAATGCGGAGAGTATTTCTTCCATGGAAATAATTGCGTGTGCGAATCTCATAGAAAAGGAATCCGGCAAAGTTGATGATGATGAGTTAGTGCGTGTCATTGCCAAAACTCTCGGGTTCAAAAGAGCGGGACCTGATTTCCAAATGCATGTAAAGAAATGCCTAACGAAGAATAAACGCTAACTCAATGAATAATGACTATGCAAGTATTTCAGAATAATAAAGGGGTACTTACCCCAATTGAAAAAGATTCTTTCAGACTTGAAAAGGATATCCAGTCGCTCATCGAGGAGAACATGGAGACCCTATTTGGATTAGAGTTTGTATGTTCTGAATTTGCTGTTGCCGAATTCCGCCTCGACTCGTTAGCATATGATGGACAGAACAACTCTTTTGTAATAGTTGAATACAAGAGGGGGCATAGTTATTCGGTAGTCGACCAAGGGTATTCTTATTTGTCTGTAATGTTGAATAACAAAGCGGAATTTATACTTGAGTATAACGAGAAAACTGGAAAGCAACTTAAACGAAATGATATTGATTGGACGTCATCTCGAGTTATCTTCGTTTCTCCTTCGTTTAATACCTATCAGAAAAACAGCGTCAATTTTAAGGATGTACCGTTCGAGTTGTGGGAGATACGTAAATTCGAGGGCGGTTTGGTCGCGCTAGAACAGCAAGTTTCAAACTCAACTGAAAGCATTGAGAATATTTCAGGGACAAATCCAAACTCCGTTATTAGAAAGGTTGCAACTGAAGTTAAAGTTTCCTCGGAAGCACAGTTAACATCAGGTTTATCCGCCGACCTCTCAGAGGTATGGGAGGTGTTTAAGTCGCAATTATTAGAACTGCCCAATACGTCAATACACACGACACAGAACTACGTATCGATTAAATATGAGGGTACTGCGCTCATTTACGTCAGGTTTAGAAAGAAGGAACTTTCTTGTGAAATGGTGCGAGGTAATGTCTATCCTGATGGCAAATCTCGTAAGAAATTCTTTGAGATTGACGATCCAAAGGGGGTAACCGGCGTGCGAGATTGGACTTGGAAGTCTGGAGTAAAAGGAAGCGTCTATACCTTCTCAATCAAGTCCCTAGATGAACTGGATTACAGAATGTATCTGGTTAAACAAAAGTATGAATATATGAGTTAACAAGGAGACCAATGACTACCAAAGACATTATCAACGACAAACTAAACCAACTTGAACAATCACTACTCAATCAAGACCACCTGAACAACCCCATTGAGTTCCTTACTCAACTCGCATCACTCTCAAAGTATTTCCACCTAATGTCTGATGAAGACCGTGACTACATACACTGTGCAAGGACTGCACTTGAGGATCAGATTGAGTGGCGCATCTAACCAAACCACACATCAAAACCTGTACCTCTTGAGTTCCCATCCATACAGGTGATTTCTTCACCATCATACTTGAGGTGATCAACAACAAACATCCCATCTATGTGATAGACGAAGAACTCTAGTTTGGACTGATCAAAGGGTTCTTTGGTCTCAATCAACTCATATTCCCAAGAACCTTTCTCCCATGATATACAGGTCACAACAACATGGTTATCTGAAAAATTGTGAGGTTGGTCATTGATAACCCATGCATTGTTAGTAATAGAGTCTTGATCTAAGGATGACATGAACACCACATCATCAGTTGAGACATCTATGATCGCAATTTGATTGATCCCTTTTAACTCGACTCCATGAGTATGTATTAAGTCGTCTCTGTCAAACCATGGATGCAATTGATGTTCTGCGGGTACATCTGGCATGTCATCCAGTGTTAGATGCGTCTGTAACGTCTCTAGACCCCTTTGAGTCCAATATTCATAGGTTGGGGTTGGTATTGATCCTACTGTAAATTCTCCCCCATAAACGTCTAATATAACCTTGTAGTGATACATCTTTTGATACCTTTAATGAATGCTTTAAGGTATCTATAAGAATCTTATCTGCGGTAGTTTTTGAAGACATACTAACCCCATCCAGGATTAGTATGTCTTTTGACCTGCGTACAGTTCCTTCAACATTTCCAGTTCGCAAACCTACGGTTGTAGGGAGGTGGGGTTACGCTGTCACCTTTATTGCGTCTAACCTATTCGCAACGGGGGTAGATGGGTTACCAACTGGACGATAGTCCCTCTACCTGTGCTTCGTGCACATCCACAAGATAATGTTTATAACCACCCAGTTCTTGTTTTGGTGGTATTCGCCAACCCTTATGACCTACTGTTTAGATAGATGAGTTTGATTGACTAGGACAGATTGTGTCTGTCCTTATAGTATCTATATGAATACCGTTCTCAATCGTTATTTTATTTTGTTATGTTTAGTTTCCGCACCATACATCTTGTGAATGATTGCTTGTTAAAGATATAGTTTCCATTTGCTTGAATTGTTATATTAAAAAATAATCGACAAAAGGAGTGGAATTTATGTCCTACGTTAATCCGAACTTAGCAAAACTAGATATATCCAAACTTTCAGAACATGATGTACTTGATGCTCTAGATAAGCACTATACGTCACTAAGAAAATTTGTAAGAGGCGTAGCACAGAACAAATGGCACCTGATAGTCAACGGCGATGCAGGCATGGGAAAAACAGAAACTGTTAATGATGTACTCGACGCTGTTGAGAACGTCAAGGTGGACTCAGTTAGCGGGACAATCAGTCCAGTTCTGTTATATGGCAAACTACAAGAAAACTCAAAACGTAACTCTATTCTTGTTATAGATGATAGTGACAAGACCTTGGAAGATACCGAATGCCTAGAAGTACTCAAAGCATCGTTAGATAGTAAGGAGGATAAAACTGTTGATTGGACGAAATATTCAACGGTGTTGAATAAAAAGAATCTCAAGACTTCATTTAAATACGAAGGTCGTACCATTATTATCACAAACAAGATGCTCAGAACTGCGCCAAGCGAAATGCCAACCACCCAACAGCAGAGAGTAAGTCCGCTGTTATCAAGAGTACATTACTTCAAAGCAGGTGTTCCAAGTACTCAATGGAAAATTGCTGCAATTAAAATGCACAAGATCGGATATGAAAGTAAATGGGAACCCGGGGTAAAATACGAACTGCGCTGCCTCAAGGGAGTGTCACTAACAATACAAAATGAAGTCATTGATTGGTTAGAGCAACACCAAGATGAATTAAGGGAAATTTCATTTCGAATAGTTAAAATACTGGTTGATCTCATCGAGGAAGAACCTGACTTCTGGGAAGAACTCGCTTCTGCAAGTCTCCTTTATTAAATCATGGGTAAGATCGTTATTCAGTGTTACCAGCATGGCGAGTTCAGCGTTGAGACCAAAACGTATGAGAAGTTTGGTTGCCCTAAATGCTACATTTCAAATAAAAATGCAGATTTAAAAAAGGATAAGTCTGAATCTTACCGTTGGAAAAAAATTACTTTCACAAGATATACACAACGAGATTCCGATAAGCGCAGATATGTGTCGGATATAACCAGAGATCGCCAAACTTTGGCACAGACCAAACCATTATTCAAGGTCATTAATGATTTCCGGTTGGTACATGGCGCTGAGTATGACTATTCAAAAGTCGCCTACGTAAAAAGCACTATTAAGGTAATTATCATATGCCGCATTCATGGAGAGTTTTTACAAACACCTCAGTATCATAAGAACGGTAGAAAATGTCCAAAGTGCGTAAGGGAAAAAACTAGACTGACCAGCAAAGAGGTCATATCAAAATTTAAGAAGATCCATGGCGATGTCTACGATTACTCACAAGTAAATTTTTTAAGTAGCAAGGATAAAGTAACAATTGTTTGTAACGAACATGGGAGTTTTTTGCAAACGCCACCGGCACATCTTCGTGGGCAAGGGTGTGCCAAGTGCCAAACCAAAAAGATAAGCAAATCTTCCAAAGTTGTTATTCAAGAGTTCATTAAGATTCATGGTCAGAAATATGACTATAGCAAGGTAGAATACGTGAACGCGAAAACTAGAGTTTCAATAGGTTGTAAAGATCATGGGGATTTCCAGCAGACACCTAATGTCCATAAAAACGGATCTGGATGCCCAAGATGTGCTACTTTCAAAAATGGGAAAAGATTATCAGAGTCTATGAAAGATAGTTCTGATGTCGTTATTGCAAAGTTTAAACAGGTTCACGGGGATCGTTACGATTACTCAGAAGTTAACTATTTGGGAAAGAAAACAAAATTAACAATAATTTGTCGAGATCACGGATCCTTCCATCAAACTCGAAATGCACATCAAATGGGTCAAGGATGTCCTGCATGCGCACAGAAAAGACCATTGCTAGACCAGACAGAAGTCATTCGCGATTTTCGAGCAGTGCATGGTGACAGATACGACTACTCACAGGTAACGTATTATGGGGTCAGCGAAGCAGTTTCAATTATCTGTAATGTTCACGGGGAATTTCTTCAAAAACCCGCAATTCACAAATCCGGTAGTGGGTGTCCAAAATGTACTCTTGGCAGGCGCCCCGCGTCTAAATCAGCGGTAATTGCAAGGTTCGTTGCGGTCCATGGCGATCGCTATGATTATTCGAAGGTTCATTATATTAATAGTCGAACTAAGGTAACCTTAGTTTGTTCTCTGCATGGTGAGTTTGAACAACGTCCATCAAGTCACCTAAGCGGTTCCGGATGTCCTCTCTGTTCTAAATTGAAACTCAGTAGATAATTTATGGGTATACCCAACCGAGACATTCGCCCTGAGACGGGTTTCACGTCTAATTAGGGTCGCTTTTACCATTCTGAGACGCTGCCTGTTAGCGTCTAGACTTAAATGAGACTCAAGAGTTGGAAATGGCAAAATACGTTTGGCATTTATCACCTGAAAGAAGTCTGTTAAGTTAGTTTTGGTTCCGGGTTCCACGAAGACCTAACCTACTTGGTGAGGTCTCATGTCTCAAATCTTATAGGTTCTAAGACTACGCTTTGCCATGTCTCATAATCTGTCTTATAATAATCTTATTAGAACATCTAAGGAGTTATGAGAATGGCAGTTGTAGCATATTGTCGTGTTTCCACTGGGGAGCAATCACTAGAAGTCCAAGAGAAAATAGTCAGCGAATACGGGGCAGACAGAGTATTCGCAGAGAAGGTGTCTGGCACAACGCAAGACAGACCCAAACTAAAAGAGTGTCTCGCATATGTCCGTGAAGGTGATGTTCTTGTAGTGACCAAACTAGACCGTCTGGCGAGGTCTGTGAGTCACCTTCACACCATCTATGATTACCTTGAGAGTCGTGGTGTGGGATTTGTGGTCATTCAACAGAATATAGACACCACCACCAAAGAAGGGCGATTAATGTTCAGCATCCTTGGTTCGTTGGCGCAGTTTGAGAATGAGTTGCGCAAGGAGCGATGCGAAGAAGGACGCACAGCAGCGGTTGCTCGTGGAGTTAGGTTTGGAGCACCCAAGAGACTGAACGACAAGCAGGTCGTGGAGATGCGAAAGAAAAGAGAAGACGGAGTGATGATAAAAGACCTTATGAAGGAATACGGTTTATCAAAAGCATCCGTCTATCGGTTGATGGCAGGTTAGTTGGAAGTATTCTTTCTAATCTCAAATAACTGGTCAAGTCCCACAGAAAATCCGTGAATAAACTGCTGTTGAACCCATCCGCCGATAATCAAAGCAACCCCAAGAACCACAAGCATAGGTTCTTCTTCATACGCAATTGTCCTGCTGTAGTTGTATTGGCAGTTATCTATGCACTGCATAGAAAGAATCAGAAGTATTACCCCCGATATCGCAGACAACCAAAGTACCACATTACCCACGAATATAAGATTTTTAATCACATTTGGTTTGGCAAGTTTTACGTTTTCTGTTGCATCAGTCATAACACTCTCCCAGTAAAATTATTTTTACTTTATACATTAATGATTAAAGCACAGTCGACACAACGCAAGCAATAGTGGGTCTCAATATGCCAAACAGTTGTTCTAGCAATAGACGCAATAGACGCAATATCAGCAAGCGGCACTTTCTCGTGGAGTTAGATTTGGGGCACCCAAGAAGTTGCAGACCAATCAAGTAGAAGAGATGCGTGAGAAACGAAAGGCAGGAGTTCTAATTAAAGACTTGATGAAAGAATATGGGTTGTCTAAAGCATCTGTTTATCGGTTGATGGCAGGTTAGAATGCAGTATCAAACCTATGACGAGTGAGATCGTTCGATTCATGAAGCATTTCATTGAGCAGCAATATACAGATGAAAAGATCATCAGAGAACTAGGTCTCTTGGATACTCAGATGCGAACTGGTTTGGTTAGTGACTCACGCGGCAATTGGTGCAAACGAGAAGAATACGATCTTCATAGGTTATTCGATGACTTCTGAGGACGTCGGTCTTGCGGTTACTAGCGTGCAACAGTGTTAAGTAATGTCTCATAACACTTATATGCGCTATGTCTGAGAATCTTAAAATCAGATAAATATATCGCTACAGCGATTTACAACACTCTCTCATCAGTAAAGGAAGTAATTGATTATTTCTCGCAGTAGGACATATCTGTTTCTTGACCGTTTTTATAACAGATTTCAGAATCTAATTGACCGTTCTCGCGATAGTTCTCAGTTAGACCGTCTCGGTTACCGTCTTTATAGTTACTTCTATAAAGTAGAGTATTTTGATAGTACCCCTCAGTAAGACCGTTTGCTATTCCGTCCTTGAGCGCGCTTTTCATGAATAATTGACCGTCTGAGTGGAAATACGCCACAACCCCAGTGAACGCTGTTTCAGAGTCCGTTTCATATCCAACACCTTGTCTGATAACGAAATTTTCCGAGGTGATTTCCACTAGACCGT
>Ga0208897_1001063_pt1 | contig 11697 bp, 9 predicted proteins | sample ColrivemetaGS697_FD_187594 | JGI IMG/M metagenome (GOLD analysis project Ga0208897, IMG submission 187594) | Estuarine microbial communities from the Columbia River estuary, USA - metaG S.697 (SPAdes) (version 2) | ecosystem: Environmental > Aquatic > Marine > Intertidal zone > Estuary | place...
CTTCTTGTGATTGTGCTGGACGTCTAGTTGGAGGTCCATAAAGTTCTCTTGGATAGTTTGAATCTTCATATGAGCCTGTACCAACATCAAGCATGTCGTGGTTACCGGCTTTAACAATTGAAAAGTCAGTAAATATTTTACCTGTTGCTCCGGGTGGCGGACTTAGTCGTACACTTGCTTGATCAATAAGTGCATCGTTCAAATTTTGATCTAATGTAATAACATAGTTTACAGGGTCGAAGGCAGTAACTTTATAAATTGTTCCTTTGTAACCTAAACGTCTGTTTACTATTTCGTCAGCGTCATATCCTATTTGGTTGATTGTAAATTGATTTACTCCTGGACCTATATTACTACCGCCACCATTTATAACAACGCCTAAGTGATTTAGTGTTGGCAGTGCTCTAATAGCAAATCTGTTTACTACATTTTCATTTGGAGTAACTTGAATAATTCTATAACCAACATCTGGTTCGTTATCATACTGTAAGGCTGCACCTAGTAACAGGTTTGTAATATCAGCATTAGTATCAATTTCATATTCTTGTAACAATCTAATTGTAATATTTGCATCGTCAGGAATATCTGCTAATAGTCCTTGTGCTGATCCTCTAATGTTTATTTTATTGCCATTAAAGTTTCCAATCTCATAACTTACGTTACCAGTGGCGCCACCGTGTTCAACATCAGCAACCATAACATTAAAGAACTCTGCTGCGGAGCCGTTATAACCTTGCTGATTTTTAATTGTAATTTGTAAATCGCCTTGTACGTTTTCCCCTGTTACACTACTATCGGCTAGTGCTATAAACACACTTTCATTAACTGTTGCGGCATTAACTGGAACTTCAAATGGGTTTCTTCCTTCAGCACCTAGTCCATATATTCCGTTTGAACTTGATCCGTTTAGTGAACGTACTTCTGATCCGCTTTCTGCTTTGTATGTGTATCCACAATAGTATGTGAATATACTAACAAGCTCAACTCTTGCATTGTTTCTTGCTAGTACACCGTAACCTAAGTTACCAAACATTGTCCAGTCAGTAGCAACAAATGACTTGTTACCAGCTGTAATCATTGTTAAGTTTCTATCTACAAGTGTAGGTAATAATGGAGTTTCACTGCTTATATTAATATTATATTTAGGTAGACTCTGCGGACCTTGTGTTTCTCCGTTCTCCATAATATCAAGTATTATATTGAAGTCGCTGTTTGCTTTATCTTTTATAGTCTGTGCTACAACATCTGTTGTAATAGTTTGTGTTGAAACAGATTGGTATGTTGGCGATGCTGCTACATTACTTAATACATTTTGTATAAGTCCTTTGACATGATTGTTTGCCGCTAGTGTTTCTGTTAGCTGTGCGCCAATTGCAACACTTGGATCACCTAAGTCGCTTACACCTCTATAATAACTTCTGCCTGCTTCTACACTTCTTCTACTACCTCCAAACAAATCGTTTGCAATAGCTGCAACAATATATCCTGTATCACGTTTACATAAGACATCGTTGTAAACAAATGCAGGATACGAAGCATTAATAAATGCAATAGTTTCATCTTGTATCCAACTAATGTTAGACATAATAAGATCATGTGCTTCTTTAATACTTACATAGTTTGTAATTAAATTAGTTATTATGCCAAATAGTGTTGTGATTGTTGCGTCTGTGCCTGCTTCACCATTATTACTATTAGTCGTTTGTGTAACTACACTTTGTAACGGAGTAACAGAAGTGTTAGCAACACAGGCAATCGCAAGATCTCTTGCTTTGTTTATTGCATCAACTGTCTCGGCTTCTTGGTCAGCAATTACTGTACTTCCTGTTTCAAAATAAGTTGCCGCGGCCTCACAAGTTTCAGCTTCTCCACCGTAGGTTAAGTCGTGTATCATTGCATCAATGATAAGTCCTACATCTCTACGACATGTGTCTTCATCGTACACAAAACTTGCATAGTTAGTATCGATAAAATTAATTGTGCTTGTAATAATAGTAGGAAACTCAGTAACAAATGATGTACGCAAAGTAAGTTTTGCTTGTAAGTCATCTACAAATGCTGGAGGAGTATTCGCAACTAGTGTTTCAAAGTTAGGTGCTATAGTTTGCGGTGCATAGTTAGTTCCGCTTTCAATTACTTCTTCAACTAGTAATATTAAATCCTGTGCTCTTGTAATAAGACTTTCACTTATTGTAGGCTCTGCTATAGTTTGCTGTTCAACTACTACTTGCTTACGTTGACCTACAGTAAAAACAGTATTACGCATAATAGTATCGATGATACTTCTTATAAATCCAAATGCGGCTATGTGCTGTTGAATTTGTGTTGGTATTACGCTTGTTATACCGTTCCAATAACTATTTGCAATTTCCTTTATTGCAGTATTACCTTCAAACAATAAATCAAATCTTAATGCGTCTAATAAGAATCCTATATCTCTTTCACATTTTGCTTGGTCGTAAACATAGTCAGTAGTAAATGGCTCAGCACCTGCTACTACTTTTTGTCTAATAAATTCAACTGTTTCAGCTTGTATAAAAGTCTTGTTTGCGGCGATAATTGCACTAGCATAATCTTTAGCATCGTCATATACTGTTGCCGGAAAAAATAAGTTGTCAACATTTCCTGCGCCATTGTTTAGGACATCTATAACATCATCAAATATACTAGCATTTGCTTGTTGGACAGCAGTTATATCAGATAATGCTGTGTTGGCTTGACCTTTTGCATATGTTAGACCGCCTATTGTAGGTGCAAGCTGATCACTTAATACATACGCACTGTTTGGTCTTGTGTAGGATAAGGCAGCAACTCTGCCAAAATAGTTTGTACCAAGTATACTATCGTAACTACTTGCTTTTAGTATAAATTGTAAATCACGTTTGCACTTGTCTCTATTATAATCGAACAAATATGTATTGTTAACATATGTAATAGTTTCTTCTTGTATAAAACTTTTGTTTGCCGCTAATAATGTTGTTGCATTTACTTTTGCATCACTAGGTGCTGTAACTGATTGTGCTTGATAACGATTACCATCTGCATAAAACGCTGTAGGCATAAGAGGCTTACGCCAAAAGCTACTAGCAACCATACTAAGGTTATCGCCTGCTACTGAGTCTATATTAAATTCTTGGTTTCCTGTGAATCCGTCTGCAAATATACCTCCGTGGAAGCCAACTGCATAAGGATCAGTGTCGTAACTTGATTTTGGAAAACATGCACCTGTATGTGGATAAGGTGACTTAGTTAAAATTTGTCCTTCTGGATCTAGTACAAAGGCAAAACTACTGTGCTTGTCTGTTGTATAATCGTGAAACCAGTTTGTACTGTTACACAAGAATACATCATTGTATAAGTTATCTCGTGGCGTACTATATTCACTACGAGGATCTGTTAGGTAATGATAACCAAAGTACCCATCTGGAAATTCATCTGTTTCTCTCCAAAAACGTATCTTAGCCCAAGGACTTTCACTTGGTACACCAATCTTTGGTCTTACTGTTGTACGTCTTTGTCCACTACCAAATATACTTGTATTCTCTGGAACTTTAATAGGCAAGTGTTCTTCGTATATACCACTTGCTACGTGTACTAGTATCTGTTTTGTTTTTATAGGTTGTTCTTCGTTAACAAAGTTTTCAGTTTCAGGATTTGCTGTAATTATATCTTCAGCTAATCGCATTGCAGAATTAAGTGTTCTAAACGCTGTTCCCCAACTTCTACCTCTTTGTACTCCGTAACGTCGATCATCGTGTCCGTCAAGACTAACATATAGTTCTACTACATCACCGTTGATAACCGTTTTGTTTAAAAAGAACCATTCTTGCCCGTCGGCATACTCAACTACTTTGTCGTTTTTATTGTAACGTAAACTGCCTTCTACAGGATTAGGTCTGTCTTTTTTATCCCCACCTGGAAGTCTTAGACTTTTTGCTTCGCCGTTGTCATCAATAATAATTGCAAGATTGTTTCCTACCTTTAGATTGCTATCATCGTCAACTACTAGTTGTTCGTTGAAAACATTGTTACCGCCGTACTTTTCACCATCGCCAACATAAACTTGTTTAGTTTCAGTGTCGTATATTATTTCACCTTTGAGTGGAACAAAGGCTAACCTTTCGGCTGTAGTACCTCTACGTAAGATGATGCTACCAAGTTCTGCCATACTATGCTCCTATAATTAAACCATTTTTATCATAATTCGGATCAGGAACATATGTGGCTTCTCCTACTTTTGGAAGATTGCCACAGTCATTTATTTCTGTATTTGGTGCTGTAAATGAGCCGCCGTCTAACGTAGATCCTGCTTGCTCATAAGTAGTTTTTCCGCCATCTACAGAAGCTCTATTAAAGATATTATTTTTATCAAATGGTGCGCCACGTGGTGTTGTCATCAATACATTCCTTATATGAATGTATTTATCGTGATCTTTACAACGCTATGCCAGTTGTCTTTTCTGTGTACTGTTTGCTGATTTGTTCTTCTGTTTTACCCATACAACTTACTGCTGAACTGTTTAAAACAAATTTACCATCAGGTGATACGCTAAACATAAATGGTGCAAGTCCTAGTCCTTGTTGCTGTGCAATAAGTACCATTGGCTTTTTTAGTGTGTAAGACTTATCATCCTCTTTTTCTAAACGAGCAATAATTTCTTCGCCTGAACTTAACTTAAATGAGACATTGTCTCCAATTTTATACGGTGCTTCGATTAACATTATATAGTATGTCCTGTTCCGTTGTAATTAGTATTTTCAATATAGTCTACCATTTGTTCGTAGCCGCCAACTTTATGTCCACCTACTATTATTTGTGGGAATGTTCTTGCAGTTGGAAAAGTTTCAAATACTTCTTCTCTAGTAAAGTCTTTACCTAGTTCTTTATACTCGTATTTTAACTGTCTTGTTTCGCATAGTGCTTTAGCTTTTGTACAACTTGGACATGCAGGTTTACCCCATATGGTTATCATAAACTAAATCCTTTCAATGAATCCTTATCTACATCTTGTTTAATGCCGCCAATAATATAAGACTCTACTTCTGTCTCTTGTGGAGCAACTTGTAGCCCTGAGCTACTTAACCAATGTTGTGTCCAAGGAAGTGGGTTAGTGTTAAGAGGCTGATCAAAAATTGCTTGTAACCCCAGCGCCTTTAACCTGCGGTTGGCAATGTATTCAACATATTGATTTAGTAAAGCTGCATTCAATCCAATCATTGAGCCATCTTTAAACAAATAGTCAGCCCAGTCTTTTTCTTCTGCAACACAATCGCGCCATAAGTCGTATACTTCTTGTTCACACTCTTTAGCAATCTTAGCCATGTCCGGATCGTCTTTGCCTTGCGACCAAATTTTCAAAACGTGTGTACTTAGAGCTAAGTGTTGAGCTTCGTCTCGAGCAATAAGTGAAATAATCTTAGCTGAGCCTTCCATTAGCTTTAGTTCGCCAAAGCCAAATGTACATGCAAAACTTACATAGAAACGCAAACCTTCTAAAATATTTACAGTCATCATTGCTAGATACAATTTCTTTTTAACATCATGTAAGCTACCTTCGCCTCTATGATTGTAAGCATCAACTGCTTCTACAAATGCATCATAGTGTTTGGTAACACTTGTTGCACGAGCAATAATTTTCTCATCGTCTAGAATAGTGTCAAACACTTCTGCAGGATCAGCATACACATTTTTCATAATGTGTGTATAGCTACGTGAATGGATTGTTTCAAAGAAGTCCCAAGTAACAATACATCCTTCTAGTTCAGGAAGTGAAACATGCGGCAAAAATGCTAGGCATGGACCACGTCCTTGGACACTGTCGAGCAGTGTTTGATACTTTAAGTTTGCTGTAAAGATATGCTTCTGCTCTGGGCGGAAGTTAGCAAAGTCAGCTCTGTCTTTTTGTAGACTTACTTCTTCAGGTCTCCAAAAATATCCAAGCATTGTTTGGTTAAGTTTGTCAAACACAGGAAAACGAAATGTATCGTAACGCTGTGTATTTTGATCTGCTCCGAAGAACATATTCTGTTTGGTGAAGTCCACCTTATCTTTGTTAAAAACTGTCTTTGCCATGTGTCTCTTTCCTTACTATGTCTAATAGTATAATACTATCTTTTATTGTGTGTGTCAACAATTAAATTGCACACGAATCACAATATTCATCATATTCGTCATCAGTGCCATTAAAGTCTGTTCGTTCAACTGGTGACTCTTTTACATTGTCGTGCCAGCCTACGTTATGTGCAGGTTCATCAATTACAGATTCACTTGGATCAGTTTTATAATCATAAGTGTTTTGGTAGTAACTAGTTTTCCATCCCATTTTATATGTTGTCAATAGGTCCTGAATCATTTGACTCATAGGTACTTCATTGTTTTCATAATGAGTTGGATTGTAACTCCAGTTACCACTGATAGCTTGGTCGAAAAACTTCTGCATAACAGCAACAGTATTTATATATCCTGTGTTGTTTGGCATCTCCCATAACAACGTGTAGTGGTTCTTTAGTGTATTATACTGTGGAACAATCTGCTTAAGAGGCCCTTTTTTGGACTTCTTAACGGACAAGTAACCTCTAGGTGGTTCGATTCCGTTTGTTGCGTTCGACACAACGGAACTGCTCTCCGAAGGCATCTGTGCGGACAATGTGCTGTGCCTAAGACCGTGTTCTTTGATGTTAGATCGTAAAGTATCCCAATCATAGTTTAACTTGTTCTCCACAATAGTATCGACATCAGTTTTATATGTGTCAATAGGCAGTATGCCATCACTGTATTTAGTACGGTCAAAGTAATCACAAGCGCCACGCTCTTCTGCAAGTGTGTTAGATGCTTTTAACAAATAGTATTGGAATGCTTCTGATAAGTCATGTACTATTTTCCACGCTTTAGGATCAGCATAGTTAACTTTATTCTTAGCTAGATAATGTGCAAGTCCAATGTAACCTACACCCAATGAACGTCTTGCTTTAGTTGACTTCTCTGCTGCCTTAATAGGATATTTTTGATAGTCAATAATTTCTTCTAATGCTCTAACAGCCAAGTCACATAATTCTTCTAAGTCATTTAACGATTTAATTAATCCTACATTAATAGCAGACAAAATACATAGCGCAATTTCGCCTTCTTCGTCGTCTATATGCTCCAATGGCTTTGTTGGTAATGTAATCTCTTGACACAAGTTACTCATGTACACTGTGTCTTTGAATGAGCTGTGTGTATTACAGTGATCAACATTCATAATATAAATGCGTCCTGTTTCTGCACGTTCTTTGATCAACGCAGAAAATAACTCCATTGCTGGAATAGTTTTCTTTTTGATACTGTATGCACGTTCGTATTTCTCATATAGCTCTTGGAACACTGCCGGATCACCAAAGTAAGCATCATACAAGCCTGGTACATCATGTGGTGAGAAAAGAGTTATATCTCCGCCGGATAAAAGCCTTTCATACATAGTTTTGTTTAACTGTATGCTGTAATCTAACTTACGTACTCTGTTGTCCTCTGTACCTTTGTTGTTTTTTAGTACAAGAATGTCTTCGATCTCTTGATGCCAAAACGGGAAGTGCGTAGTAGCACTGCCGCCACGTACACCATTTTGTGTACAACAACGTACTGTACTTTCAAATTTCTTTAGGAACGGAATAATACCTGTGTGTGCTACTTCTCCGCCTCTAATCTTTGCATTTACTCCTCTGATACGTCCTGCGTTGATTCCGATTCCTGCTCTTTGCGCTGTATAGCGTCCAATAGACATATCGCTGGCAAAGATGCTATCAAGGGTATCGTTAGAGTCAACAAGAACGCAACTTGCAAACTGCCTGACAGGGGTCCGGACGCCAGCCATGACTGGTGTTGGGATATTGATTTTAAATAGTGAGGTCGCATCGTAGTATCTCCTTACATAATACATTCTATCTTCTTTAGGATAGTTAGCAAATAGCGTAGCCGCAATCATCATATACATGAACTGAGGAGTTTCAAATATTTCATCTGATGAACGATCCTGGACTAGGTATTTGTCAACTACTTGACGTAGTCCTGCATAGGTAAAGTTCTCGTCACGTTTATGTTTAATGTATGAGTCAAGAGAGTCAATTTCTTCTTTTGTGTATGACTTAAGGATTTCAGGGTCATATACTTTGCGTTGAATATTTTTATTAATCATGTCGTAAAAACTAATAGCATCATATTCACCAAACACTTGTTTGTTTAATGTATATGCTAACAGTCTAGCTGCTGCATACTGATAGTTAGGTGCTTCTAAGTTAATTAAGTCATTTGCACTACGGATAAGAACTTCTTGTATTTCTTGTGTACTCATGCCATCATAAAATTGTATGTTAGCATTCATTTCGATTAGACTTGCACTAACTCCTGCTAATCCTTCACACGCATGCATTACTACTTTGTGGATTTTATCGATGTTTAAGTGTTCTTTTGAACCATCACGTTTGATGATTTGTGTTCCGTTTGACATGTTCTCTCCTCTTCTCTTTTTAGTTTGTTTGATATTTATTGTAATTTCGGCATGCTGTATTTCTTCTTGATTTCAAAGTGTTCAGGTAAGAATTTAGCATTATCTTGTACTCCGTTAGGGTGTTCGATTAGTGTTTTACCTACGTAAAGTAAGTAGTGGGTCGACGAATTTTTTCTATCTATAACGATATGTATCTCGAACTGGTCCTGGGAAAAACGTTCGGTTAACTGTAGTGAATAACACATACCTAGCACGGTACAGAACTCACAGTACTGATTCTCTTTTACAAGTTCCCACGGTGTTGGCCACATACTATTATCCCATGGATCCGTGTGGATACTTACTGTAGGTGCTGTGTTATATAAGTCTATTACATCCTGTATAGGAGTGTTTGATGTTTCAAGATTTTGCCTAAATTCACTCCAGGCTAAAAGTCTGTCTTCATATTTTTTACAAAACATTATTCACCGGCGGCGTCAATTGTTGATTTTCTATTTCTAATTTTAAATTCTATAGTTGACTGATCATCCGATGGCATTGTACTTGCTATTAGCACATCAACTGTTTCGTCTACAGTATCTCCATCAGCGTCTTGTATAAGTGCTCCAAAAGATATTGCATCTTCATATGAAGCTGATCCAATGTAATCATAACTATCTGATACTGTAACTGTTTTATCAATACCGTTTAGTGTTAAAGTACATGTTCCACTGCGTGAAGCAGAGTATGCACTACTATTAATTACATATTCAATTTCATATTGCTGACTTGCAATATCAGGTTCACCTGAAAGTCTAAATCTTTTTACTCCAATTGGTCCATTTGCATCTGTACCAGTTCTTAAGATAGTATTCAGTGTATGTGTTTCGCCAAACTCAGCAATCACTGCACCTTCAATTTCTGGTAGATATGCATATGAAATCCAGTAGCCTGGTGTATACGATAGTACTGCTGTTCTTGCAAAGTAATCTCCAATACTAGAGTTACCTGGTTTTTCATATTTAATTACAGAATGTGTTGCTTGGAATTCTGCGGCACCTTCTGTACCAACTTTTACATACGAGTTGTTTGAACTTGAATTTAGTGTACCAAACTTTGACCAAATAGCATGTCTGTTTATTGCATCAAATCTTGAATTACTAATAGTATTGTTGTATGGTCCTTTTTCTTGACCACTTCCTGATAATGCATTTAGTGTGTTAAGGTTTGTTGCAAACGCAAATCCATAAGAGCAACTTGCAAACGAACAGTTGTCCCACATGTTGTTATGGATGTCCCAATCACTGCTAATGCCATAAGAGTAACCATTTACTTTACAGTTTTCAAATATGTTATTTTTTGTTTCAACAGTGCCACTAAGGCTATTCATTTCAATACCAACATCTGTAAGTGCTACTGCATTACCTGATACCCATGGTCCTGTTACTTCTACATCTCTAAACACACTGTCTTTACAATTCTCTAATATAAGACCTTTGTTTGGAACTGTAGTTTCTAAAGTTACACCTTCTAATCTAATATCTGTTGCTTGGTTAACTGACGTTGTACTTGCATCTGTTGCTGGAGCACCAGGAGTACTATTACTGTTTACAGTTTTAAATATAGTTGTACTAGCTGTAGATGTTCTAATAATAGTTTTTCCACTACCTGCTCCTACAATAGTTGCATAAGGTGGAATGTATATTGTGCCGTCAACAATATATTCGCCTGCTTCAAGATGTAAAACAATTTTACTTTGTGCGCTACCTTTGGTTGCTGAGTTCAAATACAGTTGATCAATTGCTGTTTGTAGTTTTGCTGTTGCTATTTGTGATGTTTGGCCTGTTAATCCAAATGAGCGTCCGCTAACTGTGTCGTCTAATCTAGCTTGTAAACTTCTTACAATAGGTGTACTAACATCTCCGCCTGTAACTATATAAGCATCGTCAGTTCTATAAGTGTATGCTTCAGTAAGTGAAAATATATTATCAAATTCTGTTAATACTTTTGTATTACCTACTGCTGGTGCACCTTCACTTACTGCTCCATTACCTATATATAATTCTCTTGTGTCAACTGCCCAACCTAGCTCACCTGAAGCTAGTTGTGGCAATCCACTACCTGCGTTTTTTTGTCCTCTTCGGACTTGGATTCTACTTATTTGAACTACGGCCATATTTGTCTCCTGTTATACATATTTATCCGTGTTTTGAATAATATGCATAAACCCTTTCGTACCATTCGTTGCGCCATTCGTCATACTCATGTGGCCATACATCAAACTGCTGATATGTTTCGCCTCCTAGCAACATTCCGTCATCTCCGCGACTACACATAAAGATATGTCCTTCACGTATGTTAGTGCCGTAGATTTCGTTGTGTGCTTCTGCGTATGCTACTAGCTGTAAGAAGTAGTTCTGTACATACTCTAGTTTCTTAGGCTTGTTAGTTTGTTTAAAGTCCATAATACAGGGTTGGCCTTTGTACTGTCCTACGAGATCAGTCGTTCCTGCGTACATTTGAGGCACATAAAGCGCCACTTCACTACCCCATATCTCATCTACATCGCCCATAGCATTGTCGCGAATCTGTGTAGCCATTGCATGTGCTTTTTTAGCAAATGGATTGCTACCTGGTTCAGGCCACTTGCCAAACTCTACGTAGTCTTCCAAATACTTGTGCATTCGTGTACCAACACCTGCCGCTTCAGTAACAATCTCTTGTGCTTTAGTTTCGCCTACACGTTTGCGCCATGCAATAAGTCCTGACTTGTCGCTTGTAGCATCAAGGATAGTTGTAACACTAGCTACAGCACCACCGTCAGGAGTTTGATAAAGGCGTTTGCCATTAACTTGTTTTCTGTTTATTGGTTTGTAATCAAATTTATTAATTATTAGTGTCATCGTTGAATCCTGGTCTATCATATAACATGCTACGGTCTGTATAGTACGGATCAACTGTTGAATTAGGATCGTCTTCTGCTGTAATAGTATGTACTTCCGGCACATAATGTTTTACCATGTTCTCAACACCCATCTTTAATGTAATTGTGCTACTTGCACAACCACTACAGGCACCTCCTAATATCAAACTCAAATGTCCGTTATCATAATTTACAAAATCAATTACACCACCATGACTAGATACAGCGGGTGCTACGTTAGTCTCAAGAATGTGTTTTATATGTTTTATTATTTCTTCGTCGCTTCTATCTTTAGTCATACGATATTATTTC
>Ga0208897_1001087_pt1 | contig 11545 bp, 13 predicted proteins | sample ColrivemetaGS697_FD_187594 | JGI IMG/M metagenome (GOLD analysis project Ga0208897, IMG submission 187594) | Estuarine microbial communities from the Columbia River estuary, USA - metaG S.697 (SPAdes) (version 2) | ecosystem: Environmental > Aquatic > Marine > Intertidal zone > Estuary | place...
ATGATTAAACTCTGCCCAGTATAGTTCAAATGCTACCCCGTCTTCAAGACCTTCAAATTGATGCACTTTTCCAGGTTTGACTTGTGTAAACTCGCCAGCCTCTAAGATAGTTTCGTCAACCAATCCTTGGTCATCCTGCCAGACACGTATGAGCATACGGCCACTCTCGACAAAAAAACCGTTCCATTTGAAACGGTGCTCATGCTCGCTGCATTTATATCCAGCTTTAAATTCAATGCGATGAAATTCTAATACGCCGTTCGCGTGGATAAGTTCTGTATTTCCCCAGAGCTTTCCTGCTTTAATTCCCATTATAACCTCTTATGGTATATGGCGGAGGCTCAGGGATTCGAACCCTGGGAAGACTTTCACCTTCGACGGTTTTCAAGACCGTTGCAATCAACCACTCTGCCAAGCCTCCACTTGGTCTTTAAATTGGAGCGGGCGATGAGATTCGAACTCACGACATCAACCTTGGCAAGGTTGCGCTCTACCCCTGAGCTACGCCCGCAAAACCTAAGTGCCTGAACACTTAGGGTGCCGGTGGTCGTTGGGGGCATTCAGCCGCCGTCCTTCAAACCCGTACCAGCGTTGCATTGTATTTATATGGTCGGAGTTGCAGGATTCGAACCTGCGACCCTCTGGTCCCAAACCAGATGCGCTACCAGACTGCGCTAAACTCCGACTATAAAAATACAACTATAGTCTTCTTATCGTAACACTTATGCGTGGCTCTGTTACGTTTATCACACTGTGGGGAACATCAATGTTTAAACTATACCAGACATGCGTCCGTGCTTTTAACTCATGTAAAACATTTTGTGGATCTTCTTCACTGTCCCACCATAATGTTCTAACATCATCACCACCTGTTGTCAATAGGTAATTATATTTATCACCCGTAATACCAACATCAGTATGCACTGGTAAGTCTTTTTTAATAATCTGGTAACGTGCAACAACAGGATAATCAAATTGTGCTTGTGCCCAGTCCTGTAAATTTTGTTGCACCACATAGCTTGCGTATACATTTACACGCTCAGGCCTTGGAAACACATTTTTGTATGTTTCTATTTCCATTAAGCTATCCACCAACTCTAGTGGAATATGTGGTATAAAATCTACAGTTTCACAATACTTCATCATACATCTTTAATGGCAGCCCGTAGGGGAGTCGAACCCCTCTTGCCTGGTTGAAAACCAGATGTCCTAACCGATAGACGAACGGGCCAAATTTTGGAGCGGACGACCAGGTTCGAACTGGCGACATTCTGCTTGGAAGGCAGACACTCTACCAACTGAGTTACATCCGCAAACTGGCTGGAGATCCAGGATTCGAACCTGGAACCTACGGTACCAAAAACCGGTGCTCTACCAATTGAGCTAATCTCCAATATATGGCGAACTGTACGGGGATCGAACCCGTGATTTCCTGCGTGACAGGCAGGCGTCTTAACCGCTCGACTAACAGTCCATTATATATGGTGGGCGGTAAGAGACTCGAACTCCTGACATTCTGCGTGTAAAGCAGACGCTCTACCAACTGAGCTAACCGCCCTATGTTTTGGCTCCCAGAGACGGGTTCGAACCGCCGACCCAGTGATTAACAGTCACTTGCTCTACCGACTGAGCTATCTGGGAACATTAACATAGTATTTTATTTATGCTTCTTCGATCAGGATTACATCCTCATCTTCAAATTCTTCTTCAAGTATTTCTTCATCAACGTCAACAAAGAAAGGTTTATTCAGTTTAATCTCAATGCCCATATCAGCAAAGAGCCGTTCAATCTTTTCATCGCTGGCGTTCATAACCATATCAATGTATTCTTGCATCATGCACCTTCTTTGTTGCTACTGTATCAATATAGTAGTTGTGGCGCCAAATGTCAAGACTTATTTTTGTTTTTTTTGAAATATTATCTACTTTATTTGCTTTACTTCACATGTAACCTCGAAGCTACTGAAATTTGATATTTTACCATCCTTAGTCATAGCCTGTAGATATTCTTCTACACGTTTAGCACTAGCCTCGCATCTCTCAAGTGTTGGCACTTCCAATGGATACCAACCGTCAACCATTACTGGATCGCCAGATGCGTTAAAGAACATGATAGTTATAAAATAGAGTGTTTTCATTGTTTAAAGTATCCTGCTGTATATTTCATCAATTGCTTGATTTGTTTCGCGTCTTTTGGAAAACTGTCACGGAAACGTTTATATACTGGCAGTTCACCTATATATTTCTCTGGGTTGCGCAGTGCATCCTCAGGATTATCAGTGTCACGCATTTCATCCGCGAGGTCATGTGCGTATGCCATTAATTCGTGCGGATCACGCAAATACATACGCATTAAATCACGGTCAGACCCACCTGACTTCTTTTTTTCTACACCCTTCATGTATCCACTCTTATAGGTGTCTAATACTTTTGGGTCAAATTTGTCGTACTGTCCCCAGTGAATTGTTTCATGGGCTAGCATACGCATTAGAATTTTTTTGAATGTTTGTGGGCCGTATATACGCTCTAGGTTTTTAGCGTGTAGGAATACTCTTACACTCTTACCTGTTTTTGGATCCCAGTCCGCCGCAGCACTTACCCATTCATCTGGGTCTTTACGTGGGTGATGGTCTGTTATAAATTCAATTGGAAGTTCGTCTACGTTATTGCTATTTAGAATTTCTTCTAGTTCGTCAATGTCGTCTACATCACCATTGTCGTTTAGAAACTCAGCATACTCAGCTAATGAGTCATCCACAATCTCCTCGACTTGTGCTAGGAAATCATAATCTGGTTCTAGTTTTGCTTCAGTGATAATGTCTGTGATCTTCATGTTAGTATTTAGCAGATAAATATATATAAGAGGATATTTATGGAAAACGTTATTAAAGAACTATCTAATATCAAATACGATAGGAATGCGTTAGAGGAATTCTATCACAGTGTTAAACATAAAGCAGTACCGTATATAGAACGCCACGTCAACTATCCAGAAGGGGCTGAACATAGTCCATACTTCCGCTGTATATGTCCTAAATGTCTACCGACGGGAAAGCACCAGCACTCTGGTTCGGATCATAAATTTATTAGGCATTTAGAAAGATTTAAAAATCCAGAAGTAGATAGAATCACACGTGAATTGGAGTACATAACAAAAACTGATGTACCTAATTTTCCTGTAATGTGGATTTATGAGCCTGGGTTTGTGCTACCTCCACATAAAGACTTTGCACGTTCAGTAAGTATTATGGTCCCTATACTTCCTGCTGAGGGAGGAGCGACTGTACATTTATATCGCGATGACTTGCCAGTTATCGACAAAGGCGATTATATTACAGTTGAGCATAATGAAGATTATCTGTTAGGAACACATGTTTATAGAACAGACTGCCCCACTGTACTGAATGCCAGTAAAGTTATACACGGAGTACGTAATATGAACAATACACGTGTGTTTATCAACTTTACTGGCTACTGTGAATGGGATGACATTTAACTGTCGTAGTTTGTTTCTTCTTCATATGGAGAATATGCTTCCCATATTCTCATCAGGTGCCTTTTAATTTTCCCCGTTGGAGTTTTTGGCAATGAGTCTACAAATTCTATCCAACTAGGATAATGATTTGCAGGTAGCTCATCAATACACTTGCGTTTTATCTCGTGTTTTGTATTGATAGTGTTTTGATCTGCATCATTCAACACTACATATGCTTTTGGTTTTAATAGCCCGTTTAAATCAGATGATTCTACAACCCCCACTTCTAGTACCGCAGGGTGTTCCATAATTTTACTTTCAATAACAGTCGGTGACACCCATTTTCCAGATATTTTAAGCATGTCATTTGATCTACCTTTGTAATAGTACTTCAGCCCTTGCTTAACAAACATGTCCCCCGTATCGATCCATTCACCGCCAGGAATACTATCACCCTTGACTTTTAGATACCCTATCTGTCCATCTTCTACCTCATTGCCAGCAATGTCGGTTACTTTTACTTTATATCCTGGTACAACGTGTCCGCTGCAATCAGGCTCGTGGTCCTCAATACGGTTAGAAATAAAAATATGCAACACTTCAGTTGTACCTATGCCGTCAAGAATAATCTTACCAGTCTCTGACTTCCACTCATTCATTATTTTTCCAGGCAGTGCCTCTCCTGCAGAAACACACAAACGTAAAGAACTCAAGTCACGTGGGTTATTACGCAATGACTTCAGCTGACTGACATAGAGAGTGGGTACTCCAAAATAGATACTTGGCCTATACTTTTCAATCATGTCAAGTGTATTACGTGGTGTTGTTGCTTCTGACATTAGTACGGTCGCTGCTCTGTTAAACAATGGAAATAGCATACTGTTGCCAAGACCATATGCAAAACTTAGTTTAGCTGCACTAAAGCATACGTCATAAGCAGTTATGTTTAGTGTCTTTTTTGCATAGTTAATGGCAACTGTCGTCATGTCGCCGTGATTATGTGGTACTGATTTGATATACCCAGTAGTGCCACTTGAAAACAAATTAAAAGCGTGTGTGTCGCGAGTAGCACTGATCGCAGGGTTATCTGTATTATCACGTGCCGCTGCATCAAACTCTACTATATTTTCATTTGTAAATATATGTTTGTATTTTTTATCATTGATAAACGGCTCTGCTTCTTTTTCTGTCAACAAAGTGTTTAGGAGGGAAGGAATGACGCCGGTCTTAACTGCACCCCAAAATAAGTAAAAATATTCTGGACAATCGTCCATTGAAATTAATATTTCATCTCCAGGGATAAACCGCTCTGTCAACGCATTAGCATATCTACATACATGGCTGTGCAGGTCATTATATGTAATACGTTTATCTTCATGATAAATTGCCATATAGGGAGATGGCTTAATAAAATCATTTACTGCATTATAGTTCATTGCTCTATCCATTCTTTACATTCTTCGCTTAGTATTGATTTAGACACCCTGTCGTAAAGTTCTAAATCTGCACTGTTAAGAACATCTATCCATTTGTTGTTAGTGCCTGTGTTAAAAAAAGTTTCATTTCCTTTTTTATAAGTTTTTGCACTTTTAGGCAGAATTATATCTGCATTTCGTTTCATTTCTGTAAACGATGTTAATTCAGAAATATTATCTTTATATTCTTTTATGTTTAAAAAATCTGCAACCTTTGCAATGCCACCGTCTAGGTCCTTGATTAGATCACTATAGTGAATAAGCATTACGTTACTGTGTTCTTTATTCGCATCCCACCAAGTTTGTATATGCCGTAAATTTGTCCAGTGTGGCCAACCCTCTGTATCATATTCAGATGTACCCAAGGTCAACCACTTGCTCCACAACTCTTTTATATCAGCAGGGCATTGTGGCAACGTATTTCCGTCTTTGTTAACCATACTATAAAAATCATCAGTGTAGTTACTGTATTGATTCCATAATGACATAAACACATCACGTGGATCACGCCCTACAAAAATATATTTTACGGTATCAACAATAGGAATGCCGTCCGCCGGTAAGTGAGATTTAAAACATCTACGATGTGCTTGTTGTTCTATATTATTTAAAACTGTTTCTATAGGCTTTGTTTTTTCTTCAATCCAAGACGAATAAGATGATAAATCAAAATGTTTACGCTTTGGTATTATCAGATGCATAACTATATACTGCATCCATGTCGTTCCGCTTTTATATGGCGTAACAACGACAATGTCGTCATCGCGAAACTTTACTTCGTTCCAGCGTGTACTATCCAATATAAAATTATTGTAAATTTTCATCAATCAAACTGGTTAAACACAATCTTGCGATGTCAGCCCGTATAAAGTCTCTGTACTTGTCACTTAGTGACGTTGCCAACCACACGCTGTCACTTGGGCATAAGTCGAACTGATTGCATATTTCTTGCTGTTTATTATAATACTTTTTATAAACATAGTCAATAGTAAAATTGCCTATGATTGCTTCCGCAATTGCATTGGCATAATGATTATAATAATTTGCACCGTATATTAGTCTATGCAATTTTTTTTCTTTGTGTCTAGTAAATAACCAACCAGTCCTAATCCCATTTACTCCAAATGGTTTACTTAAACTATAAAACACATAATCAATATTATCTGTCATTGGTATTTTACGTGGTAGTGTTGTTCCTACATATGCTATATCAAGTGCTACTGCCACATCTGTTGGTATTTCTCTATAATTACCATCTTTACTGCTAGGACAACTAATATATCTATAACTTGGTTCATTTCTATTAGAGATGTTGTCTACCCACTCGTAGTCTCCTTTTTCTCTCACTATATTTTTATCAGTCGTCGACATGAACCAATTGAGACCTTCCGTTATTCCATTTGTGGGATATACAAAAAACCCTGACAGGTCTATAATGGGAGACAGCCATTCTTTTATGTTGGTTGTATAAGGTTTAATAGTTGTAGGCGCCTCAACTGTACGTATAATGTCCAATACTTCGGGCGATAACGGGCTCCTGATCTGTTTTGTAAACATTAAGCCTCTCTAGCCCAGTAAATTCCATCCCCAGTAATGGTATACGTCATAGGGTCGCCCCATTTTTTGCGCACCATTTCACACGCCTGTTCTTCTGTGTATGCGTACACCATATCTATGTGTAGGCGACCTGAATAAACGTTGTATACTCTAAGCATAAAAAATTTCCAACTGTGCCCTATGCCCGCACCATATAGGCAAATTAAACTCGTGATATTTGTGTTGCAGTTTTTTATAATATGTCAAATCCATTGCCTGTAACTTGTTTGTTTCAGCAACGTATGTTTGATCTTGTAAAATTTCTTGTATAATTATTATTCTAGGATTGTATAATGCACATAAATTTTCAAATTTAACGATGTGATCTTCATTATAATGTAGTGTACCAATAAACATTAAACAATCTACGTCAAACTCAACACTAACATCATCATCCCATGACGCTAAACGAAATTCATGGTTTGGTTTTTTATAACGTCTGTTTGCACGTGCAATTAATCTACGCTCTTTATCAAACCCCATGTAATTAGAAAAGTTATGACGCTCTACTATTTTTCCATCACCGCATCCAACGTCAACTATATTTTTACAATTGTTTCTGTGCAGTATATCATCTATATTAATACGCAGTGGCTCAGCTTCAGGACAATCTAGATAGTCAATAATTGATGGGCGTGATAAATCTATCTCACCCATAAACTGTTGTCCACGAAAACTAGGCCATGGTATTTTGTCAAAGTTTTCAGTCAATGCGGAACACCAATGCAGCACCAGTATCACCTCCTGCTGCGCCAGCAACAAGCAGATAGCCGCCGCCCTTGTTTACTGTTTCTTCAATACCCTCTACCACAAGTCTTGATAGCACAGGACTTTGTGGATGCCCATAAACTAGCGGGCTACCATACCCATTCATTTTAAATGGATCAATATTGAATTCCTGAGCAAATGCCACGTCATTAACAGCAAACGCATTATGCTGATTAATAACTGCCATATCAGAGATTTGTAGCCCTGCGTTTTCAAGCGCCATGCGTGTTGCATCAACTGATGCTATAGGCATAAGTGATTTTTCACAACGGCTGTAGCCATATGAAAGAAGTCTAATAGTAACGTTCTTATCAGTTGTTATTTCATCAGCACGTGATTTGTTTGTTACAAGTATTCCACAATGTCCGTCTGCTGGATATGTAAGATTGCCAACACTGTGGTATCCGTTTTCTTGTACAGGCTTCAGACGGGAAAGTCGTTTCATATCCATACGTTTAACACCTTCATCATCATCTAAACCCATGGTGCTAAACATATATGGCTTATTATATACGCTATAATACTGTTCGTATCTACATACGGTAATTTCATCCAATTGCTGTCTTGATATATTCTTTAATTTGGCCACACGCTCTGCTGTTTCCAGCATCGAAGTCTGTCCCCATGGATCGTATGCAAAGTTATCTTCTATCCAATCTTCAGTTACATCATATTCTGGCCAATTAATAATTGGACCATTTGAAGTGCGATCTGAAGTAAGAGAATAGGTTACACTGCACAATCCTAACTGTATATTAGCGCCTGCTTGATACAGTGCTGTAGCACCAGTTGTACATGCTTGGCTTAACATTGAACCAGTGGTATGCCCTGCCCCCAGTAGTGCTGCGCTCCATGGGCCGGCCCAGAATCCATGATGCTGATGTACAGAATTTCCATACAATACAAAGTCAATTATACTAGCGTCTAAAGACTTTGAACTTAGCCAAGCATGTGTTGTGCCTGCGCTAAGTTCAATTGCATTTTCGTTTTTATATGTTTTTCCATATCTAGAATATGGTGATGTATAATATCCTCTGTATGGAATAAAAACGTCCGTAAACATTATTCTTGCCAATTTGGATTTGTAAGAGGATTAATTCCTTTGTGTTGAAAATCGTCGTACATCTTCTTCTTAAGTTGGTGAGCTGAAAGTTGCTTCATTCCCGCAGGAATGTAAGTGTTAACATAACGACTCATTTCATCAATGTAGTGGTGTGCTGGTTGAATTGTTTTTGTGGATGTAATAAACTGCCCACGGCGCCAGCACAATGCGCTGTTGTGACTTCCAAATTCAACAGTTGCAACCCACATCTTTGGCTTGATATAATACATCATGCAGCACTGATTGCATTTTAGGTTAGGGTTATTGATTAGATTTCCTGCACCATCACTTGGATTGATGCCGTCACGCAACCATTTGATTGGAGCGTTTGCTTCTGGGATAATAGTTTTAATATATTCATTGAGTTCTACGCCACTGTATGATGTATGCTCTTCAGGGCTTTCATAAAGATCCTCTACGTAACGACCTTGTTTGGCAGCAGTACGGAATCGAATGTTAGTAACTACACCAGTTGGTAAACTTGTTGCTTTATCGTAAAATTCCTTAATTACACCCTCATTAAGATTCTTAACAATAATAGCATTAATGCAAAGACGTTTAAATCCTGCTTCAACTACGTTTTCAAACCCCTGAACTTTTTTCTTACGGTGGCTAATATCATGGTCAATTGTCTCATACCAATCATCACGTTCAAACCCGCCATTTAAGCTAATACTTAGGTTGACTAGCCCAGGGTTATCACAGGTGTCAATTGCATTCTTTAGTCCCTTAACATAACTTTTGTTTGATAGTCGAATGCCATTTGTAACAATCGCTAGTTGGTGTCCGTATTTTGTACCAATCTTAATTGCTTCAAATAGTTTAGGGTAAAGGGTAGGCTCTGCACCAAGTAAACGCATGTTGACAGGGCGAGGTAGATTTGCACATAGTTCTTCAAACACTTCGATTGGCATATCGTTATAGTGTCTCACTGGCGTATCACAGAAACCACATTCCATGTTACACTTGTATGTCATGTCAATATACAAAAAACTAAAAGGGTTTTTTGTTATGTCATAATTTGGAATATTATGGAAGATTGGCGGGCGATCAGGCAGTAGTGTAATACCATCATTTTCAGGTACACCTGTCATTGGTAAGTTCATCGGTTCATTGATTTTTGTCATAACCCGTGACACTGGATCAAGGTTTTTAGAAAATTTATCTGATGGGGTGTTCATGAATTATCCTATTTTTTATTATACTAACATTATTTATTGATCATGTTAATTGAAATTATCTCTTGCGCTCAAATCTTATACTGTTGGTAACATAGTGCCTATTAGCAACATTAGCCAGATATCTGCCATGATGTTGCCCTTTGTGAAAACTACTTTCAGCTAACGCCCCAGTGCCATCGTTAAGGATTAAACCTGCTGGCATGGCAGACACTCCCGGGTTTTGTTTGGCCTTCACTCCCCCGCGGGCGCAGCTGAAAATAGTCTTTGTTTCTTATTACTATTATAGTATAACATCTATTCTTTAGTTGTCAACCTACAATTTCAATGTCAACACTTTCGCTGTAGTACCCATTACTAGTACCGTACCAACGAATATCTACACTACCTTTTATAGTTCCAAAACGGTAGTAGGTCCAAGTTTCGCTTTCACTCCATTCGGCATCTTCATATTTGCTTTCGCCGTCGTAGTTGCTTACTTCCTCAACCAACAGCAAAGGAGTTCCTACTAAGTCATCCAAGTCGCCTACGATGTCTTCAATGCTTACACTCTCGCAGCAGTCTTGAGAGTGATACATACGCACATAATGATCTTCAGTCAAGTGGAAGCGAAGTTCGTAGTTATCAAGATTTACTACTTTGCAAAGAATTCGTCCCTGCAAATCTTCAAACGATTTTACTGGATCTACTAAGTGATTATATGTTGCGTACTTGTTCATTTTGTGCCTCTATTGCCTTACATCTATATTATAACACCTTGTGTGCTGGTGTCAACTAAAATGGTCCTACTTCTTGGATTCGAACCAAGCCTCCAAAATCCACAATTTTGTGTGCTAACCACTAACACTAAAGTAGAATGGTGCCGCAGGATGGAATCGAACCACCGACACTTGAGGCTTCAACTCAATGCTCTACCAACTGAGCTACTGCGGCATAAACTCTAATTAAAAAAGGTTGTCTATTGTTCACCAGGCAATAGACAAAAACGGCTTTGTATAGGTGACCCTCCACTGAGTAGTTGAACTTCTGCCATCTTCACGGTTCAACTTCTGCCTAGCAACTCGTTCTCAGGTGCCGTTTTATAAACGTACGACTGGCGGAGCGACTGGGAGTCGAACCCAGTGACCGTTTGCACGGTCTACGCATTAGCAGTGCGCCGCATTACCATCCTGCCCCCGCTCCGCATGTAGAAATATGACCGCTCACCCAACTGTCCTTGATTTTGGCATAGGTACTAGGATTCGAACCCAGACGAACGGTTTTGGAGACCGTCATGCTACCGTTGACATCATACCTACATTTTTATTCAATTCTAAAAGCACCTTCTGGGCTTTCAAATGCTAACACTAACTCACGCCACATACGTGGTGTAATCTGTATCAGTTCATCACGTTCAGTGACTTCATTATATTGTCTAAAATAAACAACATCGTCAGTTAGGTGACATTTAATATCCTCTAGTTGACCAGTGTCGTCAACTACTGTGACAATTGTTTCGTCAAATTCCATTTCAACTGTATACATTGTGCTTCCTTTGTTTATGGTGTTCGAGGCAAGATTTGAACTTGCGACCTTTCGCTTATCAGGCGAACGCTCTAACCAACTGAGCTACACGAACATTATTCATTACTTAGAAGATACACTAGCAGGATCCTCCCCTGCGTAGCCCGGTTAAGCCGGGTAACTTGGTCTTGTCGTAGCCTACGCCACTTCTAGTTCATAGTGTATCATCAAAGTAATACGGCCCACCGTTAACTGAACAGTCTCTCAAGAATTTTCCCTCTGCTTATTTTACATCGGGTGCCGCACGGTGGGAGGGCGGGCCGATGATCTGCTGGAACAGTTTATCTCGAGAAACACTGAACTCAGCCTATTTTGGTACTCCCGAAGGGACTCGAACCCCTAACCTACACGTTCGTAGCGTGTTGCTCCTCCAGTTGAGCTACGGAAG
>Ga0208897_1001092_pt1 | contig 11532 bp, 12 predicted proteins | sample ColrivemetaGS697_FD_187594 | JGI IMG/M metagenome (GOLD analysis project Ga0208897, IMG submission 187594) | Estuarine microbial communities from the Columbia River estuary, USA - metaG S.697 (SPAdes) (version 2) | ecosystem: Environmental > Aquatic > Marine > Intertidal zone > Estuary | place...
ATTCAGCTGCCGTTATGGGTTTGCTTGGTTATGTACCCGATACCATTACCGAAACAACGGCAACAAACTCTTTTGACTTTCGCCTTCGTCAGACGGCAAGGATAGAAATCAATAGCCTCCCTTTCCGCACGGGAGTCATTGAGATGGAGAATGTTTTAATGAAAGGGACTGAACCCTATTCATACTCTCTTTCGTTCTATGGAGACCTTGTGAGCCTCTCTGACTTGTTTGGTGAGGACTACCTATATGACTTAGACTTTAGTGCCTATGACCATACCTACGATGGGGCTACAATTTATTCAGGCTTTGCTCAAGAGGCCTTGCTTGGCGGGGATGTTTTTTACCCCTTAATGTCCCCCGTAAGAAATTGGGTGTATGATGTGCCTACTGGTGACATTAACCACAACAACGACATCCACTATCATATGGCTGCGGGCCATAATCACGGCATCAATTACTACGAGCTAAAACCAGCCATTAAGATTACCAAAATTTTAGAGGCCATTGGTACTAAGTATGGCATAACATTTACTGGGGACATCTTAACTGATGCAGACTTTGAAAAATTGTTTTTGTGGGCGCACCGCAAGGAGGGTTATACATATTTTGGGCAGCCTGCTGCTATGGAAGGCCAGCACATAAATTTTAACTCCCTTGTGTCAGGGACATTTGACCTAACCAATGACTGGTGGGTAGTTCCTAACTTATTCCCAGCAGAGGTAGAAACCATCCAATTTCTATACAATATAGATAATATCACCTACCCTGAGCCTTTTTACATTGACCTATACAAAGACGATGTTTTAATCTCTACAAACCAACACACTGGTAATGTTAGTGCTGGCTCGTTTTCTCAAATAAAGGTCAAGGAGGGTGAAATTTATTATCTCAAGTTTAGACCTTCAACAAACACAAATGTCAACTATCGTGTCTACCAGTTTATTGGATATAGACAAGGAACACTAATAAAATACTTTGAGGTAGCACAAACATTGTACGCAACTTATTTTGGAGATAGTGTACAAATGAGCAACTTGATGCCTGAGGTAAAGGTAAAAGATTTTGTGTCGGGCATTGTAAGAATGCACAATATGGTCATAACACCAACCAATGCCACAACCTTTAACCTTCAACCCCTTGAAGACTGGTATGCTGATGGCGTAGACCAAGACCTAACTCAATACATAGACATTGAAGAGGTAGAGATAAACCGACCTTCTTTGTACCGCCAAATCAAATTCAACTATCAAGAAACTAACCAAATTTTAGGTAAGCAGTATGCCCTTACTAACCCAACACCATTTGGTGACCTAAAGGCAGATTTTACATTTGATGGGGGAGAGTTTGAGGTGAATCTTCCTTTTGAGTGTCCGCTATTTGAAAGACTGACCGATTATAAAGGTCATGCTGGTGGTACACCCACATTAACAAATGTTTTGGTCTATAAGTCCATTACTATGGAGGCTGACCAAGAGGGGCAGTTTAATCCATACTTAGGAAAGGCCGTAATTATTTATGGCGAATTTGGTCTAGACATTTCAGCAAACCCGATTGGCTTTAGAGATGAAAATGATGTCCTACAACCTCAGATAGATGAAGTTTGGTATGCCAATGTGTCTAGCACTTTTGCTGGTATTGGATTGGCTAAGTCTTTAACTTGGGGAAGTGACATAGACCCTTATTACTTACTAGCTGGAACTCAGTCACTCTACAATGAATACTGGGCAGACTACATTGAGGATTTGTATGATAGCAAGCGCAGAATTGTCAAGGTACAAGCCCAGTTGCCTTTGGGTAAGATTATCAACTTTGACCTCAATAACAAGATTATTTGGAACAACCAAAAATGGATTGTCAACAATGCTAGTGTTAACATGACCACTGGTAAAACCAGCTTAGAGCTTTTAAATGTCGTGTAATGAAAAGCAATTTATTCAGTTACATTATAGAGATGCTGCAACGGACTAAGTATCGTGGTAGCTCTGAGGAAATACAAATCGCACTAGGCAAATACCACTTGCCTGATAATTTTAAAGATGCCCTACTAAAGGTTAAGAAATTATGGCAATAATTAAGGAGTTTGAGGTCAAAGCGAATACGCAAGAGGCCATTGATGAGATTGAGAAACTTAGGGAAGAGTTAGACCTTACTGAGAAAAAAGTTGGTGAGTTAGAAGATGCCCTAGACAAGGCAAACAAGACCGCTAGCAAAGGCTCTAAGGAGGCTGCCAATGATGACCGCGAAGCCAAGAGAGCTAAGGAGGATGTAATCCGTACCATTGACCGAGCTACGGGTGGGTATGTGGAGATGGGTAAAAAGGCCGTCAAAGCGTACAAGGTTATTAGTGCCGAAGTACTTAGAGGGATTGCTTTAGGGAAAGAGTGGATAGCCTCATTCTCATTTACTGGACTCATTGCAAAAGTAAAAGGCTTTGGTACTGCCCTCCAAGCATCGTTTAAAGCTGGAACGCTAGGGGCTAAGTCTCTACGGTCTGCACTTATAGCTAGTGGCATAGGTACTTTGGTGGTAGCTCTTGGAGCTATTGTGGCGTATTGGGACGATATCAAGGGCTTAGTAAGTGGTGTAAGCGTTGAGCAAAAGAAGCAGCTAGAAAGTGCTGAGGGCAATGTCGCTGCTCAGATGCAAGCTGCGGAAGCTTTAAGCTTACAAGAGAACTCGCTGAAGCTTCAAGGGAAGAGCGAGAAAGAAATCCGTGACCTGAAAATTCAGCAGACTAACGAAACGATTGCTGCTCTAGAGGCTCAGCTCGCCACCCAAGAGCAAGTAAAGAAAGCTCAGGTAGATGCTGCTGAGAGAAATAAAAATATCCTTCAGGGGGTTATTCGTTTCCTTACTGCACCTCTGACCTTGCTGCTGGCAACGGTGGACTTGGTGGGTAAGGCTCTTGGTCAAGATTTTGGTTTAGAGGAAAAGTTTTCGGGGGGCATTGCTAAGCTTGTTTTCAATCCTGAGGAAGTAGCCAAAGAGGGGGATGCTACTATTGAGGAAACCAAAAAACAATTAGCAAAGCTCAAGAGCCAGCGCGATGGGTATTTGCTGGATGAAAAGAAAGACCGAGATGCAGCATCTAAGCAACGGCTGGACGATGCCAAGAAACTAGCAGAGCAACTGCAAAAGCTAGAAGAGGAAACGGCAGCTATTCGCTCTGACATTTTCATAAATGCTGCTAAAGATGAAGAGGTAAAAGAAAATAGGCGTTATCTTACTCGCCTAAAGCAGTTAGGTCTCCAGAGTAAGCAAGAGATTGCAGCAGCCGAAGGCAATGAGGAACTAATTAAAGCCATTCGGGAAAAGTACCAAGCCATTGCAGAGCAAGAGGAAGGCAAGCATACGGAGAACCTTGAGAAAATCAGAGAGGATAGAGCCAATAAGCTTACGGCTATTGCTCAAAAGGTAGACGATATAAATGCTTCACTCATTGAGGACTCTCAAGCTCGTGAGCTGCGCCAACTGGAGCTGAAATATCAAAGGGAGGTAGATGCTGCTCAGGGGCAGTACGACCTTCTAAAGGCCCTTAAAGAGCAATACGAAAAGGAGCAAGCAGACATTGACAAGAAGTATACCGATGCAGCTATTAAAAAGCGCATAGATTACCAAAACCAAATTGCCGATATTGTCATAGATGCAGCTAACACGACCATTAAAAACTTAATGGACTTAAATGACATCTATGATAAGAATGATGAGGCAGCAGCAAAGAGAGCTTTTGAACGCAATAAGTCGCTTCAGATAGTCCAAGCTATTATTAACACGGCTGGAGGTATTATGGGTCAGCTCAATGTCCCACAAGACCAGCTAACTGGTGCTAACTGGATTAAGGCTGCTTTGATTGCCACAACTGGAGCTACGCAAATTGCCACTATCTCAGCTCAGCAGTTTAATGCTGGAAAAGGTGGGGGTGGAGCTGCTGCTCCCAAAGCCCCAGCACCCCCTCAAGTATCCCCCTCATTTAACATTGTTGGACAAGGTGGTACTAACCAACTGCTTCAGGGAATCGCTGGTCAATTCTCTCAGCCCCTAAGGGCCTATGTGGTGGGAGGGGATGTCACCAGCTCTCAAGAAATGGAACGAAAAAGAATCAAAACCGCAACCTTTGGTTAATTAGTTATGAAAATTATTGAACTCGTACTAGATGAGACCGCAATGCTTAACGGCATTGATGCTATCTCTATTGTGGAAAGCCCAGCTATTGAGGAAAATTTTATTGCCCTCAAAAACCAGCAAAAAGTGGAGTTTGCCACTCAGAGTGAAGACAAGCGTTTGCTGATTGGGCCAGCTCTTATCCCAAACAAAACGATTTACCGCCACCAAGATGGGGAGGAGTTTTATGTGTACTTTTCAAAGGGTACAATTCGTAGAGCTTCTGAATTGTTTTTGATGCGGGGTAACCAAAACAATAGCACCCTTGAGCATGAAGCAGAGATTCACGGCCTGAGTGTGGTGGAGTCTTGGATTATTGAGGATGCCGACAAAGACAAGTCCCGCCTCTATGGTCTGAATATGCCCGTAGGCACTTGGATGGTAAGCGTTAAGGTTAATAACGAGGATGTGTGGAACAACTTTGTTAAGACTGGAGCAGTTAAAGGCTTTTCTATTGAGGGCTATTTTGCTGACAAGGTGCAGATGGCTAGAATGAATTTGGCAAATGAGGATTTGCTAGACGAGGTGGAAAATATGACTCACCAAGAGGCGATGGAATTTTTGTACGAAATAGCCAAAATCATAAAAGACTATGAATAACCAAAAGACACCCAGCCGTACTAGCCCTAAGGGTAAGGGTCGCGCTTGTTATTGTAAGGACTCAAACACCTATTCACGAAAGTGCTGCGATGGCAGTTTGTGGGCGCAAGGTGTTGGGGTTACGGTGAAACTTCCTGAATAAAAATGTAACAAAACAAAAGAAATCAATTATTTAGTTATGAAAGCAAATATCCTTTTGAAAAACATTTTAGCTGAGTTGGCTTCTAAGCGAGTCAAATTAGCTCAAGCCACTTTGGATAACGGCACGGTCTTAGAGGCTGAGGCTTTTGAAGCTGGCAATGAAGTATTTATCGTAACGGAAGAGGAGCGCATTCCTTTGCCCGTTGGCGAGTACACGATGGAAGACGGCTCTATGCTCTATGTAGCTGAAGAGGGTGTAATCTCTGAAGTTAAGTCTGCTGGTGCAGAAGCTGAGGAAGAGGTAGCTGAGGTAGCTATTGAAGCTCAGGAAGAGGAAATTGCCGTTGAGGTTCCCGAAGCCGTTGCTGCTCCTATGGAGGAAGTAGTAGCTGCCGTTGTAGAGGCCGTTGCTCCAGTACTTGAGGAAATTCAAGCTGAGATTGCAGAGATGAAAAAGGAAATGGGCATTGCTAAAGAGAAAATGAGCAAGCAAGCTGCTGCTAAGCCTATTCGTCACAACCCAGCTAAAAAGGAAGTTCCCCATGTTAGCTTGGCTGCGAATCGTGCGCAAACGACTCTTGACCGCGTAATGCAAAAAATGAATAGCTTTAAATAAGATGACCAATACTAAAAAGGTTGTACTTGCCAAGCTTTTCGGCAAGGCAGCAAACACCAAGCTTTCCAAGACTCGTAAGCTTAAATTGTCCGTAGTGGATGAGATTGAGTCAAATGTAAACTGGCTTGAGAATGCTCACTCTGAAGCTTCTTATTATGCCAATGAGCGTTGGGACGAGATTTTAGACCGCATCCAAGAGTATCGCGATGAAATCGGACAAGAGGTAGACAATGTAGCCGTTAATGGTGAGGGTCGCTCTTTGGAAGAGGCTGGTTCTACTATGCTTGAGCTTCTTGAGACTCTTGAGAAAGGTGCTGAAGACTTGGGCGTTGACCCAGCCGAATTGCTGGACAATTATATGGAAATTAAAGAGATGGCTGAAGAGGCTCAATCTACTTACGAACTTTTTGTAGAGAAATACAAAGAGGTAGTAGAGTATAGTGGCTTCCTTGCTACTTTCTTGTCTAAGACTTCTAAGAAGAAGTAATGAAAAAAAGCACTCAGCGCATCTATAATATGATGTTCAAATCGGAAAACAACCGTGCTGGACGGAAAATTGCCTTGTCTCTTAGTGGAGACTTGGAAGATGTGCGTGAGCGATTGGATAGCCTAACCAGTGAGGCTTTAAATGTAGAGGCTGACCTTGATGAGACTTTGAGCATCATTGAGCAAGCTGCAAGCGTACTGGCACAAGAAGTGCAATCCGCACAAGATATGCTGGATAAGATTGAAGAGACGGTAGACGAAGGCCTTAAAGTGCAAGCAGATTTCCAAAGTGCTGCCGAAGAGCTGGGGATTGATTACCAAGATAACCCAAACTGGGAAGCCGTGAGTAATGCTGCTCGTCAAGGAGAGAATATCCTAGCAAAACTAAATGACTTGCTCAATAGAGCTGAAAAATTTGTTTAATAAATAAGATAGAAATACAATGGCTACGACCACTTCTATTACTACTACTTACGCTGGCGAGTTCGCGGGTAAGTACATCGCTGCTGCTCTTTTGAGTGGCACGACCCTTGACAATGGTCTTGTTGAAATCAAGCCTAATGTCAAATTTAAAGAGGTAATCAAAAAGGTTGCTACGGATAACATCGTAAAAAATGCTGCGTGTGACTTTGACCCCACCTCTACTTTGACCCTTACGGAGCGCATCTTGCAGCCCGAAGAGTTCCAAGTCAATTTGCAGCTTTGCAAAAAAGACTTCCGTTCTGACTGGGAAGCGGTACAAATGGGCTACTCCGTTTATGACAACTTGCCCCCTTCATTCACTGACTTCTTGTTGGCTCATGTAGCTGAAAAGGTAGCTCAGCGTATTGAAACGAACATTTGGCAAGGTGCTAACGCTACTGCTGGTCAGTTTGATGGCTTCACGACTTTGTTCGCAGCCGATGGCGATGTTGTAGATGTAACTGGTACTTCTATCACTGCTGCGAATGTTATCACCGAGATGGGTAAAGTAGTTGATGCTATCCCTTCTGCCCTTTACGGCAAGGAAGACTTGACCATCTATGTATCTCAGAAAGTAGCTAAGGCTTATGTCCGCGCTTTGGGTGGATTCGGTGCTTCAGGTTTGGGAGCTAATGGTGTTGACAACAAAGGAACTATGTGGTATGGTCAAGGTGACTTGTACTTTGATGGTATCCGCGTTGCTATGGTAAATGGTATGCCCGCTGACGATATGGTAGCTGCTCAGTCTTCTAACTTGTACTTCGGTACTGGTTTGTTGAGCGACTCCAACGAAGTGAAGGTTTTGGATATGGGTGACTTGGATGGCTCTCAGAATGTGCGTGTTATCATGCGCTTTACTGCTGGTATCCAGTACGGCTTCGGTTCTGAGGTTGTTTACTACTCTTAATTTATCGTAATTGATTAACCTCAAGGGGGTGAGGGTTCTGCCCCGCCCCCTTTTTTAATTCCTAGAAAAAATGGCGTGTGATTTAACTCAAGGTCGTAAGGTTCCGTGTAAAGATGTCGTAGGTGGTATTAACCGAGTTTGGTTTGTAGACTATGGTGACTTGGGAGCTTTGTCCTTTGGAACGGACGATGAGCTTACAAATGCTACTGGCACATTCTCTGCCTACCAGTATGATGTAAAAGGTGCTAACTCTTTGGAGCAAAACTTCCAAGTTAGCCGTGAAAATGGTACTACTTTCTTTGAGCAAGTACTTAACCTCACCCTCACTAAACTGAGCAAGGAGGATAACAAAGAATTGAAGCTTATTGCCTATGGCCGTCCCCACATCTTCGTTGAGGACTATAACGGCAATGTCTTCTTGGTAGGTGCTGAACACGGAGCTGAGGTTACTGGCGGTACTGCCGTAACTGGTTCTGCTATGGGTGACCTTTCAGGCTACACCTTGAGCTTGACTGGAAGCGAGACTCGTTTGGCTAGCCTTGTAGATGGAGCTACTGCTGCTGACCCCTTTGCTGGTTTGTCTAGTGCATCTTCAAACATTATCGTGGGTACTAACTCCTAAGCGAAGTAACATATCTGCTGAAAGAGCCTCCCTAACGGGGGGCTTTTTCTTTGGAAAAAATAACAAAACACCAAAGGCGAGTTATTTAGTCAGAATTTAGGATATGCACATTTTAAAACCTATCGGCACATCTCAAAACATTGTGGTAGTACCTCGCGCTTATGCTACGAGTGGTATTACCATTAACCTAAGAGATGAAAGCACAAACACCTCTACCACAATTACTCCAACGGTAACTAATTCCGATGGGTATATGACTCTCTCCAGCATTTACAATGTAAACGAGAGTACTTTTTATGTGTTTGAGGTTATTTTATCTAGCACCACAATCTATCGGGGGCGTGTATATTGCACCTCACAAACCGACCTAAAGCAGTACACGGTGAACGAAAACCAATATGTAACTCAAAATAGTTACGACAATGAATTTATTGTATTATGAGCAACATTAGAGTAGTAAACCTAAGCTCTTATACTGCCCCAGTAGTTAAGGAAGTACAAGGCAAGGATTGGGTAGAGTACGGAGAGGGCAATAGCTATTTCCAGTACCTCATTGACCGCTACAACGGCTCGGCTACCAATAACGCCATTATCAATGGCATTGTAGAGCTTTTGTATGGTCGGGGGCTGGATGCAAGCGATAGCAATAGAAAGCCCGATGAGTACGCTCAGATGAAAGCTCTTTTCTCAAAGAATTGTTTGCGTAGACTTTTGAGTGATTACAAAATGATGGGGCAGTGCGCTATTCAGGTAATCTATTCTCAAGACCGCACCACCATCGTACAAGTAGACCACTTGCCCATTGAAAGCCTCCGCGCTGAGCGTTGCAATGAAGAGGGAGAGGTAGAGGCTTATTATTATGCAAAAGACTGGAGTGAGGTAGCTGCACGGAAAGAAACGCCTATGCGTATCCCAGCTTTTGGATATAGTGAAGAGGCTATTGAGATTATGTATGTCAAGCCTTACCGCGCTGGGTACTATTACTATTCCCCAGTTGACTATCAGGGAGGTCTACAATATGCCGAGCTGGAAGAAGAGGTAGCCAACTACCATATCAACAACATACAAAACGGCCTAGCCCCCTCTATGCTCCTGAATATGAATAACGGAGTACCTACGGAGGAAGAGCGTAACCTTATTGAGGCTCGTATTGCTGAGAAATTTAGTGGCAGCTCAAATGCTGGTCGCTTTATTTTGGCATTCAATGATAACAAGGAGCTGGCAGCTACTATTGAGCCAGTTCAGCTTTCAGATGCCTCTGACCAGTACCAGTTTTTAGCTGACGAGTCTATGCGTAAGCTTATGGTAGCTCACCGCGTTACCTCCCCTATGCTTTTGGGCATTAAGGACAATAGTGGGCTGGGTAACAATGCAAACGAATTAGAGACCGCCTCAGCCCTTTTTGAGAACACGGTAATAGAGCCGATGCAAGAGGTTATTATAGACGCTCTAAACGAGATTTTGGCCTATAACGACATCTCACTCAGCCTCTACTTTAAAACTCTGCGTCCGCTTGAGTTTAGTAAGATGAAGGTAGGAGATTCGGAGGTCATTGAGGAAGAGACGGGCGTAAAGGTCAGAGACCAAAAGAAGTTCAGCAAGCAAGAGGAAGAGCTTAAAATTCGCATTGCCGAGACTTTGATTGAAAAGGGCGAACAACTGGACGATGAATGGGAGCTAATTGATGAGCGAGCCGTAGACTACGACAAGGAAGATGTCCACAATGCCCTTTGGAATTTTGCTAGTGTGATTAAATCAGACCCATCAAAGACTTCTGAGCAAGATACTAGCATTATTAAGGTGCGCTACAAGTATGCTAGCACTGGAGCAGCAAGTGGTAAAAGCCGTGATTTCTGCGCTATTATGGAGCGAGCTAGCCGAGTATACCGCAAGGAGGACATTGAAGATGCTGGAGCAGTAAATGCTGGCTTTGGCCCTAACGGAAGCTCTACCTATGATATTTGGCTCTATAAGGGTGGGCCGTTTTGTCAGCACTACTGGGTACGCCAAACCTATTTGCGTAAAAACAACACGCGTATTTCAGTAAATGAGGCCCGTGCTTTGATTACTGCCCTTGACCCTAGTTTGCGTTCAGAGGCGCGTATTGAGCAAAACCCTAGTGAAGTGGCGACCGCACCTAGAGATTTTCCCGATGGCAATTATGGATATTTAAACCCCCCAGCTTGGCTGAAGTAATATGGCAACCGCACTATTTGTAAAGAGAGAGGACATTGTTCGCAACACCGCCATGAGTGGTAATGTGGACACGGATAAATTTATTCAGTTTATCAAGATTGCCCAAGAGATTCATATTCAAAACTATTTGGGTACGGAACTCTACAATAAAATTTCTGCTGACATTATCGGAAGTACATTGACTGGGGACTACCTCAGCTTGGTTACGACCTATGTGCAGCCTATGCTTATCCATTTTGCTATGGTGGAGTACCTACCCTTTGCAGCTTACACGATTGCCAACAAGGGAGTCTATAAGCACGGGAGTGAGAACTCTGACAATGCAGACAAGGAAGAGGTGGATTTTCTGATTGCCAAAGAGCAGAAGATTGCCGACTACTATACGCGGAGGTTTATTGACTACATGAGCTTTCACGCATCTACGAAGTTCCCTGAGTATTACACAAACAACAACGAGGATGTCTACCCCGACAAAGATTCCTATTTCTCAAGCTGGGTTCTCTAAAAAGACCTATAAGCCTAAAGAGTACAATATGAAAAGACTAGAGTTATTTCTAAAAAAGAAGCAAGATGTATAATGGTTGGGGAAGCATTTATTGGAATAGCAGCGTTGGCGATACGGCAGCGTGGGGTTTATACCTCCAACAAGTTGGCGTTGCTGACCAACCGCTTGTTGACGAGTTTACGACTAACTACATTGTTGGGGGTGAGAATTTGTGTCTTGCTCCGAGCTTTGACAATTACACAAGTGAGATGGGAGCAATAAGCGGAATAACAAGCCCCTCACAAGGCTCGGCAGTATTCAACGGGACGAGTGATTATATACAACTAAACGACCCTTTTAGCCATACCAACCACACGATAGGTTTTTGGATGTATAGAAACGCAACGGCAAGCGGGGCGAATTACGGCGTATTTGACCAAAGAGATGCCGTTTCCGATGGCATTGTGATAGCAGACAACACAAGCAATCAAATTATTTACGCGATAACCAACGCCTCAAGAACATCAACCGCTATAAATTCAAAAGAATGGGTTTACGTTACGGGTACTTATGACGGCACAACGCAAAAGCTATATATAAACGGAAGTTTAAACCAAAGCCAAGCTACGAGCCAAGTGGTCAACACCACAGCCGATGCGGTCATAGGTTATAAATCATATAGCAGTAGCGCAAACATTCCTTTCAACGGCAACCTCGCCAACGTCGCCGTATGGAACCGCGCGCTCACCTCTGATGAAATTAATTCGGTGATGTGGAAGCAATACCAAGACCTAAACACCCAAGAGATTAACGGACTACAAGCGTGGTACTCTTTGGATTCAACGGAGGTATTTGAT
>Ga0208897_1001094_pt1 | contig 11494 bp, 3 predicted proteins | sample ColrivemetaGS697_FD_187594 | JGI IMG/M metagenome (GOLD analysis project Ga0208897, IMG submission 187594) | Estuarine microbial communities from the Columbia River estuary, USA - metaG S.697 (SPAdes) (version 2) | ecosystem: Environmental > Aquatic > Marine > Intertidal zone > Estuary | place...
AGATGAGCCAATGATATTACTAACGGTTAACGTCCCACTAGAATTAAACCTGTGAATTCTCCATTCACCTAATTCTGTGATTTCATCACCACCATATGCAATAATGGATTGATTTTTTTGTGATGCCCCATCGACAGTTATCGACGTAGAAGCCAATTGTCCCGAATTATTACTTAATAATTCATTAATACTCGGTTCGGTTCCATCACATTTTTCAAATCTAGGTTCAAACCATTGCAGTTTGGTTGTATTATCTGAACAATAATAATGATATGTCCTGTGGTAACCTAATGTGGTACCCGGATACCATTTCACGTCACCACCTATATTACAATAATTTACACCCCCATTTCTTCCCGTAGTGATATATCTACCCGAGTCGGGATGGGTGATTAAACCACCATTATAATTTGATGGGAAACAATGTCCAACCAACAAATACCAAACATCTTTAGTATATGCACCAGTACCACTACACTCCCAATATGGGTTACCCTCCTGAGCCCCATTATCGAGTCTGACGACAGCATTGGGGCTACCGTACAATCCAAAATAGGATGTACCTCCAGCGGTATCGGTGATTCTTTTTACCCATACAGACCATCGGTAAAGTGAGTACTCGTCAATTGAATGCCACCCATTTCCCCAACCACCATCTGCACCACCACTACCGTTTGGTCTTGATTCCCAAACAACAGCACTGTTACCCCATGGGTCTGTTCCTATAACTCTTTCATTTTCATCCGTGGCACCATTCTGACCGAAACTTCCAGTCCCGCCAGGTCCAACAGCCCAAAGATGAGGACTTAAGATATTATGTAATTTAAAATTAATTGCCATAATCACTTATATATTTTTCACACACAGTTATATCATCCGACCCGAACCATATTGTTTCGGTTTCGATATGTTGTACCACATATTTAAATGCACTTAGTATACATGTAGGATCATCCTTAATGATTTCGTTTTCAGGTAACTCAATAACTCTAAACATAACTATATACCGTATCTAATTCTACCGTTATTAAAATTTTGTAATATTTCTTCACTCGTTAAACCGCGGTTATAAATTTTTAAACTACCGTATTTGATTGAGCTGTGAGAACCATCACTAATATACCATTGACCACCGGGATCGTGAAGTATTAAACCACTACCAAATGTTGTATTATATACTTCAGATCCATTGATCCAAAAAATGTAATTATTACCCCTTCTCACCCCAACGATATGACACCATTGGTCATAAGGTATAGTGAATGATGGGTGTTGGTATGAGTTATATGTCCCATCTGGATTCGCGAAACCAATCATAAGATAGATTGATTGTCCGATCATGAAAAATCTAAAATAGGACCTACCAAAGATGGTAGCACAACATCCAGTATTTACTCCACCAGATGCGGGATTAAACCACGTATCTATTGTTAATTCGTCAGTAGTTCTCCAATCCGTAGACGCGGATCTATTTTGTGCATTTCCGATGTAATCAAAGTAGTGGCCCTTAAAAGTACCTGTCACACCCCAATCATTACCATAACCACTTAGATCGTTCCATTTATTATCACATGAGGTACAACCCGGGTTTGTCGCATAATATTTACAACCATACCCACAATCGTAATAATTGGTTGTATTAATATATGAATTGTAGTTACCCGCATCTAACCATAATCTCAAACCACGAGTAACAACTGTAGGTACTTTACCTACATCTCCTTGTGGTGTGAAATTTTCTGCTGAAAGGGATGACCCATTAATTATTATACCCATCGTTAAACTCCAAATCTTCTTTTTTCCGCATTAAAGTTTTCCATGACTTCATATCCATTTAATGCTCTATTATATACTCTGACCACCGCAATGTACCCACTAAATTGTCGACCTGAACTTTCTCTACCAATGTTAATTCCCGTGTTTGGTGTGGATGAACCAGTGACACCCTTAACTACACCATACTCACCGTCAACCCATTGATGGAGGTTTCGATTATCCCAAACGGCACAGAAATGATGCCAAGCACCTCTCGACACCGCACCAAATTGTTCGTGATATCCATTGGGTTGGTGATCATACCAATAATTAGATATTGTTGATGATGACTTATTCCAACTCATATAGGTACTTCTACCCCCCGTTAATAAAATAACGGTCCCTCTATCACCACTAGTAACTTCGGAAGGTGCTGGATATAACCACGTTTCTAACGTTATTTCATATGGTGTTGTGAGTCCATTGACGGTTCCACTAGCGTAGTGACCGTCAGACGAGAATTCCCATGCATTTGATCCACCAATTAATCTAGTTCCAAGTGTGGAGGTTAAATTGTTACGTTGATCACTTAAGTCTAATATCGCTCCCGAATCACCGAGACTATCATTATTCGCCGAATCAATATAAAGCACCAATCCATCCCTATTCACTTTTTGAGTGAGGATACCGGATGATGTGACATCATTAGAAGATAATATATTTGTTCCTTTGAGGTAGATTGCCATTATACTTCGCTTAGTGAAATCTTATATTTCTTACCGTTTTTATTGTTTATTAAGTAAAGATCTTCGGAACCTTCTTGAATTGTCCAACTACCTGTCGTACCATCAACGTCATTACCACCTACTTTACCTTCATTACTTAAATGTAAGTCATTGGTGTAGATATTCGCCCATCTACGTGCCGAACTACCTAAGTTACCAACACCGTTGTATGGGAGTAAGTCACCACCATTAGTTAATTCGAGAATTGCAACACTCGCACCACTATTAAACCATTGGTATCCTCCACCACCGTAGTTTCTGAATCTACTGATGTTAACATCTTGGATGACACTGTAGTAACTTGATGAGTCACCTAAATTTAAACCAGTACCCCATCCAACACCACCAGCACCACCTGAACGTACACTTAATGTTCCCGAACCAATTCTATCACCATTTACCGTTACAAAAGATTGTGCCCTAACCTCCCCAAAGAAGTGATTAGAATATGACGTTGACGATCCCGCTCTCCAATACCAATTGGTTGGTGTGTGGTTTGCGGTACCATAATTACAAGTTCTATAGTTAATATGTAAATCAGTCCCTTGGGATCCTATCATTAATTCACTACCATATCCTCTAATTTCTGCGGTGTCATATGCGTGGTTTCTACCAAACCATGCGTTACCATTTTTAAACCAATGACTCGTACTATTATTAATATTTATGTTTCCTTTAGTCCAAATACCTTGACCAATTGCGGTTGAGGTGAAACCATTCTCCATGATCAACATTTGATGTGATAATCCTGAAATTGATTGACCCCCTACATTCGAGTGTGTCCATGCAATACCATATAACGAACCTGTTGTTGTACCATCTGCCGATAGTTTATAGGATTCACCCATTGCAAATACCCCTTGGTATCTTGTTGAGGAATAAAGACCCACTAAACCATAACCATAATTCGCATCTGCGTAGAAGTTATTACCTGAATTAACCGAACCTGAAGCTACTACCGATCCTGTTGTTCTAATTGATCCGTGTGATTTAATAGCGTAACCAGATTCAGGGTCACCTAAGAATCCCCATCCCACATTGTTACTAAATCTAGCGGCAATTCTTGAGTTATATTGATCCCAAAATCCTGTAAATCCTGTTGCGGTGTTCGGTGTCCAAATATACGAATCCGTCCCTTGCATTTTTAAATCACCAGTAACTTCCAAATCCTTACCAACAATAACATCACCGTCATTGTAGACCATGAATGTTGTCATTGCGTTATTGTGGATTTCTAAAGCGTATACACTTGCACTAGTGTTATAGGTGTTGATATGCATTCCATACCCCGAACTATTAGACATATAAATTCTAGGTGAAGTACCACTACCATTCCTGAACCCATCAATCAACCAACCCGTTACGGAAGCTCCCGCACCTGATTTAACATAGTAACCCGAATCAATCCCATCAAATAGGTTAGCGTCCGCGGCTTTATTTGAAATACCTAAGAATGCGTCCTGTAGGAAACCATATCTAGAGGTCCATAACGCACCCCCCGTATCCAATAACATTAATCTATTACCAGAAGAACTTCCGTTGTAAGTCCAAACAAATGGATATCCACCAATACCTGAATAGGCTTCGGTAACTCCATCCGTTCTAAAGGTCATCTGATAAGTGTTACCATATAACTTAACAGGATTATTATCACCCGTAGCTCTAAACCAATCATCAGCCGTATAATCCGCACCTAAGTTAGTGGCGGTTGCAGCATTTCCTGTAATATTAATACCCCAGGTACCGCTGTTATAAACTAAAGATGTTCCCGCATATGTTGGTACCGCTCTAGGGAAGTTAACCACCCCCGAATTACTTGCGGTCATAAATAATTTAGGACCCGCACCGTAACTGTCAGTGGTTGCAAATCCCATAGCCGTTCCTGAACTACTATTGTTAGAAACGTATATACCGGCCTGTGCGGCGTTAGCACTATCCCCTTGGAATGTTATAGCCCCTTGGTAATTATTACCACTAGCACCACCACCATTTGCGATATGAATATTACCTAATAATGTCTGTGAAGTGTTAAATGAATTGTTTGCAATACCCGTCGCAACATTGAGTGTTGAGACGAGTCTAGATGATGTGGATGCCCCTCTCGACATAACACTCTGTAGGGTATCTACCTCAGTGTAACCCGTTATATACCCCGCAGATGCGTGGTTACCCCATCCATATGCTGTCCCCCAATTATTTATTTCCGTTTGACTGAAGTTAGCTCCCGTCCATATTTTATACCAACTAATGTCGACAGTGTTACTGGTTGTATTCCCATGAAAAAGTTCATTACCATTATATGATTGTAATAAAGCACCATATCCACCACCACCGTCTCGTCTACCTAAAATGTGATAATAACCATGACTTGGGAGTGGGTTTCTGTAACTCGATGGTTGTATCATCGTAGAATACCCACTAGGTTTGTTGTAATCCTCTAAAGTACTAAACAATAATGTTGATTGAACCATTTTGTTAAATCTCAACGAATCACGTTCTGAAGTGTATATAGGGTCAGTCTCAGTATATGACGTTAAAAATCTACCATCAATATCCACAGAATATGATACACCGGGACCTGAGAAACTTATAATACCATTTCCCGTGTTGAATGTCGCACTATTTGTGTAACTATTCGTGTCGGTATATGTTGTTAGGTACCCCGCAGATGCGTGGTTACCCCAACCGTATGCGGTATCCGCCTTAGATCCTTGTGATGTCGATGCGGCGTATGAACCAATATTACCGGATGATAATAAGAGACCGGTTTGTGCTCGTGTAGTCCATGCGTTAACATACAACTGACCGTCATATTCATATAACGATGTTGCCGAATATCCACCTCTATGGAATCCAATTGCTGGTACGTTATTTCCGTCAGTATAAATCTCAATATTCCCTTGGGTATACCCCGGTGCAGTTGACCCCGTTACTCCCGAAGCGTAAGGGAAAATATAATGACCTGAACCGAATTGACCTGATGTGATTGTAGACGCACCTTGATTGTGTGATGCATATGCATATCTACCATCAATATCAACTGTCCAAGTACCACCATCATTTCTCGTACCGGTGATTACACCATCACCCGTGTTGAATGTCGCACTATTTGTGTACCAGTTAACGTCTGTATCAATGGCGAAACCACTTACGTCTACCGTTGTTCCGTTACTCTTAGTTAATCTAAGGGTTTGAGTACTACTGTTGTAGGTACCACCTGTTACGGTCACATCAGTAAGTGTTGCCGCGATATTAACGGTGTAATTCCCACCATCATTTCGAGTAAAAGTTAAAATACCCGTACCACTATTAAATGTGGAACCGGTGGTATAGTAATTTGTATCTGTATATGTTTTTAGGTATCCTTGAGTTGCGTGGTTACCCCATCCGTATGCGGTATTCCAATTAGTTGAATTACCACCTGTCGCGGTAATCGTCCCATTAACCACTAACTCACCCGATGTCCCCGTTTTTCCAATGGTAACACGTGCCGATCCTTGGGTTGCACTTGCATCCGTATCGATAACCATTACAGATTCAGTTAAAGAATCTGCGGATACATTCCCCCTATTGTTAAGTAAGAAATGAATTCTACCTGAGGCGTTACCACCCTGACCGTGATTATCCGTTCTCTCGAACACCAACGCGGATTTTTTATAGGAGTCATTACCCAATCCCGATTCTGAGTATCCAAAGTGTATACCACCAAACTCGTTAGGTGAGAACGTACTACCAAACGAAGCAAAAATACCACGAGTTGACCCATGGTAAACATCCAATCGTTTTTGTGGGGTAGTTGTGTTATATCCCGTATAACCATTACTTGAATTCATGTGGATGTATACGGTGGACTGTTTACCAAACTGAATGTTTGGAATTGCACCACCTATATTACCATCATAGTCACCAGCAATTAAGAAGTTATTATATGTTGGGTAACGGAAAGCCATGTATCCAGATTCACCCGATACGAAATCATTGTTGAATTCCACACGACCCCCAAACTCAATTGGGTTGCCGTTATTATCCACTTTATTGGTTGGTCTTTTAACTCTAATGTTAGAGGATGTTGAATTCCCTCTCGATACGACACTTGATAAAGTATCACTTTCGGTATAGGATGTTAGATATCTTCCATCCAAATCCACCGTTACCGAGGTTAACCCACTTCTATTTAAAGTTAATACCCCATCACCCGTATTGAATGACGCCGAACTCAAATAGTAGTTGGTATCTGTGTTAACAACTGTTTCAGTTGCCGTGGTGATTCCCGTAATGTGTCCGTTACTATCTGTTAGAATATCTTGTATGTATGTTCTACCTGAGTTATTTGAACTAACTCCTGCAATTGTTGGGTGAGAAGTTAAATAACCCCTCGTTGCGTGGTCACCCCATCCGTATGCGGTGTTCCAATTAGTTGAATTACCACCATTGGCATATAAAATACCCGAAAGGGTTGCATTACCCGCTTGTGTAATGTAGAATGTGGAACTACTAGTTGTGTGATTCCAAAAACCTATCGAACCGTCACCGATCGCAGCAGATGCCGCCCCCACATATAAACTATAACCCGCAGAATATGAGACACTACTTGTCGGTCTTAAGGTTATTGATGACCCAACGGTACCTCCATTTTGAACAATGAGGTTACCACCTGTGGCGTTATTCCATGTATTCCCACTAATGGTTACCGTATTATTGAATGTCACTGCCGTGCTCGTACTCGAACCCCTAGATGTAACACTCGATAGTGTATCAGTTTCAGTATATGAGGTTAAGAACCTACCATCAATATCCACGGTCCACGTTCCACCATCATTTCTCGTACCGGTGATTATACCATTACCCGTGTTGAATGTTGCACCCGTAGTATAGTAGTTGGTATCGGTATTAACAACTGTTTCAGTCGCAGTTGTTATACCCGTAATGTGACCAAATGAATCTAATAAAATATCTTGTATATAGGTACGTCCACTATTGTTAGAAGAACCCGCAGCTGATATGGTTGGGTGTTGTGTTAGATAATTCTGATCACTTACCCAAGATCTTGAAGCCACTTGTTTCCACGTACCGTATGTTGCATCTTTTGATCTATAGTATAAACCATCAGCACTAGATGTTGTGTCGGCACCAAGTTGGAATCCGTAATTACCATCATACTGGGTTATATTTAAAATCGTGTTATGACCCGCAATTGGACCATTAACCGCGTAGTTTCTATATATCCCAAAACGAGTGTACGTGTCCGCATCCCCACCGACATTATAAATTTTTTGGTGTATTGCCTCAGAAGTGGCGTCCAAATATTTTCCGTCAATATCAACACTCCACGTTCCTCCGTCATTTCTTGTTCCGGTGATAATACCATTAGTTGAGTTAAAGGTTGCACCTGTGGTGTACCAGTTAACATCAGTGTCGATCGCAAATCCTGAAACATTAACACTAGTACCATCAGATTTAGTTAAACGTAATGTTTGTGTACCACTATCATATGTACCACCAGTTACGGTAATATCCGATAATGTCTCCAACATTTGAATACTATATGTACCACCATCATTTCTCGTGAAAGTTAATGTTGCGGTAGTTCCATTCCATGTTGTCCCCGTGGTATAGTAATTAGTGTCTGTATTAACTACAGTCTCAGTACCCGTTGTAATTCCTGTTATATGTCCAAACGAATCAAGTAAGATATCTTGAATGTATGTTCTTCCACTATTGTTAGATGAAGATGCCGCACTTACTGATGGGTGGGCGGTTAAGTAACCTCTTGTTCCATGATCACCCCAACCATATGCCGTATTCCATTGTGATGAGTTACCACCTGACACGCTTAATGACCCAACTAACGTAGCATTACCATTTGAGGCAATACTGAATCTATGGGAATTGTTGGTTACATCATATATACTAAAACTACCATCATTATTAATGATACTGTAATCAGAATCATTGTTTGTGTCATAAAGGTTTATTCGTGGATAACCATAACTAAGTGTCAAGTCACCACTCATGGAGTCTCCCGTACTATTCACAAAACGGGAATCTGATTCACTCTCAGTATAGTAACGGTCATCGTGGTTGTGACCTAATTCAGAGTATTTACCGTCGATATCAACAGTAAATGTGTCACCATTATTACGTGTGAAAGTAATAATACCACTCGTTGTGTTAAAGGTTGCCCCTGTGGTGAAATTGTTCGTATCGATATATGATGTCAAATAACCTCTCGTAGAATGATCTCCCCAACCAAATGCGGCGTCCCAATTATCTTTATTGTAACCATTTATTGGTGTTGTTCCATCTAAGAACCTCTCAATTTCAGTTTCAGTATAATATCTATCATCGTGTGTATGTGATGTTAGAGAATATCTACCATCTAAATCAACGGTGTATGTTTCGGAACCATTTCTTGTGAATGTAAGGACACCATCAGCCGTATTAAAAGTTACCCCTGTAGTGTAATTATTGGTATCCACAACAGTCTCGGTACCCGTAGTAATTCCCGTGATATGTCCGAATGAGTCTAATAAAATATCTTGTATGTAAGTCCTCCCACTATTGTTTGATGATGTGGCAGCACTTACGGATGGATGTACCGTTAGATAACCCCTTGTTGAATGGTCTCCCCAACCAAATGCGGTATCGGCTTTGGTTCCTTGTGCCGATGTTGCTGCATCTGTAATTCCATAACCCACTAAGGTTGTTGGTTTAGATGTTAACGACGCAAAAGTATGTGTATGCCCTAATTCAGAGTATTTACCGTCGATATCAACAGTAACAGTGTTCCCGTCATTCTTCGTTAAAGTGATTATACCACTCGTGGTGTTAAATGTTGCACCAGTCACGTAGTAATTGATATCGGTATCTATTGCGAACCCACTAACGTCGATTCTACTACCATCATTTTTAGTTAATGAAAGTGTTTGTGTTGTACTATTGTATGTACCACCCGTAACCGTAACATCGGATAATGTCTCCAACATTTGTACATCGTAACTACCCCCATCATTTCTATTGAATCTAAGGGTTGCCGTGGTACCATTCCATGTCACACCTGTTGTGTAATGATTTGTATCAGTATTAACAACTGTTTCAGTTGCGGTAGTTAAACCAGTGATGTGACCAAAAGTGTCTAATAAAATGTCTTGGATGTATGTTCTTCCACTATTATTGGAAGATGTGGATGCAGATACAACGGGGTGTGCGGTTAGGTATGAACCTGTCGCAGATTCAATAGAATCTAACCTACCATCTAAACTACCTGTGGTAATTTCTATCGAACGTATTCTTCCGTCGAACGATGATGTTGTTGTTTCAATGGTACGTAATCTATCATCAACACTACCCGACTTAGTTTCTAATGAATCTAATCTACCATCTAAACTACCTGTGGTGATTTCAATTGAATCTAATCTACCGTCGAACGATGATGTTGTTGACTCGATTGATGATAATTTATTGTTTGTTGACGATGTGTAATTGTTCACATAACCACGGAGTGTTGTTACATCCGAATCAGTTGCGTAAGTATCATCTAAACGTAGTAAAACCCCCTCAATAGTACCAACCCTACCATCTAAACTACCTGTGGTGATTTCAATTGAATCTAATCTACCATCGGCACTTGACGTGAAGTCATTTATAGATGTTACACTCGATGTAACGGTGTTTAATGTCGTCTCTAACGTACCTAAACGATTGTTTTGTGTATTGTTAGTTGCGTCATTAGATGATGTGTAATTATTAAACGTACCTCTAATAGATCCACTTTCGGTTTCTAACGTGGATAACCTATTATTTTGATTGGTATTGGTGGTATTGTTAGATGATGTGTAATTGTTTAGTTCATTTCTAACACTTCCCGACGCATTCTCTAAAGAACTAAGTCTACCGTTTTGAGTATTGTTTAAAGAGTTATTCGATGATGTATAATCGTTAAAGTCTCTCCTAATTGACCCGCTTGCCGTCTCTAATAACCCTAACTTACCATTTTGTGTGTTGTTAGTCGCGTCATTAGATGATGTGTAGGTATTAAAGTCATCCCTAACATCGGTAACTGAACTAATCGAAGCCAAAGACGATGTTAATGTCTCAATACTATTTAATCTAAGTTTTGCTGATCCACTAAAAATATCTAAACCATCTAATCGTCTGTTTTGATCACTATTGGTTGAGTTATTTGATTGTGTATATGAATTAAAGTCCCCTCTAATAGAACCACTTTCAGTTTGTAATGTACCTAATGTTACATTTAATGTGGTTAAATCATCCGTATTTAAAAATCTTACTTCCACGCCTTTTTGTCCACCGATCCAGTAGTTACCATTTGAATCCCATAAAAGTGATCCTGAGACTACACCGGGTGCGGTAACATCACGTACCTCAAGTCCACCGAAAACAGCTCCCGAACCATTTAATGAAATGATATTGTCATTAACATCAATGGTTGTTGAATTGATTCTCGATTCAGTACCTTTCACCAAAAGATTACCTTTAATGGTGACATCTGAACCCGTAAATTCCAATGCGGTATCGAGAGATGATGTAAAATCGTTGAATTCAGACCTAATCGACCCACTCTCAACCTCTAAAGACCCAATTCTATTGTTTTGGGTGGTGTTAGTTGTGTTATTAGATGATGTATAGGTGTTAAAATCATTTCTAATTGACCCACTCGCAGTTTCTAATAAACCTAATCTACGATCGTTATTTATGTTTAGGTTAGAAACTGAAGATGAGAATTGTTGAAGATCAATACCGTCAACAGTACCCGAAACTTCAATGGAACCCGTAACACCAAGACTATCACCAAATTGAATAATGGCACCAGCACTGTCTAATATTTTTTTACCTGATAATATCTCAACAGTACCTTTAAGTTCAATGTTACCATTCTCAGTTTGAAGTGTGATGTCGTCAGCACCCGTCTCTAAAAATTTAAGACTTTGTCC
>Ga0208897_1001108_pt1 | contig 11425 bp, 11 predicted proteins | sample ColrivemetaGS697_FD_187594 | JGI IMG/M metagenome (GOLD analysis project Ga0208897, IMG submission 187594) | Estuarine microbial communities from the Columbia River estuary, USA - metaG S.697 (SPAdes) (version 2) | ecosystem: Environmental > Aquatic > Marine > Intertidal zone > Estuary | place...
GATAGGGTGGAAGCCGTCTTCAACTCATCGGCATTGTTACCCAGTCCGCTTTGGTCTTTAATACCCAAAAGCATCGGGGAAGTAACGCGGTGAGCAACCATCAACTTACGCATTGCCTCATCAGCCAAGAATTGGTATTGGTCGGAAGCATCGGATAGTTGTACGGGTTCAATCGTAGCGGACATTTCCTTGTTGTCATTGAAGGCAAGGATAAACTTACCCGCATTGCTCGTTCCGCTAAACTTCTCACCGATACGGCTCTCAATCATATAACGCTCCTCCTCCGTTGGAACTCCGTTGTTGAAGTTAATCAACATAGAGGGGCTCATTCCGTTCTTGATGTTGTTGAGGTGATAGTTTGCTACTTCCTCCTCCAACTCGGCATATTGTAGGCCTCCTTGATAGTCAACGGGTGAGTAGTAGTAGAATCCCGCACGATAGGGACGGATGTATAGAATCTCAATACCCTCTTGGCTATACCCAAAGGCGGGAATACGCATAGGGGTTTCTTTCTTGTCTTTTACGGCACTCCAATCCTTTGCGTAGTAGTAGGCCTCAATATCGCCATCCTCATTGCATTTCTCGGCTCGTAAGCTCTCAACGGGCATATGGAATACCTCCGTCACGCGGGTGTGGTCTTTGGAGTAGATGACTTGAAAGGCACATTGACCCATCATCTTGAGGTCTGCCGTTACTTTCCGCAAACAATCCTTTGAGAACAAAGATTTCATTTGAGCGTACTCATCGGGCTTCCGCGAAGAATCCGTAGCATCCAATCCCTTTCCGTAGATCAATTCCGAGATCCCGTTGATGATTGCGTTGTTTGTTGCGCTTCCGTTGTATCGGTCAATGAGATATTGGAAGTAGTTGTTTGATTCACCATAGGCAACCCAATCCTTGTCCCGATATTCTTTGACTTCGGGAGTTGTATAGTTGGATAGGTTTACAAATCGGATGTTGCTCATAACACAATAAATTCGTTGTTGTAGGATTGCTCCTCCGTGTAGACATTTTGGTTCACCGTGAACTTGTCATATTCCGTTTGTGAAGTTACAAAAACTCTATCACGATAAATTAGATTAGAGCCTTTAAAAATCTTCATACCATAGAATGTCCCACCGACCAAAGAAAAGGTCGCAGAGAGGCTCATAAAGCCGTTAGATTCGGTAATGGTTGGGTTAATGGTAGCCGTAGTGTTGGTATTCTCGTTTGTAAGATACAAAGTAACGCCATCAAGGTCGTTCAACGCTTGGCGTACACAACTGGAAGCCTCAAGAATCCCACCATCAAGCAAGACACGCTCAAAGTACAAATCCAAATCCTCCGAAGAAAATACATAGTCTCTCGGAATGATGGTGATGGTTTGTGATGTTCCTACGGGTTGTAAAATGTGCATCGTACTTAAATAACCTTAAAGTGAAAGTTTATTCCAAAAAGAAAGCCACCCGAAGGTGGCCTCTTGATTGTATTGAGCCTAAAAATTATATTTTCATATCAAGTGAACTTTGCCAAGCACCAAGAGCATCATCTAAAAACTTCAATACGGGCGTTTCAGAGTCAGATATTCCGAGATTCTTGTTTGCGGAGCGTATATCACGCTTTAGGGCTTCGGCATATTTTTGATACTGCTTTCCGTCTTGAACATAACCGTCAATGCGACGCATATCGGCTTTTAAAGAACGCTTTGTTCCACCAAGTTCTTCAGCAATTTCTAATAATTGATTTGCAGCATCTACCGCTTCTTGAACCATTCCAAGTTCAACTTTGATAGGCTCTTGTGTCTTTCCAAACTTATGCAGTTTGTTATATACGGATTGTTCTTTGTTCATTTTAATAAAGGTTAGAAGGGGGCATAAGCCCCCTCCCGTTCAACACACCTTAAGGATTGATCTGCGTTGCAGAAACAACAACTCCAGCACCACTCAAGGTGTTGTCAATGAAGTTGGCGGGTACTTGCTCTTGGGCAGTCAAGGTAAGGGTATAACCGCTCAAGTCACCCATTGCTGCTCCCGTTACAATCGTTCCGCCCGTAACTTCTGCTCCGTGTAGCAATCCCATCACAAAGATATTACCATTGTAGTCCTCAACAAAAACGTGAGGCCGTCCATAGGCCATAAGTTTCAACTCTTTGTGTGAAGATTTATCCAATTTGGTGAATGTCAGCTCCAATACTTGCTCGTAGAAGGTCGTTCCGTTCTCGCGTGATGAGTTTACATTCTGCGTGAAAGAGGAGTTTCCTTTTACATCGTATTGGTAAGCATCGGGTGTACCCGCGAAAGAATCAATCGCATCGGTATCCGTTACATCGTAGGTGATAGCACCCAAATCTCCGTAATTGGAGAAGTAGACCGCCTTGATGCCACCTACCACATCTTTACAAGGGACTGTGCGTCCCGTACTCAAATCACAAGCCATAGTTATTTAAAATAAAAAAGGAGAGCGAGGGTTTTCCCCAAGCCCTCCTTTGGGTTAGTCAATTTCGGTTAATTAAGAGTACAATACGATGTCAGAACCGATTCCGTATTGAACACCAGCCGTGTAGCGCATAATGACGCGTACATTTTGGCTTCCGTCCAAATCTCCCATATCCAACAACTTAACCTCGTTGTGATCGCTCAACAAGCCCGTTCCGAAGTAAAGGTTAGAAGATTGAGCTGCAACCATCTTGTTGGAAGCAAGTCCGCTTACCATAGCAACACGGATACCGTCAAAGAACAAATCGCCTTGACCATACCACATAGTTCCTTTGTTGTCCATACCATTGGCACCAAGACCGCTTGTTCCGAATCCACCCAAAGCACGAACATAAGCACGAGCTACATTTTGGGGAACATAGATGGTCAAGTCCTCTTTGCCGTAAAGGGCGTTTGGAATAGCGTCAGCTACTTTACCAAGCTCCTCAATGACATTTGCAGCCGTCACGGTTGTACCCGTAACATCGTTTACATCACCGTCAGCGGTCATCAAAGTAACAAAGCCGTCAAACTCACCCGCAGTAGCGTTAACACCACCCCAAATAGTTTGCTCGGTCTTTTGAGCAACTTTAGCAGCAATGTGGCCGATCAAGAAGTCAGAGAAAGAGGCGGGAAGGTTGTCATAAACAGAGTAGCCCATTTGTACGGCTTCCCAATCGGAACGGAAGTCCTTTTTGCACAACTGCAAGTTCACTTGGAATTCTTCGGGTTGCAAGATGCGCTCCGTCAAAGTCAAAGAAGAAGATGCAGAAAAGTCGCAAGAAGCGTTAGCAACCAAATCGCCCGTAGCGACTTTCTTGATAACCTCCTTGAATTTGACATTAGGCTTGATTTCAACAAGACCCTTGTCAAGGGTGTCTGCGCTCAAAAGAGCAGCAGCGATGTACTTACCCGCAAATTCGCCAGCGTAAGTAGTAGTGATTGAAGTGGTCGTGGCCATTTTCTATTGTGGTTTTTTATTTATTCATTTTTGCTAACACTCGGTCAAAAGAAGTTTGAGGCCGACGATTGGCCAACTTAACTTCTGATTTAGGAGCGGTTTCGGGATTGTGCTTGATAGGTTTGGCAGCAGATTGTGAGGATAACTCGGTTTTCAAGTTTGCGTTCTCCTCCTCTACGGCACTCATCTTCTCTTTGTAAGCACCCATTTCTTCGCGAATAGCTGAAAGCTCTGCCTTGATTTCTTCAATCATAGGGTTCACGATCGCCATAACTTTGTCTTCCATTGGCATTTCTTCGGCCAATGTTTCTTCAACGACTTCGGGAGCGTTCTCGGGGGTTTCTTCGGCGGCCTCAACCTCTACCTCAACTTCGGCTTCTGCTCCTTCCTCACGAATCTCGGCAATGATGCCTTCTTCCGTAATTACCAAAACACGGCCTTCAGCCAATGAATACTCTCCAACGGGAACGGCAATGCGATCTTCTTCATTGACGATGAATACCTCATTACCCACTTCAAACGCCTCTGCCTCAAGAACAGTGCCGTTCTCCAAAGTCATTTGCTCAAACTTGACTTCAACCGCCTCCTCTTTAACGGAAGACAATTCTGTCATAATGCGCTTTAATACTTCAGTTGCTTTCATAACTATCTAAATAATTGATTTAAAAAAAGAATTTACATTTTTAGTTGTTTCCCGTTGTTGGTCCGATTCCTTGCGCCCATAGGGAGCCATCGCAACACTTACGAGAGTAGGTGTTTTTGTCTTTACACAAGCAACCACGCTTTGAGCCTTTGGGTGAGGTGCGTGAAGGTATTACTACATCGCCTTTCATAATTGTCCGATTTCTTTGAGTTTGCTTTCTGCCCAACGCTTACCCGCAAGACCACCCCACAAAAGGTAAGAGATCGTTCCACAAGCCTTCGTATCGCCCTCGTCATAGTATTCCTCTGCCCGTGATAGGTAGGAGTACATACGCTTGATGGTTTCTACGCTGATGGGTTTGCCTTGTGCGAGTTGTTGGGCGCGGATCTTACCGACATCCGTAGCGCATTTGTTATTCACCTCTGCGTTCATTTCAATGCCTCTCTTGGCGTTGTTTTTTACTGCATCGGGGTAATCGGTGTAAGATTCAAGTTCAGTCCGCTTACCGCTTTTTCTACGGCCATCCTTTTTAATGACGGCTTTGATTTGTGATAGGATGAGTTCGGCTTCTTGCTCCTCCAACACTTCCATCTCTTGCTTGTTGAAGTTTACCTTGTCTACAAAGTAGCCCTCAATAGAGAATCCCTTGACCTTTCCCGTTTTGACATAATTCTCCCAAATGTCGGGGTTGTTGACCTTCATAGAAATCATCCAAGTTCCTACGGGCATCTCCATTCCATAGAGGCTTGACTTATCCTTCTCGGTGTCCTCTACGATCCAAGATTCAACAACACTTAATTTTTGAAGCTCGGCTTCGTGTTCAAGGGTTGATTTATTTTGGTTTCCATTTTGGAAAAACAATTCACTTGCCTTGCGGATAGTGTCCTTTGAGAAATACACATAGAACTCCTCCTCACCGCTTCTGCGATAGATGGGCTTGTTGGGGATAAGGGCAGCACCCATTAGGATGCGCTTTTCTTCGTTTTGGGTAGCGAACTCTACCTTCTGCGTTTTGAGGGCTACAAAGTCCTCCTCAATAGCGGGGTTCTCAACGATGCTGATGGCTTGGATTCCCATCATCTCTTGCATCTCATCAAGCACTAATTCAATTATGTTCATCCGAAAGTTGCGGTTTTAATTCTCTTTCTTTCTAATTCTTGGGATGAAGTTACATCGCTTCCTACGACATAAGCTCTCATCGGTTGGCGGTTTTGTTGTCCGATACTCTCGGCAAGTTGATTGATTCCACTTTGTCCAACGACATTAAACGATGGAGATACTGAAGGAGCAGTTGCAGTTGAAGCAGCACTTGTGCTTATCTGCGTTGATTCAAATTGGCTACGCCCAATGGCTGCAACTTGAGCAGCAGCAAAAGCCCCAGCAAGGGTGGCTTGAATGGCGGGGTATGCGGGTAGTAGCGAAGTGATCGGTGAAGCAGCAGCCGACTTAAATGCGTTTTGTACCGATTCAATACCGCTTACAATAGCGGAAGCCAATGAGAGCTTTTTTTGAATTTCAAATTGCCTACGCTTTGTAGCCTCATCACCATCAGCAGCCTCTTTTGCAAAGGCTTGTTGCAATGCGCTGATGGCCTCAAGGCTTTGAGAGGCGATTTGATAAGATGCCTCTTGTAAGGCTCTGCGATTCTCAACGATACGGAGGTCATTAGCCTTTTCATTGGCTACGCGCTCGGAATCAAGAGCTTCCTTGTTTGCGTTGTAGTCCGCATCAATTTGAAGTTTTTGATTCGCTAAATCTTGATAATATGCGGTTTCCGTTTGCCCTTGTGCCTCAAGACGGGCAAGTTCTTCCTCTACGAGAAGTAGGCGATTGGCATTGAGTTGTTCGTTTAGAGCCTCTTGCTTGTTGATTCTATCACGCTCAATCTCGTATAATGTCCGAGCCTTTTCCTCCTCGTTTAAAATCAATTCGGCATCTGCCGTCCTACGAGCAATTTCCGCATCAAGAGATGCTTGGGCTTGTGTTTCAAAAGCCTCATTTGCTGCTTCCGTAGCGGAGCGTTGAATATCCAACTGCTCACGCATCAAAGAGTTTTGGTTTGTTAAGGCTTCGGATCGTTGACCCTCAAGGCGTTCCGTTAGATCAATCAATTCAAGCTCCGCTTGACGAAGGGCTACGAGATTCTCCGTTGTCTTGTTCTTCTCGTATTCTGCTCGTGCAAAGGCTACTTGAATCTCAATTTGTTCACGCTCTTTGGCGGTTTGTTCTTCAAGCAAGGCAAGTAGATCGGCATTCGCCTTGATACGCTCATCAATGCTCTTTGTTTCATCATCACGCAGTTGGCGCAATACCTCTGCACTCCGTTGATATTCCAACTGAATCTTTTGGCGTTGCACGGCTGCGAGTTGTGCAGCCTTCTCCAATTCCACAAGGGCTTGAGCCGAATTGACGGCTTCCTTGATTTGGTTTGGTAGGTTTTTGGCGTACTCAAAAGCCGTTTTGGCTACATTCTTTACCGCTTCAATACCACCTTCCTCAACGCCTACGAGGGCATCTACCGCATCAGCACCCGCCAACTTAACTTGCTCAAGTGCTTCGCTAAAATCACCCTTAAATAGGCTTACAAGGGCTGATCCTAAATGGCCTACGGAAGAAAGGATTTGATCAAAGAAGTTTAGTACATAATCTTGGATTGCTTGACCGAAGTCCTTGATGGACTGAACGGGATCGCTGAAGATGCTATTCAGAAGATTTGATACGGGAGGAAGTACCGCTTCTGCGAGGTCATTAAAAAGGATTTTAAGGGTATTGAGTAAGGTGTTGAAGATGTCCATCACCTTTTGGTTTCCCGTAAAAACCTCCTTTAATTGGTCAAACGCTGCAATGAATACACCGATACCAATTCCCTTCAAGGCGGTTCCGATTCCACCTACGGCCTTTGAAACGGAGTTACCCGTTTTGCCCAAATCTTTTACGCCCGTATTTACATCCTTGAGTTGCCCCTCAAGTTCGCCCACACGCTTATTGAGTTGGTCAATGGCATCAATTAGTTTGGAGGCATCGCCCTCAATCTTTATGTTTTCAATTACTGCCATTATCTACGCTTTAAGAACTCCGTCCAACTCTTGGGCATTCGGTACTTGCCTTTTGCGATGTCTATGTTGTGGCTCTTGCCTTTCCATTCATCGGTTTGAAGCAACTCAATCAAATAACTTAAATAACTTGTCTTCATACATCGTTAAGTAATTCAAGAGTGGCTTTGCCCGTAGTCATATTGATGTTTGCACTGTTGACAATCCACTTTTGGTTGTTCCAAATAATCTTGTTCTTGAGATCAAAGGTGATAATCTTTCCGATCGGTAGTTGGGCTTCTACTTCAACCAACCTACGGCTTGTGTTATACAAATCCGAAATATAGTCCTTCCAATAGGTTTGGTATAGGCTCTTACCTACGGGCGTTAGGTAGAATGGATCGGTATCAGCACCCCAGCAAATAGAGTAGGCCAATCCCGTTCCCGTGCTTGTGCTTGACACATTAGCGTACCATACTTGGTTTACTTGTGTTTCCGCATTCGCCTCATCAACAAAAGAGATTGGGTTTGATGATATGTCCAATGAAAAATCGCCATAGATTAGGATAGGCGCACCGACATAAGGCTGGAAGCGATTTTCAAAGTCCGTATCAAACTCCCGCGTTTGGGATTTGTAGACAAGGATGTTTGTGAGCGTTCCATTGTCAATATCTGTTATCCTTTCAAATAATGGACACTCAAATGGAAGCTCTACTTGCAGTTCATCGCCATCAAATGTAAAGTCGGCTCTTAAATCTCCAAAGCCCGTTGTATTGGTCCTTTGGTATTCATAGCCGAGTATCTGCTCCGTGTCTTGGTATTCATAAGAGATCCTACGATACAAGTCGGGGCGGTTGATGGTCGTTTCCGTGATGTCCAAATACTCTTGGAAGTCCTTGTCTACCCCATCCGCATACCAATCATTCAATGTTTGTAAGTTGAACTCGGTAGTACTATTTGGCGTAATGACAACATTGTGCATCTTGAATATTCCCGCAATGAAATCAGCCACCTTAATCTCGGGCATCAAAGGGGACATTGCAAGAAGGAACGAATAAGTAGCGAAGGCCGTTTGGTCTACCTCAAAGCGTTGAGTGATTGTAGAGGCATCGTAGGCCGTGTAGTCCGTTACTTGGTAGTTGAATGTCGTAGCCGTTCTTGGGCGTATCTTGATTTGCACCTCATCGCCACTATCAAAGCCATAGCCCTCAAATGTAATTAGAATGCTTGAGGCTGGGTGAGCATCCTCTTGGGCTACGCCTATCTGCACTCCGTTTTGGAATAGCCCAATCTCGTAGGCTGCGCTAACATTTTGAATGGTGATTCGTAGTTCGTAAATATCCGTATCTACAACAGTCCAAGTTTCGGTAGACAAGTTGAACTCTACGCCTCCACCCGTAGTGCGGTTGAAGTTGATGAGTTGCCACTCAATAGCCGTTGAGGAATCATACAAGTACCCTTCATAACGATGCGCCCACAAGAACAATTTGTTGAACTGCGTGTCGCTCATAAAATCCCCTACAAAGTTGATTCCGTATTTGGTTTCAATGGCTTCAAAGAGCTTTACAACCTTGATGGCGGGTTTTACCTCATAATAGTGAATGCCGTGATGGTGGCCCGAGTGTCCCGTTACAAATTGAATGTCATCCTCGTGGCGTGGATCGGAGGAGTTAGATACATTATACACCCAATTCCTTACGGGGGACATTAGAGGATAAAATACTTCTCCGCTCAATAGGGCATCCGAGTCAAAACCTTGTTGGATTGTTGCCCCATTGTAGTCGTGGTCGTAGGCACTCAAATCCAAGTCATAGAGATAGTCCTCTCCGAACAAGTCCGTGAGGTTTACCAACTCACCATAAAAGGTCAAGGAATAGGCGTATGGTTCAGTACCCTTGAGTTGTACATTCTCAAGTTGAATAACGCCCGTTCGGAAGTTGAGTGAGTTTATCTCTATTCTTGCGGCTTGGCGTATACGCGCATCAAAGCCTCCGCTAATGTCTGTGCGATAGTAGTGGGATAGGATTTGATTGTTGGTCTTTGAGGCGGGGATGGTGAATGACTGTGTGAAGTCAGTAAACACCTTGCTCAAATCTTGGATATTCTGCACCGAAAGGTTGATGCTTATTTCCTCGTCTTGGAATAAGTCAACCCTTTGGTTGTTGATATAGATGTCTACTTTATTCATCGGATGAGGTTGCGCTCATCGTGAGCGTAGTCAAAGTTGATGGTATAATTGATGAGTTTTTGATTCACTTCCTTTTGGTAGTCAATCGTTCCCCGTTGTGGGTTTATAGATCGGTAATTACCACCTTCCAAAATACGCACATCCTCGCTCATCAACATATCCTCAATCACATCCTTGTAGGCTTCTTCCACCCATCCCGTGTTGAGGGTAATGGTGTTGCGTGAGTTGATATTGAAGTCTTGGTATTGAGCCGTCTTGAAATCGGGTTCAGTAAAGGCATCAGCGTAGATGCTGCGCTTGTATTGATTGTTTGTGAAAGCTCCTTGTTCGGTGCTTACCTTAAAGAAGGTGATGTAGTCGCTCACCCCGTAGCGGTTCACATACTGAATAATCTCGGGGGTGTATTTAGGTTCGCAGATTACCTCGTAGTTGTGGGCAACTTTGTCGTGTCCTCCTAACGCCTCTATGGCGTTCATTAGGCAAGACCATCCCTCCACAGTTCCTCCATCGGCTTCTACTCGTGCGGGGTAATCAGCCCCTTCGGAGTTGGTGATGAGGTTGATGGTGTAGGTGCTTGTTGGTTCAACGCCTACAAAGTCCAAAACGCTCTGCACCCCGCTTGGGATGTAGATGACTTTATTTTGGCTCTCGTTAGAGTTGCTTGCGAAGCCCAATTCATCCTCAAGGATATACCAATACTCCGTGCCGTTAATCTCGTAGGATAGGGCATTCAATCCATTTGAAGCGAGATACAAAGCAGCCAACGCCTCACGATTTTCGGAGTACACTTGGTGAGTTCGGTCAATGGTCATACGAGCATCCGTCCATTGGCGGTTTTGAGCATCGCCTCTCTTTGTCCAGCCGTCGGTGGCGAGGAAGGCATAGGTTGTACCCGTTCCCCAAACTGCCGTTGTAGGGGCTGCCCCATTGTTAGAGTAAGTCCAATCACCCGTAAGATTCACCCACAACACCTCTCCGACTTCGGAGGCTGATGGTGCGGTGATGTTGAATTTGCCCATTGGGTGCAAGAACTCTTCACGGATTAGGTTGCTAATCTCAAAGTTGATTACCTCGTCTACGGAGATGGTTTTGCTCAAGGAGTAATCTGCTCCCGCTGCGCCCGTCTTTGCGCCCGTGTACATTTCCACGCCACAAGACATTTCGTCCAATGTGTCGGCTGCGAGGGTGTTGTTCTTGCCCGTTACGAAAATGGGGCTTCGCGCCATTCTAACGCTTGAGGGGCTTCCTAATGTTGGTGTACTCATTTTCTTGTAAATGCTTGTAGGTCTTCTTGTGTCAATTCAAAGGCTTTTACTATGTCGGGTGGGAGCTGCTTAAAAGCCAACCCAAAGGGACGGCTAAAGAACTCACTCGGCCTAATGCCCGTTTGATAGATGGAACGAGAGATGAGGAAAGCCGTAGAATCATAGCTCATAAACTTACCCGTCTTTTTATCTCTAAATTGAAATCGCCTTGCTCTAACCCATTTGGGAATGGATTCACGGAGTCCTCCCTTTTTGCCTTTTCCCGATCCAAAGCGGTAAGGACTGTTGGGGGCTTTAGAGGATGATGATTTACCCTTGACACCCTTGTCTTGGAACTCCCCATAATCAGCCATCTTGAACACCATAGAGAACGATTCCCCCGATTGAGATACATTGAGGTCATAGGAGATTGAGTTGTACAATTCCTTACTGACATTCTTGCTCTTTTTGGAGAGGTTGCTTCTCGCTTGTTGAACGACATATTTGCCGAACTTATTAAGCACCGCTTCAATGTTCTCTTTGCGGGGCATCAGCAAGAAGAAATTTCATTGTTAGGGAGCAACACATCAAAGGTCGCAGTCCATCCAACTAACAAGTTCTCAAACCGCTCGGAGAATGGGAGGCAAGTAGGATTCCCGTCTAACTGATACAAGTCCGTGTATAGTGTCCCCTTACGCAATTTCGTTACCACATCATTGATGACGGCAAGTTGGGTGTTGAGGATGTCTTGCTCATTATTCGTGCCGTAGAAAGGCTCGTTTTGATCGCGGAAATTTTCCTTTGTTTCGTCTAATACATCCATACACATCAAGCTCACATTCATACGAATCACTTGACCCTCAATACTTGCTTGGTTAATCATTATATGAGCAAGGGGGAAGAT
>Ga0208897_1001120_pt1 | contig 11350 bp, 19 predicted proteins | sample ColrivemetaGS697_FD_187594 | JGI IMG/M metagenome (GOLD analysis project Ga0208897, IMG submission 187594) | Estuarine microbial communities from the Columbia River estuary, USA - metaG S.697 (SPAdes) (version 2) | ecosystem: Environmental > Aquatic > Marine > Intertidal zone > Estuary | place...
CTCCTCTTTTACTTTATTGATGTATTGGAAACGTTCAAATAATGTCATCATCGATAACATATTCTTTTTAACCTCTTCTTTTTTAGAATTCATTTGATATAATTTTAATGACACGGGTTATTACCCAAAGTATTAATATTACGTAGACAATAACTCTAGTTTTATCTTTTGGTTTATCAGTCATTTTTAGATAATAAAATGTTCCACAAACTTTCTTTTTTATTTGATTCTTTAATCTCCGATATCAAAGTATTCAATCTAACCGCAGCGATGTTTGGGCAATCATCGTCGAGTAATTCCTTTATCTGAGTTAAATTCTTAACAATCTCCTCTTTTCTCATGACTTAATTTAGATTAATTTTAAAAAAAATCCCCCACCACTAAAAGTAATGAGGGATTCTGTAGTATTCCGAATGGTTTATCCCTCGGTTACTGATGCCTTACGGTAATCCGTGATTAATTTCTTAACCTCACCAATGTGCTTTCGTGCACGTTGTTGTGATGCTTTGGTGGTTCCACTGTGATTCTCTACGAATAACTGAAACTCACTACTGATTTGTTCGAACAATTCTTGTTTAGCGCTCATGTTTTTTAATTTAATTATGTTTATGATAGTACAAGTATACGAAATAATTTTAACATATTCAAATATTTTTAAATTTTTCCACCAACTCGTTAACATCCCTAGTTAGATTATTACCCGGATCTAAGAACCATTCACCACATCTTTCTCTATTGAGAGATAGATTGTCAATGATGTATCTCTCTAACGCGGGTATATCATCTTCATTCTCTAAATCCCACGTCATCAGGAATGAATAAGTAAATGGTGTTTTGGTGCCACTACTTAGATACAAACCTCTTTCCATTGTCTTCCACCTATTTTTAAGATCTTCAGTTTTACCAATCTTTCTAAATAATCCATCGAATGGTAAGTCTCTGAACTCTTCCACTAATGAAAGTGATGCCACGTAGATCCTGTTAACGAATGTTGGGTCGTTATCGTACCCGTTACTAATTATTTTTAACGCCTTGTTAACGGTAAGGTCCCCCGAAATAACTCTTTTAGATAACTCATGATCATTTAAGTCGTTTGATAATTCGTGTCGGATTATTCTTTGTATTTGAAATATATTCACTCGACGAAATCCTTTTCCCATCGATTGTATACATTCTTCTACTTTCTCCTCTTTGTTCCTTTCACTATTATCTTCTTTTAAACCTAATGTGTTGATTATGTAATCTAATTTTTCATCTACCGTCATTTAAGAATGGTTCGTGGTCGACGAAAATGATGGAGAAGTTGTGTAATTAGTGTACCATATCTTATTTGGGTCGTATGGTTGGTCACCGATGACCCACGGCGGACTGTACGGATAAACGGGGGGTGGGGAAGATATTCCACCACACCTTACCTCAAAAGTTTGTAATAATTTCTCTTTAATGATGTTGGTTTGTGTTGAAGATAATGTGTCACTCTCTGACGCATCCAAAAAACCTCTCAACCAACTAATAAAATTGTTAGAATCCATATGTTATATTATTTTATAATTGAAACATAACAAAAAGATTCTTAAAAGTAAATTAAACTATTGTAGCACTTTTAAAAATATGTGTTTTTGTGACGACATATGTGTACCCATGGGTAGTATTATTTTGGAATAATTCCGCAATATTATTTGCGGCATCTTCGTTAGTCCATTCGATAGCAATTCCCTCACTATCATTCACCCAATGTGGGGTCTCCCCATCTTTGGTTTTCAAAATTCGGTAGACTATTTCATCCATATTTTCCCAACAATTAAATTTTTTGATATTCTTAAAATAAATAAATTCGCCTCGTCTTTCGTGTTGAATTCCTTTTTCACTAAGGTCCACTTCCCTACGGTGTTTGATTCCCCGTGTTCGTATCGTTGATAGGTAACAGTTCTCATAAAATTTTCACATTAAACCTTTCTTTCATCTGTTCCAACTTTTCTTCGGGAACTCCATGTTCATTAACACCGCCATGACGATTCTCAACAATTAAAGAATAAACCCGATAACCATATTTTTCCGCCAACTCATAATAAGATTTCATCTCCCACTCCTGAGTGAATGTATTAGACACCACTATTTTGGGGGTGTTATATTCCATGACCATACTAACCATAGTTTGACACCAATTATGTGCATCCTTTATTTGTGTTGCGTCGAAGTTATAGTTACCATCGGCATCTACAAAATACATGTCCGCCTCATAATATACTTCTGATATTGATTTGGCCAATGTTGATTTACCACTACCTGGTAATCCTCTTAATAAAAATAATTCTTTCATAACTTACTTTTTATAGTTTTCAACTATTGTGTGGTGATCTTTTTCTAAGAAACTATCAATAGGTTGTTTAAAAACAATCCTACGAACCTCATCCAAACTAATTGGGTATAGGTTATTACCATCCACACCAACATCCATAACTCGTCCCTTTCCAACTCTCCTATTTGGTGGGAGATGTACGTGACCATGTAAATGAGGGGTACCTCTACCCAAACCATCCCAACTGGCAATGGGATAATGCATGCAGATAAAACTAAATTTATCCATCACACCTTTATATTGGTTACTTGGTCTACGGATATCCAATTCCAAATAATCGTGAACGGAACTAAAAAGGTCTTGTACCCCATCCTTATTGTTTTTGATGTGATGATCATGGTTACCAAATGTAAGGTGAATATTTTTACAGACAATACGTGATCTAAATTCTTCTATCTTATCAAAACCACCGAAACTCCAGTCACCTAAGTGAATTAACACATCATCATATTGGACTAATGAGTTAATATTATTAACCAATACTTGGTTCATATGGTCTAAAGTATCAAAATCCCTGAAATGATTTTCACCATCTTTCTTCCATTCTGTGGTTCCTCTGCAGATATTTGCATGATTGTAATGGGTATCACTTGTAAACCACAAGTTTTGACCCTTTTCTAATATTATCTTCACTATATAAGGTATTTTAATATTTTATCTTTCACTCCACTTTCTTTAATACCTTCTCGTGAACGAGGTGTCCAAACAAAGTTTTCTAATCCCCAACTTCTATCATATGGAGCACCCCAACCAGTTTTTTTCATATGAATTCCCATATTAAGATCATCAACTGCGACCCAATGTGTAACTTCAGAATGATTCTTTAACCACTCTTTGATTTCAAAATGTCTTTCTTGTTCCAATCCGTCAGTTCGATTCCACGGAAAATCAGATGGTACCCTACCTTCCGCTTCCCAATTGGTGTAGTGAAATCTTTCAGTTACATCAAATGGTTTTTTAATGATACCTTGTGATTCGTAGTATTCACCCAACTCTTCCAAGTTAGCGTGTAATCTCCAATCCGAACTAACTACGATTTCAGCATCGGTAGTTTCTAAAATTTCATTTAGGATTTTTATCGCCTTTTTATCAAAGTTATCAAATCTATATTCCACCGGCATTTCTCTAATTGTCATAGATAATTTCCTACCACCCCACTTCTTTTGTTTTTTGTGACGAGAACCCCAATTACTACTTAAACAGATAACTCCATCGTTATCTAAAAATATTACTTTCATATTTTATAATTTTTTAAATTCGGGTTTAACAATTTTCCAAATAATTGGACTCTCATCTCTACCATCTAACAATCCAAATAGAATTGATGGGTACTTATAATTCTTAGCTAATGAGGCAAACTCCGCTCTATTAAATTCTAAGTTATGGACTTTAAAATAAACATTCTTTATCTTATTGAAGATCCAATCGTATTCTCTTTTTAAAGTGTTAAATTCACTCAACAAAGTATTTTCATACTCTTTAATTTTTTCAAAAAACTCATCGGGGACATCCTTCAGAAGGTCATCCATATTTCCACCGTTGGATAGAACTTCCCATACCGCAGTGGTAGACAAATTAGTCATAACTTTATGAAGACGAACATAGTCCTCAAACTTAATCTTCATCCTGAAATTATCGGGTTGGAATCTAAGTACGAAACCTTCTTTGTTGGTTTCGTTCCTATCCTTCAAAGATTTATATAAATCATCAGAGAAGTTAAAATGTTGTTCGGTTTTGACAATGTCCTCCTTTTTAATACCTGACATTTTAAAGTAGGCTTGTGCGGTAGTCCAATGCAACTCACTCCAATCAGATTCCTTCCAACCATTAAAACCCCAATTGATCACCGCACCTAAAAATACTATTTTCTCTTTTTCGTAGTTGACGACGATTCTGTTTTCGGGGTATATGATCTCACACATATATGCCACGGAGGGTTCAAACACATCTAAAATATATTTAGATTTCAATATCTCCATACCTCTGATTGCTTGTTCAGAAGTGAAAGACCCACGAGTTGCCATAATCCATTGGTTCTCGTAATTAAATAGTATACCTAACGACCCATCCATTTTTTCTTGGATGTAGACATAGTCACCTTTGGATGGGATGGTACCTTTACTAAGGACCTCTTCGTAATTAAAAAACTTTTTGAATGGACGAACCAATACCTTACCGGTGGTGTCCTCACTTATTAGTCCGCGGCATTGTAATGTTACCTCATCCCACAGACCTTCATATTGAACTTTCTCAGTGTAGTTCCATATAGTTAATGGTAGTGTTGGATGAGTTTGTTTATACAACAGACCATCTTCATAATATTTGTTTAAAATCTCTATCATTTAACATAGTTATCGACCGATGCAACGATTACCTTTAAATTATTAATCATCTAATCTTCAACATCATCTAAAGTATAGAGTTTGATATCCATACCCTTACCATTAGTAAATTCATCATCATAATCCCATTCTAGTTCGGTATTTTTAAACCATACACGATCAATATATTCTATTTCATTTTCGGGTGTTTCAATACCCCCGCCAACAACCGCGAAGTCTTTTGGTTGGGGTACCTCATCACACTCTAAAAGGAGTGACCCTATAGTCCCTTTATTGGTTTCGTAATAGAACAGGATATTTTCCTGACCCTCGTATGGGTAGGCGTCCGTTAAGGTGGTTTGTTCGTCAAACCCATCCACCTCGATACCATTTGCATCCGCCAAGTCGTAGATGTCACCCAACTCACCAACTTTGGCTTCCCATATTTCATTACCATCCATATCGGTTAATATGAATGTGGTCTTATCTTCGAAAAATGGTCGAGAGAGTGACCACCAATTTGTGTCGTGAGGTGACCAATTATCTAACACTTCCTCGAGTGACCATCCCGCGTCAGATAGGGTATCGTACCCATGTTCCTTTAAGAATGTTTTCACATTCTCAACCTCTTCGTTGGTTAACTTATGGGCGGAACCATCAAATTCCCAACCCCAAACTCTTAATTTATATTGTCCCATTATTTTGATTTTAAAAATTTACTAAAACAATCGTGAGTGTATTTATCCGCAACTTCTTCAGCCCTCGACTCAAAAATATCATCAAAATATTCCCAATTATCGGTCATCTGTTTTTTGGTATATTGTTGGGAGTAGGTTAAATTATCTACGTGGTGTTGATATTCGTGAATCACCGCGTTAATTATATGGAAAACCGTAAACCCATTAAATTTTTCCGCATCAATCGTGATTGATTGGTCTTCGAAATTATACTCACCCGCTCGATCATCTGAGTGTGTTATCTTATCGTAGATAAGGGTGGGATGTGAAACCCCGAATAAATTATTACAATAATCCATCGTAAAGTCAATCGCTCGATTGAATTCAGAATCGTTAGGGTCGAGTTTTGTGTATAAACTCCGTAACTCACTAACGTAATTACCTCTGAAGAGACTTAGGGTCAATGCGATGATCGCAAATACCACAATAACAAATAAAATTTCCATAATTATAAATTTACGTAAAGTCTTTTATGATTATACTCGGCGACCGGGTTGTGTTCGATCAAATGACCATAACGAGTTGTTACCACATCATGTATTAATTTGGTTTCTAAGTTAATACACTCCCCCATGATATCCACGAAACTATAGTTGGATTCATCAACCTCAGGTTGTTTTGTTTTTGGTAGTCCACAGTACATCGCTTCACCCACCTCACTGATAAACATACCGGTATAGAATCCTTTTAGACCATGGTAGTCAACAAACTGATCGGCGTTACACCATATGAATACCGAATCCTTTTTTTCTCGTAAGAGGTCAACAAAAGATTCATCAATGATGTAACCATTGTTGGTGCGGAAAGAACCGACGGAGAATAAACCTCGAGGAGATCCGTGTCCCATCATCATAATACGATCATGAGACTCAACCAATTCTCTAATTTCATCTTTACTTACATCACCCGTGATGAGTGTAAGGTCTTCAATATTTGAATAAACACGATCTAAAAACCATGTTGATTCGTCTTGTGGGTGGATTACTAATGTCTTCATTTCTTATTTATTTGATACAAATATAGTTATTTTTTTGATATCACAAAAATTTTATTGATATAATTTTTTATTATTTAAAATCGTCTCATCCCAATTGTAGAATAAATCCCACCAATTTGATACAATATAGTTGTCGTTATCTTTTTGGTATGGTATACCACTATTCTTGTTTGGGATTGATTGTAACCAATAGATTAACCAACCACTTTGTGGGTCTGTCCCGACTTTATATTGTGACATGTCACCCCAACGATCGTGTCCATATACTGATGGATAAGTAAATGGTACCGTTCTCTCATATTTCCATGTCTGATTATTAACCATAACTTTTGTTCCGTTATTGTTAGGGTCCCAATCACCAATATCCGATAATACCAATGACGTATTATCATAATCATAATCACCGGTTGAGTTAGGTGTAAAGTGGGTACTCCCCACTCTACCACCTTGATTATATGGTTGAGGTTCACCTTCAGGATATCCAACAAAATTTTGCCAAAAGAATGTATTATTCAAATAGGATAACTGAGCCTCTAATTGGTGACCTCGACAGTGTACCATTTCAGCAAACCATCTATCAAAGGATCCACCATAGACTACATATGTTTTATCATATATTGGTAGGTCGTCCGTTCTGTGGTAACTATTGGATATGTCTCCCGTTAAGGGACTGGACATATTTGATTCGGGTATCCATACATCACCTCGATAGTTTACCCAATTGATCCAAACTTCTTTAATACCCTCATCGTTAACCATTTTTTCTAAACCAATCTTTTTAAAGATTTGATTATAGTCTGGTCGATACCTATCAATATCCCATACGATGTCCCATTGATATATGTTAATGTATTTTACAACTTTTATACCGACGTAGGGAACCGCATTTGGGTTACTATAACCCCTAAACTTTGACCCCTCCTCAACAGAATACTTAACTTTGTAGTTGTTGGATAGGTTCCATTGGTTTATTGTTTCGACAGTCATCCCCGTTTTAACAACACCACCCCAATCCTTCACACCTTCAGCCTTAGTTACGCTGTCATTGACGATCACCCCATCAGGTGATGGTATCCAATTTAAAATGATGATCGGTACAATCAATTCACTACCATTAATAGGTGTTGATAGGTAATCAGGTACCGTTAGATACTCAATCGTTTCGTCAAAAGTCGCGACTGGTGTCTCAACAATCGGTATTAACTCTTCTTTTTCACATGAAAATAGAGTAATGACAATAAAAAACAGTAAAAATCTTTTAGGAAACATAATATTATCTTTTATAATTTCGAATCAGAGATAGTGATATTTATTTATATACCAAAAAATTTTAAGTATATTTTAAAAAAAGAAGAACATGAAAGTAGTATTATCGGAAATACAGATTAATGAGTTAATCAAGAGGTATAAAACCTCTATAGTATCTGAACAGGAAATTACGGGGAATACCGCAAACTCTGGAACAATAAGAAAAAAGGTTGGGACTAAGACTGAAGAAAACAATCTCGTAGTTGATATGGGTAAAACAACCTTCGATTCGGGTAAGTACAAAATCAGTTCACTTAGTTCGAAGGCAAAACCCATACTCGCAAGTAAATTGGCCGAAATCACTCAGTTTATCATGGACCATCAAGGCACTGTGGTAAATATTCAGGTTGAGGTTGGGGAATCTGCGGTTACTAACTACGATAGGGAGAAATTTCCATCAACAGGTAATAGTAAAGTAGATTTTACCGAAGAAAAACGATTGTCTAATGGTGAATTATCAAGACTAAGAGGTGAGAGTATTGTTAATTACTTAAACACCTTCTTTAAACAACAAGTGGATCGTGGGACTATCAATGATATGCCCGTTGTACCCCAACCACAGACAAATGTCGCGTTAGGTACTCAAAAACATAAATACGATAGAACTAAGGACAACCCTAAAGATCCGAAGTATTTGGAGGATCAATATCTAAAATTCACCGTAACATTAACAGGTTCTAAAACAACCGACGTATATGATGAGACATGTTTAGTGGATTTTGTTGTTGACGTTAGTTATATTAAAGCAAAAGATAAGAATTTCCCATGTAGGGGTGGACATACATGTGATCATGCTAAATTTAACCTATATCTAAACCAAACTTTAATTGGCCGGGTCAATTTAAATAATGGAAATGACGGCGGGGATAGAAATGGACGTTTGGTGGTTAATAATGAAATGGTTTCTCAAATCATACAGGGGGAGGAATTCAAACAAAGAGGTCAATTAATTCTATGGACCAAATGTTTAAGTGGTAATTGCCATACATCAGTACAAGAGGTTAAATTATCTAATAAAGAAAACGAGGTTTTATATCATAAATGTGTTAACCCATATTCCGGAAGAGGTAATAATCAGGCGACCACATTATTGGTATTAGACAAATGTGGTAAAGTTCTACAAGGTGACGAAGCATCACTATCCGATGTTGCCAAATTAGCTGACGAGATAAACACCAAAATAGACATGAAAAAGATTGAGGGGTTAGGTGAAGAAGGTTTCGTACCAACCTCACCCTCACCCTATATGATACTTGGACCTAGATTTGTTAAAAGATTTGGAGTAACGGCAGTATCACCTATTGATGATAATACAATCGGGGTTACAGTTATCACGCAAACTGAAGGCACTTCGATACGAGGTTTTAGTCAGACTTATGGTAAAGGAAATTGGCCAGTGTCGAAAGGGACCCAACTTAAGTTTATCTTACCTTACAAAGAGATTAAGATTATGAAACCCGCAGGTTTAACATCCAATAAAAAACACCAAAGGAACATCACTAAAGTCCAAGGTGTACTTCAAAAGGCGATTAATGATAATGAGTTAAAATACTTTACCGAGGGACCACTATCGGGTTATTACTATAGAATGTACGATAGCCCATTTGAATTAGGTGAAATGGTTATACCTGAAGGTGGAATATTTAAAGTAACCTTTGAACAATAAAAAAACCCCTCATATGAGGGGTTTTTTATTTAGTCTACGTAATTTTTTGTGAAGTCTAATGCCTCCTTTTTAAGGTCTTTCCGTTTACGTCTATCTTCTTTTTTATCTCGACGTAACCATTGTCGCTCTAAACGAATACGTTCACGTTCCGTTAATAAACATTCACTACCTTTGGTGATCATCACCCCATCAGGATAATCGGGAACACCGTACTTAATAAACAATTCACCGTCTTTAACTGACGATCTATTGATTGAATTCTTTACACCCACACATGAAGTGAAGAATACCATCGTGACGATTAAAAAAACTAACTTTTTCATATTTCTGATCTTTATTACACTACAAATGTAATGATATTTTGCGATATACCAAAAATATTTAGAATATTTTTTTATTTATTTCAAAATAATCACGATAACTCTTACCAGTCATCTGTCGATACCACCTTTTGTCACCATCCATCCACACATACGGATCACCTGAAGACTCGTCCCAATTAAATTGAGAGTAATGAAGGGGATCCTTCCTAAGTAAGTTAGATCTGTGGGATGAATGGAAAGGTTCACAACCCAACCAATCGGGTAATTCAACTTTACCTGTGATCTCTTCGAATACCATGGTATTCACAAACCCTCTCCTAACCCATTCTTCAATTGTTCGATTATAATACAACTTCAATGCGTTTATATTACCTCCCCACATTATAGTACATGGGTGATTCACCCAACCCTTATATGGTTTCCCATCTTTACGGGGTCTCCCCGTTAATGCTGAGATGATCTGATACGCTTCAACTCGTTGTTTACCCAATCGTTTGTCATCTAAGGATCTAACCGATTCCCTAAAATCTTCATATGGAAGGAAAGTTTGCATATCTCTACTTTTTCTTTAGTGATTTTACTACTTTAACAATCATAACGAAACCGAATAAAAATAAACTTAGTTTTATTAAGTACACATTCATCGTGATTATTTTTGTGGTACTAAGTATCCGATCCCACCTTGGACACCCGGTATTTTACCATATTGTTCTTCGGCAACTGAACGAGGAATAATCTCACCATTTTGATGGAAAATCGCCCACTCCCATTCTTTTTCAGGTCTGTAACCCGGTCCTTTCCATGCGGTATGTGAGTTACGGTCGTAACTACGTAATGCCGTGAATTTGGTAATCAAAACATTCTCATCAGACGCCTCGAACATTACCATACCTTCAAAGACCTTATCTAATGATGGTTTGTTATAAGTAACGGTATAACCACACTCTTTAGATATTTCCAAATCTTCATTACTTCTCTTACTAATGACCAAAATCTCGTCAGGGTTTTTATCGGGACCGTATTTTCTTGTCACGTCCACGTTAACCTCCTCCATTTTACCTATGTTCGATATACCAACAACCTTAACGGCTTCACTTGCGGTATCAAACATTTGGGGGTGAGTCATTCCATTTTTTTGGATCACTTTAATCTTCTTCAATCTCATAATATCATTTTTTTAAGATTACTTTACGAATTCTGTTAAATAAGTTTTCTAAATCTTCCACACTATCAACTGACCATTTTTCAGTCTTCAGTACGAAGAAACAATCATTGTCTCGATCAATACCTAATGAGCTTTGAGCCTCTATCTCTAAGAACTCATATTCATCTCGATCTGAAACACAATTTCCATCTTGTGAAAATCTAAATGTGGATTCCTCCAATAAAATTCCCTGTTCTTCCATACTGTTTATATAAATGTTAATTCATTTGTCTCGGGATCCCAATCAACGGTTAATGGATCATTCACTTGATAATATCTTTCATTAAGAACTGATGCGTTAATGAAATGAGTTCCATTATGGAACTTATATCCATATCCACCATGGATGTGTCCAAATACATGAATCTTTGGTGGTTGATCATCGACTTTAACTCTTAGTAATTCACATCCCAAATGTGGTTCATTATATGGAGG
>Ga0208897_1001132_pt1 | contig 11256 bp, 8 predicted proteins | sample ColrivemetaGS697_FD_187594 | JGI IMG/M metagenome (GOLD analysis project Ga0208897, IMG submission 187594) | Estuarine microbial communities from the Columbia River estuary, USA - metaG S.697 (SPAdes) (version 2) | ecosystem: Environmental > Aquatic > Marine > Intertidal zone > Estuary | place...
TCTAATCACGACTTTAACAGGTATTATAGAATCCAGCTTTCAGCTGGATTTTTTTAGATATATAATATATTAATATATCTAAAATTATGTCAGAAGAAACAAACAACTCAGTGGGTGATGAAAACCTAGGAGTATCTGCAAATGCAAGTGCCGGAACTGAAGTAACAGATACATCAGTAAAAGCCGGTGCTGAAGCAGGCGTAGAAGCACATGCTGGCGTAGAAAATGAAAATCAAATTGGTGATGTAACCGTTTCACAAGAAGCACATGCGGGTGCTGAAGTTCACGCTGAAGCAACTGCTGAAGCAGGTTGGGATGGAAGAAATGCAGCAGTAGATGCACACACAGAAGTTGGAGCATCAGTTGGAGTTGGAGCATCTAACGCAGTAGAATATGGTGGTGTAACCAATACAACTGAAGTTCATGCCGGCGCTGAAGCTAAGGCCTATGTCGGTGCAAGTGGACAAGTGGGAATGGATGGTGTTGAAGGTCATGCAGGTGCAGTTGCTGGCGCATCCGTTGGCGGTGGAGTATCTAATAGTACATACGATAAGAATGGAAATGGAGTTGAAGCAGGTGCTGGTGCATCTGTTGGAGCACAAGTTGGTGCTGCAGTCGGCGGTGGTGCTACAATGGATGACGGTGTTGCAACTGTCGGTGTTGATGGTAAGGTTGCTCTACTAGTTGGTGTTGATTTAGATCTTTCAGTAAGTGTAGATACTAATCCTGCACAAGAAGCTGTAGTAGATGCTGGTAAAGCAGTTGCTAATGAAACCGAAAAGGCGGTAGATACTGCTGTCGGTGGTGTTAAAGATGCAGGAAATGCTGCTGTCGGTGGTGCTAAAGATGCAGGAAATGCTGCTGTCGGTGGTGCTAAAGATGCTGGTAAAAAAGCTGGTAATATGATCGGTGGCATCACTGGTGGAAATAAGAAAAAGAAGAAATGAAACTTGTAGATATAGTCAAAAGAATGTTATTAGGCAAAGTTGTACTTAGTTTTACCATTGTATTCTCCTTCTTTGGAGTAATCATCGGCATAGGCCATGCAATGCACACTGACACTGAAATATCCAGCGAGTGGAAAGAAATACTGCTACTACTATTAGGAGCACTTATTGGAGCTTTTGGTAAAGTGGTTGATCACTGGTTCAAAGACTCTGAAAAAGAAAAACAACTAATTGATGAGATTAGTAAAAAAGATAATACAGACGAGGAATGATACTAAAAAATGGATCTAAGGGTTCTGATGTAAAGGAATTACAACAATTTCTTAAATTAAATGCCGATGGTATCTTTGGTAATGGTACTGAAGCTGCCGTAAAAAAATGGCAAGTTGCCAATGGCTTAACAGCCGATGGAATTGTTGGACCTGCAACTTGGGGTAAAATGGGATTAGCAGATACTGACATCTCAAAATCAGAAGCTAAACCAGAAGCTGCAAAGGGTAACTATACTAAATCAAGTTATCAATCACCTAATGGACTTGAAGTAATTGAATACTTCATGCCAAAGGATGAATATAAAGCTGGACCAATCAAACCTGAGTGGTTATTCTTGCACCACACAGCCGGCTGGCATAATCCCTTTAACACGATTAAAGCATGGGATGCTGATACTCAAGGACAGATTGCAACTGAGTTTGTTTTAGGTGGACCTTCTTGTAAGGGTGACGATGAATCCTTTGATGGAGTACTAGTACAAGCATTTCCAACAGGAAACTATGCATGGCACTTGGGTAAAAATGGATCCCAGACTATGCATAAAAACTCAGTAGGTATCGAGGTTTGTAACTTTGGATACGTTGTAAGTGGCAAAACTTACGCAGGTGCAGCAGTTGCAGATTCACAGATCGTTAAGTTGGCAAAACCATTTAGAGGTCACACAGAATGGCACAGATACTCTGATAAGCAGATTGAAGTCTTGCATAAATGGATTCTTTGGATTGCTGAAAGAGACGGTATTGATGTTAGAGCAGGTTTGCCTGCACTTATTAAAAAGAACGGTGCTGCAGCATTTGAGTTTAACGAAGATGCATACTACGGTAGAGTAAAGGGCCTTTGGACGCACACAAACACACGAAAGGACAAAGTTGATATGTTTCCACAACAAGAATTGATGGACATGTTAACAAGCCTATAACGTATTAGTAACTTTTTTTGAAAATAACTAACCCGGCATTTTTTTATGTCGGGTTTTTTTTGTATATTAGTAGTACAAATAAAGATAAACAAATAATGAGTAGTAGGCAGTTTACATGGTGGCGTAGATTTTATTCAACATTAAAATTAAAGCCACAGCATTTTTGGAAGGGTTACTCTAAACTTTTACAACGAATCGAGTTCGGAGAATTCGAGTACAATCACCTAGGATATGAAATGTATTTAGAGGATGCTATTCATGAAGAACAGTCCAAAGAGATCAGAAAAAAGTTTGAAAGATCTACCAGAGAGACTATTGAAGAGAAGATCAGAGACAATCGTATCAAAAAAAATAAGCGTCTAAATATTATTTTCGAGAAACATTTGATCACAGAGTTTAATCTTTTAAATGATTTTAGATTGAGTCTTGCAGCCGAATTCGATATGGATCCTGAGTTTGTTGAAGGTGTTATGGAAGAATTTGATGGAACTACAAGACATTTGTTTTTCCACCTTATGGCTATAAAATATGGTAAACCACTGCCTACTGCTGAAGATGTTCAAATGATTCCTAGGGCTGTTGAGCCACAACCAAGGCATGTACTCAAGCACGGTGAAAGACAGTATCAACAACTTTGGGACGAAGTAGTCAAAGAAAAAAACATACCAACAATGGACCTCGGTACATACTAGATACATGTCTCAGGTGATATATACACCATGAGAGAATTTGACCGTGATTGGTTTGTATCAGGGCCTATGGACTTGGAGTTCAAAAGGTATATTATGCTGGCAAAGCTTAAAAGACTTTCCGGTTTCCTGCAGCACGGTCTTATATGGCCTGTAATTGAAGAGTTAGAATTTCAACTAGACTTTCTTTATAGGTTTAAATACGAGAAAGAAAGTCTTGATGACAAGATGAAGGTTGCCAAAGATATTGACTTTGTCAACTTTCAAATTATTTATGAAGTCCCTAAAGATCCTTTAAGCGAGAGTATGCAAGTTATGCATGACCTTGCAAACGAGGCTATTATTAAATTCGAGGATCTTTATATGGATGCAAGACTTACTTGGAGAGAAGTAGAGTCACAACTAAAGTTAACTTGGATTCCTGAAAAGAAGTCAAGTCTTGCAGATGGATACGTTGCAATCATACACAATAGAAATACAATCTACTTCTATTCATTCAAAAAGCCTGCTAAATTAGGAAGTGATTGGAGATCATTTAATATAGATCTTGTAAAAGAAGTTCCATTTGACCCAACAGAACTAACAGAATTTCACAAGGAAGTATCTAAAACCAACGAAAAGGTTCTCTTTGCTCGGATAGATTATACAACATCTTATCCATTTTTAGACGCTGTTATGCCAGTGGCAAAAAGCGTTTTATACTCTAGCTTAATGAAGGATTTCACTTTTTAAGCTTGATATATAAAGAAACAGAAAATAAGATAGCATAAATATGCCTTACGTTGCAAAAGACGATATAATGGCGTTTATCGGCTCTAATGTCACAGTTACAGCAGGAACACCAAAGAATGTCGAACTTATTTTATACAAAGATTATATCAATAATCAACTGAATGCCGCAGATGCTAATTCCATTACAGTATCTCTTTATAATTCATTTGGTCAGAAGATGTATCAGTACTCAAACCCAGTTATCTCTGGTGTCACTGACTACCTAACACTTGGACAACCAGCTTCAAATACACAAGGTCACATTTCCTTTGATATTACAGCAGCACAGTCTAATAACCTTGCGAATGGAAAACTTTACGCGCAAGTAACTATTACATACTCTAACTACTACCCAAGTGCAAAAACATATGTTCTTCCACAACTGGAAATTGGATCTGTAGCAGGTTCTTCGATCTCTGGTCCTAGCGGTGGTGGAAATGTAACTAATCCAGGCTCTACATCGGGCAATGGTTCTGGTTCATCTCCTTATATTAAGTATAATGTTTCAGCTATTAATGGTGTTTATCCAGCACTTAAGTCTGTTACGTTTGACTCTGCAGATCCAACACAAGTAACTTCTATTAAGTTCTACAATCTAGATCAAAATAACGTAAGAAACGTACTTCTAGAAAATTACCTATCAAAGAGAGATGCTGGTGCTTCTAATATCGGTGCAACTATTACAGTTGTTAATGTTAATGCACCTAATGAGTATGCAATCTATGAGATTACAGGATACAATAGAATTAATGCCGAAGTTGGCGGAGGCGATGATAACGATAATGATTATACTGAAGTTTTAGTAACTTATGAAGATAATTCATATTCACCTGTTAATAATTCTTATACTTTTGAAGTAGGACAGACAATCACATATAATATTGATGCATATGGCGGAGCTACAGGTTCTGGTGTTGCTGGTACATCAGGTACTTCAGGTATTGATGGTATTCCAGGAGCAGTAGGTACTTCAGGTACTTCTGGTGCTGATGGTACATCTGGTTTAAATGGTATTGATGGTACTTCGGGTACTTCAGGCATTAGTGGTATTGATGGTGCAAATGGTATTGACGGTACTTCAGGAACTTCTGGCGTAAATGGCGCTGATGGTATTGATGGTGCAAATGGTATTGACGGTACTTCAGGAACTTCTGGTGTAAATGGCACTGATGGTGCTGATGGCACTTCGGGTATTAATGGTGCTGATGGTACTTCTGGTGTAAATGGCGCTGATGGTACTTCTGGTATTAACGGTATCGACGGTACATCAGGTACTTCTGGCGTAAATGGCGCTGATGGTACTTCTGGTATTAACGGTATCGACGGTACATCAGGTACTTCTGGCGTAAATGGCGCTGATGGTACTTCTGGTATTAACGGTATCGACGGTACATCAGGTACTTCTGGTATTAACGGTATCGACGGTACATCAGGTACTTCTGGTATTACTGGTGTAGATGGTACATCGGGTACTTCTGGTGTAGATGGTGCTCCAGGTATGGGTATCACGTTTAAAGGTGCTATTGCAACTTCTGCATCACTTCCAACATCTGGACAACAAATTGGAGATGCTTATCTATCAGATGATACTGATGTCCTATACATATGGGATGGTTCTCAGTGGGTTGATGGCGGTTCTATTCAAGGTCCTGCTGGTGCTTCTGGAACATCAGGTTCTTCTGGCGTAAATGGCGCTGATGGTACTTCAGGTATTAATGGTATTGATGGTACATCGGGTACTTCTGGTTCATCTGGAGTTAATGGTGAAGCAGGTGCTGCAGGTACATCTGGTACTTCTGGTATCGCAGGTGCTCAAGGTGCTCAAGGTGCTCAAGGTGCTGATGGTTCATCTGGTTCATCTGGAGTTAATGGTGAAGCAGGTGCTGCAGGTACATCGGGTACTTCTGGTGTTAATGGTGCTCAAGGTGCTCAAGGTGCTGATGGTTCATCTGGTTCATCTGGAGTTAATGGTGAAGCAGGTGCTGCAGGTACATCTGGTACTTCTGGCGTTAATGGTGCTCAAGGTGCTCAAGGTGCTGATGGTTCATCTGGTTCATCTGGAGTTAATGGTGAAGCAGGTGCTGCAGGTACATCTGGTACTTCTGGCGTTAATGGTACTGCAGGTACATCAGGTAGTTCAGGTATTAATGGTGAAGCAGGTGCTGCAGGTACATCAGGTACTTCTGGTGTCAATGGAACTTCTGGTACTTCAGGTGCTAATGGTATTGGTATCCCTTCAGGTGGTACTTCAGGCCAGGTTCTTTCAAAAGTTGATTCAAATCCATACAACACAACATGGGTCACACCAACGGGTGGATCGGGCTCGGGTTCTAACAAGTACCTACTAAGACTAAACTATGACTCTTCTGAACACCTGATTGCAGGTACGGGTTCACACTTATTTGTAACAGCTGATGGATTTCTAACAGCTAACGCACAAATCACAGGTGTTAACGTAGATACTGCTAATGCAATCTATTCTATTACGGTTCAATTTAGTGAATCTCACCCACCAACTGGTATCCAAGTTATGGCATGGCAACCTTCAACATATAAGTATGAAGTGCATCCATATAGAGTAGATGCTGCAGATTGTAAGATTGATTCAGTATCTGCTAACTTTACAAACCAGGGTTCTGGGCAGTTTGTTCCTAACTTCTTCGGTGCATTTACATCTACAATAACGTTGGATGTTAGACAAAACTTTATTAAATACGGTAACTCAGCAGGTCTCGGTGCTTCTTCTAGAAACGCCCACGCTTACCTAATGTTTATATTCTAATTATGGCAATCTATAATCCAGTAACCCCACCAATGTTTCTTTCTGGTACTGCAGTAACAGTAACGGGTAAAGAATTGTACTCTTATGTTGATGAGACGAAGATCTCATTTACAGGCGCATACATTACATATAACATTTCAGTTGAGCAGATTTCATACCAGACTATTGGTACTGCAGAAACAAGATCGGGTAATACTAAGCAATATAATGCACTAGATATTAAGACTGGTGATTGGATCACAACACAAGACGGCCAAATTGTTCTTCAAATTGTTTCTATTACAAGTAAGACTGAAAACTCTATTAACCTTGTTGCAAAGGATATAGATATGATCTCTTATAAGACATACTCAAATACTTTCATTTCAACTAATGAAAAGATTGCATTCTTCGAGGTATCTGATAACAGAGTCCCGATGCTTACAACACAAGGTGTTCAATCATTCTTTGCTACTCCAGCATCTATTGATAAAATCCAAGGTCGTTTCGCAGCTGAAGAAGAAACAGAAAGATACAGATTTGAATTTGCAACTCCACAAACATCGTTTGAAAAAGGTGATATTATCACAGTTGACCAAACAACAGGTGACTTTGTAAAGTTTGGTGCTGTTAATGCTTCTCCAATTCCAGTAGGTGTTGTTCTAGAGAAGATCATGAACAATACAGTTATCTACATTAAGCCTTTCAATACTATTATTGATAACCACACATCTCCTGAACTTTTAACAGGAAATGCAGGTGAAGTTTATTATGCAGATCCTCTAAATCCAGGTGCGCTTTCAGTTATAAAGACTCCGGGTACAAATCCACTTTTCCTACAAATAAAAGATGCTGTTCAAACGGCTATTCAGGCAACAGCCCCTAACTACCTACCAACTGCATCAGATCTTCTTAAGATTAATAACATTACAGTATTTGACGGTTCTATTCATATTGTACCTGCTAATGTTGATGCATTTGTAAATCTTATCAACACGAGTACTGCAACTCATAAGGTTGTAGCTTCTAAACTTGCTGAGTATGCAACTACAATCTCAGATTCAGCTACTACTACAAACGGTGTATCAATTATTGCGATCTCTGAAGATTCAGGTGCAACATATAATCCACTTACAGTAACTTTCTCTGATGGTACAAATTCAACAACAGTTACTTTCGATGAAAATCAGGGAGTTCCTTTGGTTGAATATCCTGATTCAACAAACTATCTTACATACACTGCTGCAACTATGGCAACGGTACTTAATGCTGCATTTATTGCAGATGGCCTAAACCTAGAAGCTAACTCAGTTTATCCTGGTGATGGTGCACATCCATCTGTTTATGGTCAACTAACCATCCAGGCTACAGCACCTACAGCATCAATCAATATTTCAGGAACTGACATTGAGGTTCTTGGCGATTCATTTATTACAGGTGTTGGTCTTCCAGCATTTACTGCAGCCGGTTCTGTAGAATACCTTGTTCTTTCAAGAGAAGACGGCGGTGACATTATGATCTCAGGATCTGGCACATATATTAATAACAACGGTATTACATCTTCTTCTGCTGGTTCATCTGCAATTCTTCTAATGCTAGAAACTGGTGGTGCAGTTGAACAAGAAACTGGTGTAAATGTTTCTGTTGATAAAAATCAAACAGTTGTTGCTAATACAACACACGATCACTTTATTACAGGTATTAATATTGATTACACACCTTTTGCAGACGGCGACGTTATTGTAAAGATTAATGGTGTTGAAATTAATGTTGGCGATGCTGATAATACAGAGGACTCTTATTTTACAGATCCTACTGATCCAGCATATAATACTTCTGGTAATCCTATGCCAGCAAGACTTATTAAAGATATTACTGCAGGTGACATTCTTATTTGGAATGGTTCTGCTGCAGGATATGAATTAGACACTTCAGATGATGTCGATATCACTTATCAGGCATCTTCATTTGACGTGTAAATTTCTTAAAAATTTATTGCAAAATAACATCATATTATATTGAAAATGGGCTTTTCAATAAAGTTATATTCGATATATAACTAGAATACTACGCTAAAGTAGTGTTCAATAAACACGAACAAAAATAAAAAACCAATTAAATGGCACAAATTCGTTCTAAACAAATCGCGGATTTCGCAGCAATCCTAGACTGGACAACAGTTGACAGCGCTGCAATCGCACCTGCAGTAGACATCTACAACCTAGTATCTACTGAAACTTCTCAAAGAGTTTCTGCTGATAATTCTGTTAAGCTTTACGCTTCTACAGAAATGTCTACAGAAGTTGTTAACAGACTTTCTGGTGATGCTTCTGTTAAGCTTTACGCTTCTACAGAACTATCTACAGAGGCTTCTATCAGAGCTGCTGCTGACGTTGTTCTTTCTAACAACCTATCTACAGAAGTTGCTGCAAGAATCGCTGGTGATAATTCTCTAAATACTAAAGTAGATTTCATCATCGCTAACGTTGATCCAGCTGCTCTTGATTCTCTAACTGAGATCGTTTCTGCATTCCAGTCTGTTGACGGTGATCTAGAGGCTTCTATCCTAGCTGTTCTTTCAGAGCACAACGCTGAAGTTTCTTTTGAGACATCTGCAAGAATCTCTGGCGATCTATCTCTAACAAACGCACTTTCTGCTGAAATTTCTGCAAGAATCTCTGCAATCAACCTAGAGCACGATCACCACGTTTCTGGTGACGCGTCTGTTAAGCTTTACGCTTCTACAGAACTATCTACAGAGGCTTCTATCAGAGCTGCTGCTGACGTTGTTCTTTCTAACAACCTATCTACAGAAGTTGCTGCAAGAGCTGCTGCTGACGTTGTTCTTTCTAACAACCTATCTACAGAAGTTACTAACAGAACAAGCGGCGACGCTTCAGTTAAGACTTGGGCATCTAACGGTATCTCTACAGAGGCTGCTGCAAGAATCTCTGGCGATCTATCTCTAACAAATGCAGTTTCTGTTGAGACATCTGCAAGAATCTCTGCAATCAACCTAGAGCACGATCACCACGTTTCTGGTGACGCGTCTGTTAAGCTTCACGCTTCTACAGAACTATCTACAGAGGCTTCTATCAGAGCTGCTGCTGACGTTGTTCTTTCTAACAACCTATCTACAGAAGTTGTTAACAGACTTTCTGGTGATGCTTCTGTTAAGCTTTACGCTTCTACAGAAATCTCTTCAGAAGCTTCTGCAAGACTTTCTGGTGATGCATCTGTTAAGCTTTACGCTGACGGCCTTGTTTCTGCTGAGACATCTGCAAGAATCTCTGCTGATGCTTCTCTAAACACGAAGATTGAGTTCGTTATCTCTAACATCGATCCAGAAGCTCTAGATTCTCTAACTGAGATCGTTTCTGCATTCCAATCAGTTGACGGTGACCTAGAGGCTTCTATCATAGCTGTTCTAGCTGAGCACAATGCTGAAGTTTCTGCAGAAGAGTCTGCAAGAATCTCTAGCGATCTATCTCTAACAAACGCACTTTCTGTTGAAATTTCTTCTAGAATCTCTGGCGATACTTCTCTAGATACAGCTCTTTCTGCTGAAATTTCTGCAAGAATCTCTGCAATCAACCTAGAGCACGATCACCACATTTCTGGTGACCAGTCTGTTAAGCTTCACGCTTCTACAGAACTATCTACAGAGGCTTCTATCAGAGCTGCTGCTGACGTTGTTCTTTCTAACAACCTATCTACAGAAGTTGCTGCAAGAGCTGCTGCTGACGTTGTTCTTTCTAACAACCTATCTACAGAAGTTGTTAACAGAACTACTGCTGACGCTACTCTATCTACAGCACTTTCTATTGAAATTGACAATAGAATGGCTGCTGACTGGATGGCAGAAGAACTAGTAACTGGTGTTGAAGGTGGTACACAAATCACGACTGCTAACATGTTCTACGGTGGTAATCAAGACCTAGAAATCTACGTTAACGGTCTAAGAGTTAAATACACTATGATTGACGGCCAAAATTTCGATCTAAGCATCGTTTACGATCTAGAAGAGACTGATAAGGTTATTGTTCTTGGTGTTGCAGTTCAATAATAGTTATTGAAATAACACTTAACACTTAAGTTCCTTAGGGGGCCTCGCAAGAGGCCCCCTTTTTTATTAAGATAAATAAACAAACCAAATAACATACGTTATAATAGTAATGAGAAAAGATTCTTATAAAGTAGGTATCACTGTAGTTCTAGAAACTGGTCATTCTGTTTTTTCAAATGGAATCAGACAAAATGGTATGATGCTAGCCAAGTTATTAAAACTTGCAGGTCATGAAGTCTCTATATTAAACTTCCAGAAAAATAATGCCATGGAGAAGTTTCCATGGGATGTTAACGAATATAAAACTGTAAACATTTTTGAAGAGCCTGATTACCCTAAAAATCTAGATGTCCTTATCCATTTACAGACAGCATCTAATGAATCAGAAACTCTTTTATGGAAAGGTATGAATCCAAATCTAAAAGTTATTACATACCAATGTGGTAATAACTATGTAAACGATATGGAAGATATTCTGTTTCAATCAAGAGAGGGACACAACATTTTAATGAAACTAGATCATGCAATTGATGATGTATGGTATGTTCCACAACAAAAGTTCAATAATCACGATTACTATAAGATTCTTTTAAGAAAAGATCCAAGGGCAATTCCATTTGTATGGGACCCTATGTTTATCGATGAACACATTAAAATAATTCAAGCAGATCCTACTAAGGATCCTTATTATAATAATGAAGGTCCTTCTAAAAGGATTTCTATGTTTGAACCTAACATTAATATTGTTAAGTATTCAATGCCATGTATTTTGGCAACTGAACAAGCTTATAGAAAGAGACCAGATCTTATATCATTTATGTATGCTAGTA
>Ga0208897_1001147_pt1 | contig 11160 bp, 14 predicted proteins | sample ColrivemetaGS697_FD_187594 | JGI IMG/M metagenome (GOLD analysis project Ga0208897, IMG submission 187594) | Estuarine microbial communities from the Columbia River estuary, USA - metaG S.697 (SPAdes) (version 2) | ecosystem: Environmental > Aquatic > Marine > Intertidal zone > Estuary | place...
CTCTGTAGATTATAGTTCTCATCCAGACCGTCTACTATTACTTCTTCTCCGACTTCGGTTGCGGATGAAACTGAAACTAAACCGTTAGCTGGATATGGATATGCGATAGACCCATCATTACCGTCCCAGATAGTTCCGGCCGTTACGTCTCCATCGGTCGCACCAAACTTATTGATGTGATTGTATCCTGTAAGAGCACCAGCTGCAAGTGGAATGTTACTTGCCGCACCAGAGGTGTTTAGGATGTTACCGTCTTTGTCCGCAAGCATCACCACTTCATGGAGGTCTTTGTTGAATAAATTTTGTTGTCTTACTACGCTAAATTGTGCCATGAGAAGTCTCCTATATTATTATTGTACTTTCAAATGAACTGATGAAAGTTTGGATTGTGATTTTGCCCCTCTATACAGATATTCCAAGAACTGTTGTTCCCTTCCCTTAACCATCACAAATATTGATGTCACATAATACTTTGACACTAACCATTCGGTGGTCTTATCTTCTAGGTTCTTGGTAAATGTATCATAGTCCACAGGTTTGTCAACAGCACCGTCATAGAATCCATAGAACTTTTTAAGGAAACCTTCTCGGTCACTCTTAATCATAGTTTCTAGTTTCTTTCGGTTGTCCGTCATATTACGAGTAGTCGCATATAAAGCAGAGTCAATGGGGCCATGACTCAACTTACCGTGTTTTGCATCTCTACCAATGATTTCACACTGGAATGTTGGGAATGTTCTGAACTGGATTTCTCCACCAGAGTACATCAGGTAACCATCTTTTGAGTTAAAGAAGTCTCTCTTACCGTATGACACCTTGGTGAATTTTGGGGAAGTAAAGGGTTTCTTATAATTAACTTGAGTGAGTTTAGGTTTCTTACCTACCTTCTTCAGGGATACACCAATGATGTCACGTGCGGCATATGCCTTGAGCAACTCATTGTTTAAGTACTGGAGTGTCTTAGCACCTTCGATATCGTACTTGTTCTCTGCACCCTTTGCGACCATCCATATGTCAGAAGGATTCCATTTGTTTAGATTAGAGAACTGTTTCTCTTCTCTGTTAATTTCCTTAAACTTATTATCAAGGATACTAACCCAACTAGAACCACGGTGGAAAGAGTATTGCTTCTTCTTCAACACCTTATGCAATACTTTCGCTGCATTGATAGAGGAGGATATCCACGCATCATCACCCAATAGAACTTCGTCAAGTGTTGCGTCCGTATGGGTTTTAGTATATGCGGTACGTAGTTCATCAGGAGAGAAGTTAGTTTGGGGGTTATCCCAAATTGCCTGTAGGTAGACACATTGCGCGGACTCGGTGGCACGAGTGTTAAGAGAACCACCCCCAGAACCACGACCACCACCAAACTCACTAGTCTTGAGAAGCTTACCAAAAGAAATCTTGTCACCGTCCATAGTTTCTAAACCAATTGCCTTAGCACGTTTAGAATCTCTTGACTTCATCGCTCGTTCAATCTCTGCATTATACTTTAGTATAACTTGACCACCATCAGTCAAATCGAAGGGTTCGTTGCTCTTGTATTTGCGCAAGAACAACTCCAGACGAAACTCTCTATCTTCACGAGTTATCTCGCCGAAGGTTAGAGATGCTTCTGATAGAAACGATGAAAACTTTAACATTTTTCCCCCATAATTAAGGTGGTTAGTATACTATAATACTATTTATATGTCAAATGAATTTGCGGAATTCTCTTCTTTATATTGAGCAATAGTATCACGGAGTGGACGCACCCAGTTATCACGGTGTTCAACAAATACTTGAGGTTCGTGATTGTCGACAGAGATGACGGTCACTAACTGAGTGATAGGCATTCCAGTGCGTTCTTCCCACATAATTGCATATGCAGACTCTTGCATGAAGTAATTCTTAATCCAGTCAAGGCGTTTAGGTTTCATAGAAGTCTTGTAATCGATGATGGACAACTTACCGTCGAAGACACCAACGCAATCCACACGACCAGCAACACCCAAATGAGTGGAGTACAGTGGTGCTTCTTGTGCATGGACAAGAGAAAGACGTTCGTCAAGGATTGGTTTAATCTTTAGGAAGGAATCGATTAGATCGGGAGTACGTGTAGTCATCTTCATCTCCCCATTATCAGGGTTGATGGCCATGTACTTGTCATAGTCGGGATCGTTGTTGACGTACTGTTCACAGATTTCGTGAACCGCAGTACCACGCGTAGATGCGCGATAGGAGATACGGTTTGCTTCTTTCTCACCGACACGAGCTCGCCATTTAGCAATGGAGTCACGAGACAGTATAGAGAGTACAGTAGTGATAGAAGGTAAGGTGATACCTTCGGGAGTTTCGTATTGACGACCAGTGTCCGTAGTTACGGCAGTCATCTCATTCAATTCCACAGGGACATGTTTAAACATAATATAACCTAATCAATTTAATACTAGTATTATACGATATAGGAGAGGATTTGTCAAGGGCGATATATGACCAATTTAGATTTATTAGTCATATAAGAATCCCCACGAGTACGGGGCTCTTTATGGTACTCTTATGGTTTGGTGAACCTTAACTTGCGAGAGGTTTAAGTCTCTACTGCTATGGCATTTTTAACATGCACGTTTTGAGAGATCGCAGTTATCAAGTTAGTGCGCAATGTTAGGCGCATTGTTCATCTCTTTTAGTACCGAGCCCCGTACAGTGGGGAAATTGGTTGGAAAGTGGTGGAGCTAAACGGGATCGAACCGTTGACCTTCGCCGTGCAAGGGCGACGCTCTCCCAGCTGAGCTATAGCCCCCAAAACCTTCCTTAACTACTTTGTCTTATTTATAACCTTTTCTTTCTTAGAGGATTCGACCTTCTTATCTTTCTTCCCGAAGATTTTATCCCAGTTATCTCTACCTTGTTTTGATAACGTCTTAGACTGTATTGCGTCTCCGGTTATGTCGTTTCTACTGACCATTGTCACTACAACCTAAGTCTCTACGTGAGTCTTCATCGTTGTTAGTTACACAGTTACCACTAGGTAATTCTGTTGGTACATATCTCATTAGGTCTGGGTCATATAGACTCTTTTCCAAGAAAGTGATCAAATTAGATATCTCTTCTTCACTCAAATCTAATGGAACAAAACGGTAGTCCACATCAGTCGTTTCAACTTGTGGATGTTGTGGGACTGCGGCAACTTTATATCGTACAACCTCTTCAACACTGGTGAATGAACCACCATGACCAAATACAGTAGTATCTATAAGATTGTAAAGTGGTGGCACCTTGAACGCATACTTCTCCATATCGTCACCAGTGAATCCAGATCGACCTTCCTTTGTTGCCTGATTAACTTCACCGATAGTGTCTTCCCACATGTCTAGGTCGTGGAAACCCAGAGTCATGAATACTTCGGTTGCCATAGAACCGACAGGTGAAGATAGTGCAGGGCCATTATGACAACCGGCACAGTTACCTTTACCGAAGAACACTTTCGCACCCTCCACTTCTTCTAGAGACAATGACTCTTCGTCACCACGTAAGAAGTCTTGGAATGGTGCTTGGTTTGCGAGAATGGTTCTCTCATATGCAGCAATCGCAAATGCAGCTGCTTCCAACATGTCGTGCGGTTGCGATGTGCCATATGCAGCCTCGAACATCATTTGATACTTCTCATTGGTCGTCAGTATCGAGTTCTCTTCATCTACACCCATACGATGCACACCTAGACCGGCAACTGCTTGTGTCTCAAGACCGGCAAGATTACGTAGATTAGCCTCTTTAGGAGTACCTTCAGTGAAGTGTCTCTCAGGGTCAATACCGATGTTGACGATACCGCCTATAACATTACCAAACTGTCCGTTCCATAACATGACTTCTTGATATGCGGTATTCAGTACTGTAGGTGATGTCACAGGCTGTACGTCTGCAAACTCTTCCATACCTTCGGCAACCATACGATGATCAAAACCGATACCACCTTCACCGATACCTTGTCTAATACCAGACTTGAATCCGTTCTGACCGTTGTGACATGATGCACAAGAGAACGTGCCTTCCATATCCGTCTGGTTGTTTTCAGTAGAAGTGATTCCCGTCTCGTGATAAATGAACTTACCCAACTCTACCTTTTCAGCAGTAATAGGGTTGCTAGGGTCTTGGGGAATATTGAAGAAGTCGTCACTCTCAGGTAACAGGTATCCTTCATAGGAACCTGTGGGTGACGTAGTTCCCATAATTTCTTTAAGTTCTCCGATAGAGACTTCGAGTGCGGTGGGTTGTGGAGGTGGAGTGACAGTTATAGGTTCTACCGGAGTAGTCTCAGAACCACCAGAACCACAAGCGGTAAGGAAAATTGACGATGATAATAACGCAATTTTAGTATTCATAATATAAGTTTCTCATCAGTTAGTAATGGCGGAGAGTGAGGGATTCGAACCCCCGGAACCTTGCGGTTCGTCTGATTTCAAGTCAGGTGCATTCGACCACTCTGCCAACTCTCCATTTCAACTACGTATGATACACTAATTATCTGTGTTTGTCAATCTTTTTATAAAAAAGTTTGGCTGGGGTGGGAGGATTCGAACCTCCGATATCGGGATCAAAACCCGAGGCCTTAACCACTTGGCGACACCCCAAACCTGTTTGCTCTACTGGGCACCACTGATTCAGTTATTTTAAAAGGGGAATCAGACCCTTAGAAATCCCTCATTCCTTTCTATAAAGTTGGCGGACTGGACGAGACTCGAACTCGCGACCTCCGGCGTGACAGGCCGGCATTCTAACCAACTGAACTACCAGTCCAAATTCTTCTTAGGTATATATGTTCATCCTTAGTCTTCTCCAAAACAAATATGTCACCTTCTTCAAACGGGAGTTCGGACAGATCTAATGTTTCGTGTACATTATCTCCGACTTCAAAACCATTCGTATCTATTTTAAATTTGTGTCCTAAGTATAACATAATATTCCCTTAAAAACCAAACGGGCCCTTTTTCTTCTTCTTCTTCTTACCACCACCAAATACATCACCAATCTTACCGACCGTATCTTGTATTGGTGCGACAAAGTGTTCTTGGACAGGTGCAACTACTGGGGCGATAGTTTCTTGGACTGGTGCAACCACATTCTCAACGACAACGGTTTTAGTATCTTCTATGAGACCATGACTCTCTCCGACAGCAGACTCACCCATGTCATATACAGGGTCAACATCTACAGTCACAGAACCTTCGGTCTTAACACCCACAATAAGTGCAAGATTCATTGACCCACCAATAGTAATAGGTTTGCTGTCTTTGTTCCAGTCGGGGACGTGGTATCCACCACCGATAGTTCCACCCACTTGTGCACCAACTGATACAGAAGTGTCGTTCACTACAGCAAGACCTAGACTTTCGTTAGTATAGTAAGTGCGGTTACCTACACCGGCCTTTGCTCCTGCGATTGCACCACCCTCAAACCAACAACCATCTGACCCTGCGTTTGCATCAACTCCTGCCCATGCGTAGAGTTCTGCATATGCATATAACTCTACACCTACTGCATGGTCACCATTCTGGTACTCTGCCTTCAATGCAGCTTCTGCACGGAGTTTCGCTTCCGCAACTGCTTCGAGATATAAGTTATCGTCTCGATAACCAACACCATACTTCGCAGACGCATTAGCCTCTGCATTCATTAATGCCTCACCTCTTAGGGTGTTGCCATCTGGATCTGTCCACTGACCACTTGCATTTACATAAATGCCAGCACCTGCTCGGTACTCTCCGTTTAAACTAGTGTCTGTGTTATCAGTTCCACCTTCTGCACCGGCATTAGCGCCTGCGCCTGCTGTTGTATCTACCATCAGTTATTCTCCAAATCATGTGTGTGCAATGCTAATAAAGCATAATGTAATACCTTTACAAGGTCTTTTCGGTGATCTGATACATCACCCTTGTTTCCATAACGTGCATTATACTTATCCACATTACCTAGAAAGAAACCCATACCATGGCCGCGATCAATAATGACTTCACTGGATTGGATACCAGAAGTGCAATAGTGTGCGTTATATGTAGAGTCGATGTAATTCTTAAACTCTTCTATAAGTTTACCTTCGTTAAATTTGTAATCTATAGTGCCGATATCTGCGGCAGATCTCATAGAGACCCCATCAGAATACCTTTCAAACTCTACAGTCTCATTAGTGTAAGGTGGAGTGTGTGCGTATATTAGTTTACTCATATAAATTCCCTCAAAAGTGCTGATCCCAGCATTACCATCATAACTGCGTTAAGTATAATCAGTGCACGGTCTTCCCACATCACTGATACCCACGCCCAAAGACCCGTGCCGACTACTCCTACAGCAAGATCGTATAACCTATATTCAGGCCCTGCTTGTCGAAACATTACCGATACTATGATACAAGCAGTTGCTGCCCATTTCACATACCAGTCAAGATTGTCAGGGTACCACTTAGTATCAGGTTTCATAATAAATTACTCAAAATGTTGGTACGAGTGAGAGGACTTGAACCTCCACGTCTTGCGACACTAGAACCTAAATCTAGCGTGTCTACCAATTCCACCACACTCGCATTATGGCTCCGAAGGTTGGGGTCGAACCAACGACCAATTGATTAACAGTCAACTGCTCTACCACTGAGCTACTTCGGAATAAGACTGTATTATACTACAAACAACTCTGTCTGTCAAGAGGCTTGACGTTCTGATATGTCTTGATTTGAAAACCCACGTTTCACTAGTTCATTACGAAATTTAACTTTTACTTTTGGGGTTCTGCACTTTTCGAACTCTTCCCATAAGGATGGGGTGCTAAGAGTGTGTATAAAAAACCTTTGGATTGTGACCTTTCCTGTCTTACGGTCTTTAGTTTCACTATCTTCTTTGTACTTAATTGGCATAATATAGTTTCCTAATTGTGTTTTAAAAATTATCCGGCTGAGACTTTTAATGTCCCGCCGTCGTTCCACAACTGACCAGCATTCACTGGGTCAATTACAGGCAAGTTACTGAATATGACTGCGCCGCTCGCAGTAAGATCGGTCATCGTCACACCAGCACCAAACGTCCAATTGTTTACGGTGTCGTATGTTAGCGAACCATCATCAGTTGTACGAATGTCGATAGCGAAGTTTGAAGATGCCCCCGTACCAGCACCGATAGCAATCGACCCATAACCTGTCGCGTCAGCATTATAACCGAGAGCAACTGACTGGATTCCTGCTGCATTTGTACTCGTGCCAGAACCGATAGCAATAGCATAATTGCCCATATTTGTTCTACCGGCATTGTAACCCATAGCGATAGTATCATACTGCACACTTGAGATATCAGTAGAGGCATTTGTTCCGATAGCAATAATGTTGTGCCCCTGACCGCCACCGCCAGGTGCTGCTCCACCTGCATTATCGCCGATTGCAACATGACCGGATCCACCATCAATATAACGACCAGCACTAGTACCGATCGAGATACTGTTGACGCGATCCGAAACAGCATTCTTACCGATTGCAATACGGTCTGCGTTAGCACCAATCTTCATTGTATATGAATTTGGAGATTCTGCTCCGACAAGATCCGAGTCGATCATCGCTTCGACAGCAGCAGAATCTAGACCGCCACCAGATGGTAAGTTCGTCAAACCAGAACCGTCACCAACGAATGCTGGTGCGTTTACTGTTGCACCAAACGTCCAATCGTTTGTAGTGTCGTATGTTAGTGAACCAGCAGCAGATGTACGGATGTCGATACCGTATTGTGTAGATGCACTAGTATTTGATCCAATTGCAATTGTGTTCGAAGTAGTTGCGCTCGCCCCATGACCTAATGCCAGAGCACTTGCCCCCCAAGCATTCGCTTGCATTCCAACTGCGGTAGCATTGCTACCATTCTTGGTTGTAGCGTTTGGTCCAATCGATGTACCGGCATCTCGCTCAACGACCGCGCCAGTTCCGATTGCGACGCCATTATTTCCGCCCTGACTAGAACCTACTCGAGCGTCGTTTCCGACCGCAGTTCCAGATGTCCGACTAGATTGTACCTTTGCATTTCTACCGATAGCGACGTTAAATTGACCGTTTGAAGTCGCAGTTGGACCAATTACTACTTGTTGGAGTTCATCACTAGCAGCAGAAGCGCCTGGACCGATAGTTACACCAGTATCTCCTATGCTACCCAAGATGTTGTCATCTACAATGCTTTGTACATCAGCAGAATCTAGACCGCCAGTAGAAATACCAATAAGAGTCGCACCAGTAAAGTCTACAGTGCCGTCTGCGGTAATGTCTGTAATATCGAGACTTCCGTCTGTACCGTCTGTGCCGACATCTAGAATTGTATGTGAACCTGTCAGTGTTGTACTATTACCAGCAACTGTGCCTAACAAGGTACCACTGAATGTCGCACTAGGACTTGACACGTCAACGATAACAGAACCTGAGTCATTGATAATATCACCACGGAATGTTGCGGGGTCGAGTCCGTCTTTTGAATCTAATACGATAGAAGTGAGGTCACTAGGGTCAGCGGGATTGTATCCCACCAGTGTCGCATAAGTACCACCACCACCACCAGAGATTCCGGTGAGTTGTGAACCGTCACCGATGAATGCGTTTGCATACACATCACCTTCGACAATCAAATCGGTTTGTACTGTAAATGGTTTTGTGCTTGACATATTAGGTAATCCACTCTGTTCTGCTAAATTCTCCGGAACGTTCTGTTCACCACTATTGACGTTCGGGGATTCTGTATCATTAGTCATAATATTTTCTCAATGTACGTTTGTTTATTCTATTTATACAAAAGTGGAATACTAAATTAAAAATGGCGTCCCGTAGGGGAGTCGAACCCCTGTTACCGCCGTGAAAGGGCGGTGTCCTAGGCCTCTAGACGAACGGGACATTAATAAATTTTCTCTACTAAGATTGTGACTTCACCGATTGCACTAGAAACTGTGATTGCCCAATCAAACGCATCAACATAAACCTGATCATACTGATAATCTTTTGTAACTTCATCAACTGCTCTTTCAATCGCATCATCGGCATCACCATATACACATATAAGTCCACCTGTGTGATCGTACAGTATATATGCATTATTTACCTCTGCATCTTCTGGGAACAATCCTGTTGTAAGAGATTCGTATTCGACTGGCATCTTTAGTCCTCTTTATAAAAGATATGGTCACCTATTCTACCTATCATCCTCATCCTTTCGTGAGTACTCCACGAAGGATTTACATAATTGGCATGATAATGAGTAGACCCCTCTGTTATACCATTGTACTTACGGAAGAACATCATATCCCTTGCAACATCCTTTGCACGTAACCACGAGTATGTTTCTAACGGTTCATCTGCAAGACCATCACAATACCAACTAAACTGACACATATTGCGCCTTGGTATCTCTAGTCCTCTATCAAGTCCCCATTGACTCAGTACTGCCTGTTTAACTACTCCACAGATAGTCGATGGGTAACGTCGGTCTTGTACACGGTTGAGAGTAACATCCGCAACTGCGTACTGACCAGCGAGACTTTCGCTTCTTGCCTCATGATATATATTCAAAGCCAAACACTCAACTTCGTCGTTATCTTGCATCCGTGGTGTTTCGGCATGTGCAAGTGTAATATATCCTATGAACCCAAGCAGAGCAACTGAGATTGATAAACGTATCATACAGTTTTTCGCAAGAGTTTTAGAAGTTTATCTAACTCTTTCTTTTGTTTTGTACTTGGATTAGAACCCACCTTTGAAAGAAGGAGGGCATATTCTTTGGCAAGATTTGACTGGTAACTCATTGTATAACTCCTCAAATTATGGGAACATTATACTACAATGAGTTACTTATGTCAATTACTTTTTAGATTTTTCTGACTTAATCCACTTCTTGGCTTTAGAGTTATCTACTGGTGCCTGAGTGAATTTGGTTGCGTCACGGTATGCACGTAAGGTCTCTGATTTATAATCCTTACCTTCAGAGTTATCCACGACTAAGAAGTTCTTCTTACCGAACATCGTCTGGAACTTACCGATATTGCGTTGTACTAGTTTCCAGTACTTGGTTGCTTCTTCTGCACCAATAGTACGTTCACGTGCTGCGTCACGTTTGACAGCAGTTTCCACGTCGGTGTTTACGAAAATCATTGCGACATCGTAACCTAGTTTCTTTAGTTCTTTAGCTTGGTTGGCAATCTTCTCTGGGTCTTTACCAGTACCATCGATAACCAAACCTAGACGACCTTTGATGTACATCGCCTGTTTTACCCCAGTAAGGTTCTTTGCCTTACCACGGATTTCTTGACCTTTCACGGAAAAGATGTTGTCCGGAGACATTTCCATTCCCGCCTTCTTCATGGCATTCTCGAATGCGTCATCGGAGTTAACAACCTTGTAACCCATAGAAGTCAGACCTGTCTTACCGACAATGAATGACTTACCAGAACCCGGTCCGCCTGCAAGGAAGATTGCCTTGAAGATTGCTGGATCGTTAACACCCTCGTTTAGAAAGGTCTTGAACGTTTTCATTCTACTTTTCCCAGATCTCTAGGGAGGCTTCAATAAGTTCTGCCTTCTTAGTTGGCATACGACCCTTTGACTCACCTAATTTGTTTTTGTTCTCTTTAACATAACTTTTTAATTCAGGAACAGTCATTTTAGCAAAGACCTTCCTTTGATCATTACGTGATGGTCCACTTACTGGTGGAGTCGTTACTCCTCCTCCAGAATTGTCCTCATTTTTCTCATTTTTTATTAATACCCAAACTACCAGTAAAGTAAAAAATATTCCTGCAAATGCATATTCCATATTATTCTCCAAATATAAGTTGTGACTACAGTTTATTTATACATCTTTCTGACTTGACTTTACAAAAATCTCATGCAAAGAATCTGCGAAGACCACTTGTGTTTTCTCACCTGGGTGACCAAACTTTTTCATATCATCATATTCTTTACAAATAGTATACATGTCCTTACCTTTACCCAAACCAACACGACTTGTATTTTTCAATGTACCTATAGAGTTTAACAACCATTTTTTGTAATGTGGGGTAGCATCTATATGTAAACTCTTCTCTTTAATTTTTTCAGAAGCGTCATCCGGACATTGGTCTGTCAATATAGACATGATGTTAGACCAATTCCTTGAATGGAATACTCCTTGAATC